>Ga0307378_10008076_pt1 | contig 14064 bp, 19 predicted proteins | sample UN1MG_FD_202238 | JGI IMG/M metagenome (GOLD analysis project Ga0307378, IMG submission 202238) | Soil microbial communities from Risofladan, Vaasa, Finland - UN-1 | ecosystem: Environmental > Terrestrial > Soil > Coastal area > Acid sulfate soil | place: Finland: Risofladan, Vaasa | collected... | reverse complement strand
GTGCCAGTCTGTGCAGGGGAGTAATCTGTCGCAGCATCATCCTTTAGGCGCTTCCAGGAATAGTATCCTCCACCGGCCTCACTTGTCAGCCGAGCCCAAAATCCTGTTATGGCCGAAAAGCCAATCCATCTATCCGAGTAATCTCCGGTTGATGGAAAGTAACTCAATATCGCAGGTAAGACATTTCCAGTCTCAACCCCCTGTACTCCAGACAAGAGTATATCAAACGCACTTCCAACCTCTGTAGTCCCCTCTTTCGAGGTGACCCGTTTGACCGAGACTCTCCAGTAACCATCTCCATCCTTCCTCGAATTCGCTTGAGCTTTCGCCCAAATGTGGTCAATAACCAGAGCTTGAATCTCACTTTGCCTTCGTTTGCGTTCGGGGAATTCCTCGATTGGCTTAATCTTATCTCTGACCTCAGCTGGAGCACGTGCGAGAAGCTCCTCAATCGCAGGAAGTTGTCCTGCGAGAGCCTGGAGCTCAGGGAGAAGTTTCAGGAGTTTTTCGGAGTCCATCATGTGGCGTACCATGTCGCTAGTGCATTGATTGCTGAGAAATCACCCTCAGTGAATGGAATAACAGTTGGCTCTCCTCCGACTTTTGCCCAGACAGGAACTGGAATAACAGGAGTCTCACCAGATACTCCTACATTTACGACTTCTATCACTTCCTTTTCTGCCTTGACTGAATCCCATTTCTGGGAACTATAAATCAAATTAATTCTTGCCATCGCAATCGTGTCACCTGCTTCAACTTGAATCTCAGGTGCCAGCATCAAGAGAGTCTTCGCACCTGCATTCCCTAGTTTCTCACAGGCAGCAGCATTTGTTTGGCCAATCAGAGCCATCCACGCAGCAACCAGAGTACTGCTCAAGAGTACCGCACACTCTACAATAACTAGAGCGAACCTTGAATCTATCCAGAACCTCTCGTCATCCTCGTTCGCAGGAACCCACCGATAGATTTTTCTTGCTGCTCCTTCACCTTCTGGAAATTGTTCCCAGAGAAGGTTCCCAGCGATTTCAGGAGTCCTCGCCTTCGACATCACCGGAATAATCCGAACAACCGCCTTTCCAATATTCTCGGTCCTTCGAAGGACTGCTCCCCCACCACCAGAGAACTTGTTCGAGTATTTCACTTCAATCGTCGCAACATTCCTTCTAGGAGCATGCTCTTTCGCTGCGACCTCTCTACAGGTTAAGCCAGTAAGTCCAAACCCCGTGAATGTTGCTAACCGGAGAGTAGCAACATGAGTTGCAATATCCGTGTTCGGACACTCATAGACTTCAATAACGTCCGAACCCATCCGACGATAGTCTGCCGAACGGTCCTCGTCGAGGATTCGAACGAACTTTCGCTTAAGTGACATATTCGGTCCTCTCAAACACTTTGACTAGAAGCCTTCGTCTTCCATCAGTCGACTTCGGGTCAGGGCGAGACTCATTCCTGATTAGTGAGAACAAGAGCGTGTCAGTTCCTGTAAGTAAGGTTCCAATCGCCGGAATCAAACTCTCATCAAAGGAGTAATCAAAGTGTAGCATCCTTCGATGGATGTCTCCCTCGATGACATCATAATCATACTCAGGTCTAGCGTGAAGAGCGGCTTCTGCCATTTTATACCTCTAGGCTTTCAGGCCAGTCTCCAAGAAGGTCCTCAAGCCGGTCTGAAGGTACCGAGACGAGAATCGGTTTCTGAAGGAGGTTCTGTCTCATATCAGAAGAGATTGCTCGTTGGAGGACAACCTCAAACCTCCCTCTCCATCTCTCAGCAGTTACTGGAATTTCGAGTTGTTCGAACATTTGACTCGCCGCGAACGAGACAAGAACTCGATCAATTCCAGGAATCGGTTGAGTGAAGTCCGCTCCCGCTGCAGTCCAAACTGGAGCGGTAGAGGTTACGAACATTGCCTTATCTCCTGAAAGTGGATCTGGTCGGAAGTAGAACTTTCCTGATGCTTCATATCCCATGTACCTGCTGCTGGTCAAATCTGGATACTCCCGTCGAATCCACCGAAGGGTCTTGATATCAACGTGATGAATGTTCGGGTCTCGGAAGATAGCCACGGACCTCAATCTCAGGTAAGGTGTCGGGATTGTGGCATAAGAGTTATCTACCGCAACCGTGATTGCCACATTGGATGGAAAGGTCCGCATTGCTTTGAAGTCATGACGTTGCCCAATCTCTTCCAAAGCAAGGTCGAGGGAAGTCCCGATATCAGTGTCATATCCGGGCCTTCCGATAAGCTTTGCTACATAAGCAACCAACGCTACCTTATTCATTCAAGATCCCCTACCAGTTCCATCTTACGAAGGAGGTCTCCATTCCTGCTAGTAACCACTGTCCGCCTAGTTTCAACATGACCACAATCCACACTCGGAACTCCAATTATTTTTCCCCCTGCTTCCTTGACTTTCCGACAGAAATAATAGTCCTCCGTCCCAATCGTCCGACCCTGCTCATCTCGAGTTGTCACAAAAAGGGGAGGCTTTAGATTAGCCTCGACCCACTTAATGTCGATTAGTGTACATCCAAGTCCACACCCATCAATCTCAGCTTCCTTCTCGGTTTCGGTAAATGCATACCCTTTTCCGTGTCGGATTCCCCAAATGTTCGCATATGGGAATCCCCGTAGATAGTACCTTCCCGCTGCTACTTGAGCACCCCTCCTCAGAAGGGCTTCAAGAAGAGTCGAGAACGTGTTCACAGGAAGTAGCACATCGTGGTCGACAAACACTAGGTAGTCGCACTCACGGGCATACTTCCAGATGAAGTCCCTGGCCTCATCGACGGAGGGTGCAGTGAAGGGAGACACTATTGTGAGCTCCCCTGCTTTGACCATTTCCGCAGTTAGGGCTAGGTGAGAACCATAGACCTCACCAAACACGCTACCGTTAACGGGGATTCCCAGAGCGATTCGCATTAAAACCTCCTTAAATAAGCAGCCGACCGTCTATCACCTTCAAGTGCTTCTTGTTCAATAAGCCGTTTCCACTCTCGATTCAACTGTTTCCCTTTTCCACCAACAGTATAGTAGCGGCAGAAGATGTCAGCTCTCCTACAATGTTTTCCATTCGTCATGTAAGGTCGAATCTTCTCTAGGACACGAGCAGCTCTCTGACCGCTCCAGTTAATTGTGCATTGAGCAGACCGACCACCTTTCGCTTCTCTCCAGTACACCTTCGGTTGTGGTAACTCAAGTAAGGAAGAGACATGAAGAACCCAAGCGATAATGTCGCTTCGAGTATTAACCAGATTTACACGACCCTCTACGGCCCTCTCATTCTGTAATCCTAGAGAGACACTTCCCTCACCATCAAATAATCCAGCTAACCACGCAATCATTAACTCTTTCTCGTCTACCATTTCCTAGTCTCTCCTAGACTCGATGGGGGGAGAATGACTCCCCCCACCCAATCCCTTATCCTACAGACACCTAACAAAGCCCCTGATGGTTGCAGTAGCTGATGCACCAGTAGTAACCAAGGTAGCCATCGCCTCGATGTACCGTTCATGCACTGCCGCAGCTCCCATCGCGACCATCTGGACACCATAAAATTTAGCCTCTACTCCCTTCAACTTGTCTCCAATCGCGATTGCGGTGTTGGATTTAAGGACACTAACAGCCTCATTCACTCCATTAGCCTGAATCCAACCATAACCATCTACCGCAATCACGGACACCGCAACTCCAGCCATTGCTCCGAGATCGTTAGTAGCTCCATCGTAAACCTTCATCAGGAAGGTAGCTCCGTTGGCGTAACTGTGGAACACGAGATCCCCAATTGCGGTCGCCACGGTGTGCTTGTTCTGTACCCAACGGTAACACTTTCCACCCTTCCACCTAACTGTCCCTACACCTTCCAAGTCCGAAGCACTGACTTGGGTAATGTCCTTCGTCACAAACAGTTGCTTTTCCACGTTCAGTCTCCTTTCAATCTCCAACCTAGATACAGATATAACCAATCCCTGATTAGCCTAAGTTGATGGTGTGAAGCAGACCCTGACGCCGAGGCTGCGGGCAAATCAATTCCATCGCAGCGACGATGTAGGCAACTCGCTCGAACTGCCGAGGAGGAGTGCGCCATTCACTCATTTCAAACCAGAGAGTCGGGTCATAAACCACTTCAATGTGGTCGGTGTTCAGCATCAGAATTGCATCCGCTAGGACGGACTTCGACCAAACAAGAGGCTTGCCCTTGAACCTGAGCACGTCAAATCCGAGGTTCGCGAGCTTGGTAGATTCGTCAGTGACAATCTGAACCTTGTCCATGACGAAATCCTCATAAAGCTCGAAGATCTCTTGCGTGGTCAGAAGCATGTTCGGAGGGGCAATGTTGTCACCAACCGTGTTGTAAAGGTTACGCATGTCAGCAAGGAGGTTCTCTTCAGGAGTTGCGGTGGCTTCCTTGTATTTAGCTCTCCACCACGAGTTCACAAACCCGAGATTCCCATAAGTGTAAGGAGAAGCCATGTAAGTCGCTTGTGGTAAGGGGAAGATGTTGAGAAGACTGTGCGGGTCGAGAACTGCACGAAGGTCATTCGTGCCAACCTCGATTGCCGCGTTAATCTGAGCCTCACCCTTCTCAGTCAACGCTTCCCTCGCTGCACTTATCTTAGTCTGGACATAGTCCTTAATCTTGCTCGGACCTGAGTTGACCTGATCCGAAACCAAGGACCGCTGGACATGGGTGACCGTGTAAGCCCACTTCCACCAAGCCATCGTCTCCAGCTCATCCTCACCTTGAGGAAGAATGCTTCCCTTCCCAAAGGTTTCAGCTTCCTTCTTCCCATACCGGATGGTTCGAGTAATCATATCCCCACCCACCTGGGTCTTGAAACATCCCCGTTCTCGAAGGAGAGCGGTCACGACATTCGCATCGAGGATGTTATCAACCGCCTCTTTACGAATCTCATACCAAGTATGGGTGAACGCATCGTCCACCTTTCTGGTTAGTTCGGGCAACGTAGCCACAGGTTACTCCTCTATTCTACCTCGAGACCTTCAAGTGCCTCAGCAAGTTTCGCGTCAAACCCAGCCCGACCTGGCTTCATCGGAACCTTCTTGATTTGAGCTGGCCTGCCACCAGGACTTGATGGTTTCTCGGATGATGGATTAACTTCAAGCTTTCCACCTTTTCGGCGTCGAGCGATATAATAGAGCTCTTGGACCGACAAGCCAGAGTTCGCTCTGGATATTTCTAAGATATCAGCCTTATAATCGTTAAAGTCAGGAAACGCCTTTCGAGCTTCCTCGACCTGCTTGAGGACGGTCGCGTCCTCCTGAGAGTCGACGTAGCCCCTAACTCCAGCTAAGCTTTCCATCACAGGCTTTAAGGCAATCTTGAGAGCGGAAGGAAACACACTCTTCGCCATATATTCAATCAGTCCCCGATTGTTGAGCTGTTCGAGGTCTGGAGGTTCAACATCGGGTTCTGGGGGATCTCCCTTTTTCTTAGACGTAACCATCACATCAAGTCCAATTTCCCTTGCTGCAAGAACTTCTCGAACCGCTGGATCAGAGAGAAGTTTGACAAGGTCTTCTTGACTCTTGACCTTACCAGTGATTCCCTCTAGAGTCTTCTGCATCTGAGCTTCCTTCTCTTTAAGGTCCGACTCTCTCTGAGCAAGTTCTTCTTCATTTAGCGGCATCTTTAACTTCCTTTCGCTTGGATACAGCCCTGGTCCTAAGATAAACGCGATACCGGACTTCAAGAGCTCGTTTCAGGTGGACGTAATCTCGACCTGAAATAAAGTCTCCCTTAAAAATAACATTCCATCTAGGTCCCTCTTTCCTTAGAATAACTCTTTTCTGGTTCTCGTCGGTAATCATAAGAGTGCTCCTGAACCAAGTCCATGTTTCCGACAGTATCTACGTAATTCCCCTTCAGAATTAAATGTAAGAGCTCCCTCACCCTCCACATTAATGTGTTCGAGTGTCAATGGTTTGAATATCTTCGGTCGTGCTAGTGCAACCATCCGCTTCGCCCTCCCCCCACACTTACATCGAACCGTTCTAGGGGGCGGACCTTTGTGGAGGAACCTTTCCCCCACCCGTTTGCACCTTTGACACTTGTAATCCCACACCGGCATTTGGTCCACCTCCCTCAAAGATTCTAGTTATTGACGGGTCGGAGAAAGCCTTCGTCACGAAGTCTCGAAGGGCGACTTGATCGACGGTTGGATCTTGACTCAAAGCTGTGTAAAGTTGAAGAGCATCACTTCTCGGACTTGCCTGAGCGATTGGGGGCTCCTCGGAGAAGGTCACATCATAAGCGTATTCACCCTTGATTTGGTCTCCGGTGAATTTTACCCACTCCTTCCCGGCAGGTCCAACTACCTCTACTACTCGATAAGTCTTCCAGAAGTTGAACACGATCTGGTTCAACTTTCGGAAGATTTCCTCGTAGATTCGTTTCATAACTACTTGTCGTCTGCCCATCCGACGGGCAGAGTACTCGTCAACTTTCGCAACCTCGAAGGCGGTTCTTCGACCTCGCTGTTCGAACTCTCCCATTTGGTTCCTGGAAAGTCCAACACTCTCTCTTGCATTTCGTCGAACGAAGTCTGCATCATTAGCGAGAAAGACGTTTGGGGGGTTCTGGAAAGTTGTAACCACGTCCTTCGGGTTGAAACCGGACTTCGTCCTGACAATCGCCCCTACATCGGCAGAAGTTAATTTATCTATCTCTTCATCATCCATCGCATCAGCCATTAGGATGAGTTTAGCGACCGAGATCCTCCTCTGCTTTGAGGCCTGGATGGAGATATCATCTAGCTCCCCTTGAGGCTGCTTCAAGTAGAATGCATCCGAGGTGGTCCAGAAGTTCCTCGCAATCGGAACGAACGAGAACGAGACAAAGGGAAGTCCATCTATCTGGAGCACGTCAGGGTCTTTACGAAGGAAGTTCTCTCCTGCAATTGGGATTGCGAGAACCTGACGGGTCCTTCTATCATGAACCTCCCAAATCTCAACATACTCGAACTTGTCGCTCACGCTCGGATAGACTCCAACTCGGTAGGGCTTCATCACCGTTTTGTAAGAGGAGACGAAGTCCTTCATCGAAAGGTTCGGTTGGATGTCTCGTGCGTGAGAGTATTTCGGGTCTGCTCGAATGTCCTCGATGTGTCGAACCACTCGATGGGCTATCCAGGGAGCGTCTGCAATCTCTCTCGTTCCCCAAGGGACTACGATATCATGAGGGAGACATGAAAGAGCCCAGGGCATTCCGGGTCTCGCGATTCCGCTTTCAATCATGTCTCCCCTTCGATCGAACTGAGAGACACTTGTTCCTAGAGGTCCAATAGGAGAGCCGAGTCCAATGTCCAAGTCCGGGTCGAACCCGAATTCTGAATCAAATCCGAGCTTGACTATCCCTCGTCCCCAAAGGAACGCGTGTAGTGCTGCGAGCTCGACCTGGATTGGAACAGCAAGCTCCCGCATCAAGTAGGTGTCTACTGCTTGGACTACTCGAGCAGAAGGGATGTACTCTTCTCTCAAGGCGGTCACCGTCACTGAAGGGAAAGGTACGGTTAGCGATGAGAGAAGAGAGTCTCCGGTGCTGGAGATCAAGTTCGGTCCAAGCCCGGAACCAGTCAGGTTGTAGAACAGGACCTCTAAGTTCTGCCACTCCTGTTCCAATCCAAATTGACGCCGGAACTCGAGACCTTGATTGATCTCTTGGACCCACTCGCTTGGTTTAAGCTCTTTTCTCATGAATCATCCCCAATCAGACTTCGGCCTTGACATCCATAAACCGTTCCATCACGGTTGCCTGTTGCTCGGTGAGCTGGCTTCCTGTATCGAGTTTCTTGAACCCATCCTGGATGAGTTTCAGTCCCTCAGCAGAGATTACAAAGTCTCGATCGATGTCCTTCTCTAGTTTCCACTTGTACTGAGTTCCATCCTCCGATGTCGAGAACTCGATCTCTTCCTTCTCTTTCTCGGTGAGCGTCAAGACTCGCTTCAGGGCCAGGAGAGTCTTCCAGGTGGCAAAGTTCGCCGAGGTCGGAAGCACACCAAACAGCACCAATCGATCCATTACTCGCAATTTCATTCCTAGTCCTCCTAAAGTTAAGTTACCTTACTCCGAGTAAACTCCCGCTGCCCTTCGCTTCTCTGGCGTCGACATATCGACCTTCTTCTCGGCAGGTTTCTTCTCTTCTTTGGGCTTAGTCTCAGTTTTCTCGCTAGGCATGAAAGGCTCCTTTTACCGATACAGGGGAAGGTAATACTGCTTACCGTCGTACCACACCTTGATGCGAGCATCTTGTGTGCCAGGAATCGCTGAGGTCTGGAAGCATGTGCCAGCCCCGCTGTTGAAGGTTGCGTCGCAGTAAATCAGGTTGTCGTAGCCGCTCGAAGATGTGTTCAGGCCGAGCAACCCGTTGGGTCGCGAGCCACCAGTCGTGCAGAAGACACCATACTCAACTCCCCCCACAGCACAGTGAATCTGGTTGTCGACCCAAATCGCGTAGACGTTGCCGTTGATTACGCTGGACACATCAGCCTGAACCTTGTGCCACGTCGCGTGCATCCCATCGGTCGCGCCGACACTAGCGGCGATGTACTTACCGGCGTTGACGACGGCAAAGAAGTCTGCCGCCGACAGCGACGTCGGTCCAGGAGTGGGGGCGTCGGAATCGGCGTAGTACTGGCAGCCGATCGCACCGTCCTCGCCTTTAGCGACCGCCCGCACGAACCTCATAGTCTGTGTGCCACCACCTGTTAGAGGCGTCCAGTAAATTCGCTCCAGTCCACTCGACTCGAGTTCCGTGCCCCACGCACCGAAGCACAGGACACGCTTACCTGAAAGTCCAGTAGCCGTAACTTCTATAAGGTGCTCAGTACCATCCTGAGCTCCAGAGAACTTCAGGGAGGACTTGACAAATTCTAGCTTGTCCTCACTTGCATCCCACTTACCATACGCTCCATCGGTGTCACCAAATACCTGATAATCTTCAGGTGTTCCACTTCCACCCCACACTCGAGAACCAGAAATCAGTTTCTTAATTGTTCTCCATCCCATTGGCATTTCAATTCTCCCTTCGCAAATGACGAACCCAACCTGGGTTAATCATTACTTCCTCTTCTTCTTTCGACGAGGAAGTTTCTTCCCTTTCGACTCTCTAAGATGAGATCGAAGTTCCTTAGTCGTAATTCCAGGCATTCGACCCTTAACTCCTCGCTCTCTGCGACTCAACTCAGCTCCGAAGAGACCCCGTTGAGCTTTGGACGTAATAGGAGTGTGCTTGCGATGCCTGCATGGCATCTTAAACTCCTTTCCTTATTTGTGACGCTTCTTCTTAGCTTTGCATGGCATGACCTATTCTCCTGAATCTGGTAATGCGTACCAACCCTCAGGAATGTCCATGACACCCTCGACCCAAACACCGTCCTTATCTGCTACCCAAACTTTCACGTTAGGGACCGTCTGTCTGAAGCGGACCGGCTCGCCCGTGGGAACCAGTATCGTTCTTGTGTTTGGACACCCGCTTCCGCAGACGAGCAGTAAGATTAGGGTCAGGATGGCTATCTTCGACCGTCGAAGGTTCATCACCCTTCTCCCACCAGAGTTCGACCAGAGCCTTTACAATCAAGGCAATAACTGGTCCGAGGGCTGTCCAGAGGGCGCTCATTCACCATTCCCTGCCTTAATCTTGGCCCGCCCAGCCTCATAACCAAGCGTCGCAAGTGCAGCTCCAATCAGGCCAACTACCTTAACTGCCCAATGGGTCTCGGCAAGACTGTCGAGTGCTCCAGAAGCAAGGAGCAGCCCAATAATCCAGGCAACAGCTGTGAGCCAGAATTCAGACGTCTTATAACCAGCTTTTGTCTCCGCCATCTTACTTCCCCTTTCCATTCAATCTAACAAGGGTCTCTTTTATCTGGTCCAGTGTATCCACTGCCCGCTCCCAGAGAGCGGCTGACTGGTGGAGGTGATTCTGAATGAGGACTGAAAATGCCTCTCGCTCATCCTTGAGATGCTTGAGGAACAGAATCACGACGACAATCACTGCACCGGCAATTCCGAAATTGGCAGCTGTGTTGAGTGTCTCAAGAGGCATTTCATTCTCCCTTATGCTGCCATCGCAAGCCCCGCACCGCTTATCGGAGACGGACATTGGATGACGCCTAACCCATTGTTGACATCTGCTGTACTTCCAAACCGATAAAGTGGACTCGCTGCAGGCAAGGCGAGATTACTGACAATACCCTGATGCACGTGTGCTCCAACAGAAGCGCCAGCCGGTAGTGTTGCACTGGTGCCGTCCAGTGTCTTGCCCAAAGCGAGAGAGATAATTGAGGAACCGAACATTGTAGAGATACCAGCGAGCGTCACATTGTTGCTGAGAATCACTCGTCCGCCAAGAGAGACCGAATGTACCACCGAACTCAATGCGTCTCGGTTAAGGCCGCCAAAGTTATGAACGACACCCGGACCAAAGACAAGATTCGTCACACCCGTCTTGGTCGGAGAACCAACGACCACGTTATATCCGGGGGTACTCAGACCGCCGAGGAAACTCAGGTTCATCTCCTTTGCGTCGAGGTCTAAGCGGGCGATGAGTTGCTTGATGGTTACTCGCTTGTTGAATATGGCAGTCCAGCCGAACGCAGTGGTTCCTGCACCGGTCCATATCGCATTAGGAGTATTCACCGGTACATCTATCTCTACAACCTCACTCAGGGCCGGGCTCCTTCCAGTACCTTCTACTAGTGTCCGAATGTTGCCTGTAGCCGAGTAATCGCCGGTGAAGTCCCAAAAGTGCCTCGTATAAGGATTGCGGAGTCGCAGAATAAGGTTGCCGCTAATCGTACCTTCCCCACCGAGAATCCCATAACCGAAGAATCCAACGCAGATTTCTTTGCCGGTAGAGGAAGTCAGTCTGGCTCCGGCCGGGATGTTTATCCCCTGGACGTAAAACGCGGATTCTGTGACCTTGATATCCGCGGTATAGCCGGGCCGGACATCCAGTACACTAGCGGAGGTGAGACTGCTAGAGTTATTCACATTGAGCGAACACGGGTTATTGTAGGCAGGCCGGAACTGGACCCATTCCCGCCCGTCCGGGGCTGCTTCATCGAGCCAGTTTCCGGGTGTGTCGTAGTTTGAGTTTACACCTCCAGCCCCCGTCCAGACCTTCCCGACTACTTTTATCATCGTGGCATCGCCGATGGGGGTTACGCTAGGCAAGCCAGAGTCGTCTTCGATGACAAGAAGCTGTCCACGCCCGGCGGGAGTAATTCTCTGAATGCCTCTGACTTCAAGGTAGAGGATGGGACTGCCGACAGAGTTGCGGTCAACCGGGCCACACTGCCCAGCGTGCTCGTGTCCGCACACTACCGCGACAACCTTGTGCGAGGCAATGATGTCGCGTGCTTCCTCGTAGTTGACGATGATACGATTCGGGATGGTTTGAGTGGCACGACCGAGCGGATGATGACTCATCACGACGCTGTACTTCCCGGCGTCGTCGGCAGCCTGAAGTTGTTCGTCCAACCAAACAAGGTCTTCGGGCGTAAACCAGGGGTCGGTTATGGCGGCATAGTTCTCAGGATACGGGTAGTAGTTTCCGCCGACCTTAGTAAAACAGGCGTCCATGAGAACGAGCCGGACGTTCTTGTCAGGGATGTCGTACACCATCCGAAAGGAGGTCTGGCCGGTGTCAATCAACGCAAGAAGTGAGGCTTTTGTCTGTTCCGAATCCGGATCGCACTCGTGGTTTCCAAGGACGAAATAAGTTGGGACGACGTTGTCGCCCTTCGTGGCGGCGATAGCATTCGCTCCCCCAGTAGAGAACTTCTTCGGGTGGCAGATATCGCCGAGTTGGATGATGACTTCGGCTCCGGCGGTTATGAGGTCGGCCCGCGCCGAGACGATGAGGGCGAGACGGTCCACGTCGCCTTCCAGATGATGCGGGTCGGATAGAAAACCTATGTTTGCAATTGCCATCACTACCCCTAAGTGATTGTGTTCCACTGGAGCGTAGATGCTGCTGTGCTCTTCAGGTGAAGAAAAGTCGCTCCCTGGCAGGGCAGCCTGAAGTTCAAGTTCGGCTGGTAAGGGACTCCCTGGTTGGTGTCGAACGAGGTTGCTCCGGCAGTCCCGTTCGCAACTACATAGGCTGCGAGACTGACTAGAAAGTCGATGAACTTGACCCCAGCCGGAATTGCAATTACAACTTCTGCTCCAGCTCCCTCAGTAGCGAGATTCGCTTTCGGAGCACCAACCCCCCCAACAGGACTGGTTGGTGGATTCGCTACAATTGCTGCGGCAATTGCGGCAGCGGTCGGTGGAGTTATCGCGGTAGCTTGAAGTGCAGGTAGCACGACTGGCATCGAATCTGTGGCTAGTGCCTGACCTAGACTAGTAGGTATTCCATTTGCAAGATTAGCTTCTGCTGCTTGTCTAATACTCGTTGGCATTTCCACTTCCTCCTTAGTTCAACATCCCCGCAAGCCGAGATTGAATACATTGCTCGAAGGGATTGGACACTTTCATCCTACCTGAAACCTCTGTAAGCACACTATCGAGCGTAAACTGATCAAGTCCTTGCTTCTCTTGCCTTTTATGGACAGCGCTTGTTATTCTCCAAAGAGGAAGTTGCATCGAGAGTGCATCAATCATATCATCGTTCTTCCCATAAGGGAAGATTGAGAACTCGTTTAGAAGAGCAGACATCGATCTTCGAAAGAGAAGGACCCCATTTGCGACTAGAGGTTGGAGTCCGAGAATTCGAGCACTTTTCGACTTCCGACCATGAGAAAGGGCTTCTACGATAAAGTATTTCCCTTCCTTTTGCATTCGTTCTCGGAGCCAGAATTGAAGTGTGGCCTGATATTGGACGGTTTCTACCCCAACCTTAATCGGATGCCACCTTTCAACATGCTGGAAGACCCTATCAATTAGCTCACTCGGAGAGCACTTGCCCCGGAAATATTCGAGAACATAGATTTGCCCGGTTTTGAGGTTCTGACCGGTCGTCATTACCACATTAAAATCTGGGTCACCCTTCGTAAATTCTGGGTCCCCTGAAGGGTCAACCGTGGTGAAACAGAAAAGGTTTGTTGGTTCGGTGTCGTAGAACTTATACCAGTCCGGCTGGAATATCATCTCACTTGGTGTTATTGGAGTGTTCAAATATAAACATGAGAATAAATAAGGACCTAACCTTGTTCTCAAATCGTCCAAAACAGGTTTAGAGAATCTACCCTCGTAAGTTACCTCTCCCTTCTCATCTGAAACCCCGTCTGTTTCTAGACAGGACCTTTCATGAATCAAGAATTTCTCATTCTCCTTGACCCAAGAAATTAGGTCTTGCAGGAACCATCTCGTTCCAACGACGAAATTCTGGGATTCAAGTGGTGCGACAAGCAATGGAGGGACGAGACGATGCCAACCGATTGCTTGGATTATGTCCTCTTTCAAGGGACAAACCCCCATTTCATTTAGGTCATCAAGTTCAGGAGCTGTGGTGTCGTCTTCGATTATCAAATCATAGTGACGAGAGATGACCGTGGTTCGAGTTCCCGCTGCCTCGAAGGTTCCTGCATCGAGGGTTCGAGACCGGTTTAAGGTCAAACAATCGTCTTTCCAAGTACAGTCCTTTGTTGGGAGTACTTCCGGAAAGAGCGCTCGAAACAAGGGATTCTTCTCAATTATTCCCCGAATCACTCTTAGTTTAGCGACGGCGTTTGTGTAGGTGTTTTGGACAATCAGGGTTCGGAAGTTTGGATCTCGAACCGACTTCCAGAGAGGATAAGCAATGGAACAGATTGAGGTTTTAAGCCAACCTCTAGGAAGCACAACTAGCATTCGAGTTGGATTCTTTTGGAGTTTCCGACAGAGAGGTAGATGGACTTTTGGGTCGAGCCACGAGAATCCACAAACTCCCTTAGCAAAGACGTAGAAGTCTTTCAGGGCGAGTTCTCGAAGCTCTTTGAGGTCATTCATTTCTTGTCTTATCCTCGTTCTCTGCCACAACCTTGCCGGCTTGTTGCATTGCTTGGGTAAGTGCAGCTACCATATGCATTGCAACGCCGGTACATGCATGGACCG
>Ga0307378_10008075_pt1 | contig 14065 bp, 15 predicted proteins | sample UN1MG_FD_202238 | JGI IMG/M metagenome (GOLD analysis project Ga0307378, IMG submission 202238) | Soil microbial communities from Risofladan, Vaasa, Finland - UN-1 | ecosystem: Environmental > Terrestrial > Soil > Coastal area > Acid sulfate soil | place: Finland: Risofladan, Vaasa | collected... | reverse complement strand
TCTGCTTCCTGGGGTTTCTCTTTGGCAGTGTCGGGAATGATTATTCCACCTTTCTTTTTTTCCTTCTCTTCTAATCTCTTTAGAAGAACTCTGTCGTGTAAAGGTATAACCTTCATTTAAACCTCCTTTATATGAATTATTTTTTTAGCAAATTTTCTGGGAGATTGCTAATTTTAGCTCGGGTTCCCCTTTTTGTCAAGAAAAAAGTGATAAATTTAGCACTCTTAGCAGGAGAGTGCTAACTTTTCTTAAAAATTTTTAAAGATTTGGCTCGATTACGAAGAGTGTTGCGGTGAACCCCCAGGGCGTTGGCCATTTTGGTCATATTCCCCTTGTATATTTTCGCAGCTTTCTCGATGTAGATTTTTTCGAATTCTTTCAGCGCATCTTTCAGAGACAGTTCTTTTTCCACCATTTCATCGATTACGATCTCCAGTTTCTGATGGATATTGAATTTGTCAGGTTTTTTTTCCATCTTTTTCCACCCTTCTTGTGATTTCTTGATAAGCTTCTTTGAATTTTTCCTTAAGCTCCTGAGGGATAAGGCTGATCATGGCCCTGGTCATCTGAAGACAAACAGGGGAAAGCACAGATTCTTTCAAGGCCTTTTTGCTTATGGGAAACACCAGCAGAGCAAAAACAACAACACCACAGATGAGAATCCCTTTCAGGAGCCCTAGGCCCCCTCCTAAAATATTATTAAGGAGTTTTAAGGGCCCTTTTATAAACTTAGTGAGACAATATGAAGAAACCCATCCCAGGCAGAGCACAACCAAAAATATGGTTAAAAAACCCAAAAAATTAGCCAAGACTTCGTTAGAAACAAACCGAAGATAAATCCAGGAGACCTGGGAATAAAAGCCAAGAGCCAAAATCAATCCAATTATCCCTGCAAGAAGGCCAAAAACCTGCTTCACAAGTCCTTTAATTACGCCCAGGATAGAGGTCAAAGCCAAAACGCTGATCAAAATAACATCAATCCAGTTCACGCTAGTTCACTTCTTTCTTTTTCTCAACTCCTCTACCATCCAGTATTGACCCTCTTTCAGAGAACCAAAAGCAATGTGAGGTTTTATTTTTCCATGAAAATCAGATCCTGCTGTGGGAACAAGATCCAGTTCTTCGGCAATCTTCTTGTAAAGTTCTGTCTGGGAAGGATCATGGTAAAAAGTGTAAACCTCTAACCCTTCAAGCCCGCTTTCTTTCAGAATTGCAAGATCTTCTCTGGAAGTCTTCTGAAAATATGCCCCAGGATGAGCAAGAACAGGAACACCTTCTGTCTCGGAAGCAACCTCGAGAACATCCAATAAACTCAGATTTCGCTTAGGAACCCACGCTGGCTTACCCTTCACGAAATAATCTTCATAAAAAAGATAAGGGGCAAGGAGTCGATTTTTTTCGTTAAAATATTTCATGAATGCGGGAGTTTTTTTCCTCTCAGCCTTGCGAAGCAAAACCTGGGCAATTGTCACTCCTAAGGGAGGACTGGACTTTGAATCTTTGACTATCTCTTTCCAGCTAATTTCAAACCCGATTTCCTGAAGCTTACGAACACGCTCCTTAGCCTCTTTTATCCTTTTTTTAGAAGCCTGAGCGATAAGTTTGAAAATAATTTTCTTCTTCCAGTTTACGAAGGGAAGAAGAAGATGAAACTCGCGGCCGCCGAAGAGAGTTGTAAGCTCAATGCCGGGGATAACTTCAACGCCTGCTTCTTCGCCGAACTGCAAAGCTTGAGGATAAGCGGCAACTGTATCATGATCGGTAATAGAAATAGCTTCCAGGTTCTTCTCTCTTGCGAGCTGGACAATATGAAAAGGAGAAAGGCTGCCGTCGCTGCTTTTATTGGAATGAATATGCAGATCGACTTGCCCTTGCATTATAATTCATTCTTTCCAGTTAAAAGACTATAAATTTCCAGATATCTTTTCGATGTCTGTTCGATAATGGACTGGGGCAAGGGAGGAGGTAGAGATTCTTTGTCCCAGTCTGTACTCTCCAGGTAATCACGAACAAATTGCTTATCCAGGCTGGGCGGAGACTGGCCAGGAGAGTAACTGGCCAAAGGCCAGAATCGAGAAGAATCTGGAGTGAAGATTTCGTCAATAAGGATGAGCTCATCTTTTAAAAGCCCGAATTCGAACTTTGTGTCGGCAATAATAATTCCCTTAGAGAGAGCATGAAAGGAGGCTTTCTGAAAGAGCTCCAAGCTTACTTTCTTAACCTTATTGGCAAGTTCAGGTTCAACCAGCTTTTGCATCTCCTTAAAAGATATGTTTAGATCATGTCCCTCTTCAGCCTTTGTAGCAGGAGTGAAAATTATCTCGTCCAGCCTGTCGGCTTCTCTCAGGCCAGAAGGAACTTTGACGCCGCTAATCTTCCCTGTGGCTTTATAATCTTTCCATCCTGAACCAGAGAGATATCCTCGGACAACGCATTCTACAGGAATCACCTCTGTCTTGTGCACCAGCATGGATCTTTTCTCCAGGATTTCCTTATATTTGAGGAGCACGGGAGGAAACTCATCTATCTCGTCAGTCAGCAAATGGTTGGGGCAAACGAGTGAGGTGAAATCAAACCAAAACTTGGAAAGCTGTGTCAAAATTTTTCCCTTATCGGGGATGAGTGAAGGAAGAACATAATCAAAAGCAGAAATGCGGTCCGAAGCGACTATAAGGAGCTTGTCTTCTATCTCATAGACGTCACGGACTTTTCCTTTTTTGTATAAAGGAAGTTCTGGAATTGAAATTTCAGAATATGCTTCAACCATTGCAACCTAAAGAATAAAAAAAATAAATTTAAAAAGCAACTAAAAGGTTTTGGGAAATAGCCTCGCTCCCCTTCAGATTTTTAACGCCATTCTCCATTCGCTCTTCTCGGCGGCTGCGTAACTCGCGCTGCTCAAACATACTCGCCGGTCCACTGAGTGGACTCCCCTCGAAGAGCGAATTTCGAAGGCTAAATCCTCAATGGTCGCTGCAGATATTTCCCAAAACCTCGGCCTCAATAATCATTTATAGCGGAATTTGAGATTCTTCCCTAAAATGACATTCCTATAAAACTCAGTGTTCTGCCCGCCTTGTCCTTATCTCTTCGGAATGAGGGAAGGTTCTCATGGCAATGAGTGCAGATGTCTGCGGAAAAAACATTCTTCTCCTCTACTCCTGCGCTGACCATTTGAGAGAGATTTGCTCTTTTTAGATCGAAGAGATATTTTCGCCGTCGCAGAGGATGATTTCGAAAAAACTCTGCAGAAAGGCCCTCTTGCTTAAAGCTCTGATAGACATCCTTCCCAACTTCATAGCATTCGTGCCTTATACATGGACCCAACGCCGCAAGAAGCGATGAAGGATTACAGCCGTAAAAATCTTTCATCCTTTGGATAACCTTTTGAACCACTTTCTTAGATGTCCCTCTCCACCCGCAGTGGACAGCAGCAATTACTTTCCGGGACTCATCTACAATTAGAGCAGGGAGGCAATCAGCTGTTTTTATGATGAGAAGGAGAAAAGGGAGGCCGGTGATCATGGCATCTCCTTTTAATTTCTCTTCGGGAATATCATCTATTACTTGGATAATATTGGAGTGAATTTGATCAAGGAGGACGAGCTTAAAATCCTTCCACTCGGGTCTATTTTTATAATCATCGTCCTCCCATTTTCTTGTTCCGAAGCCATGGATAAGGAAGGGAATTTGTTCCAGTCGAGGAATCTTACTGTATAAGGAGCCAGATTTTACACTCATCGGGATCAGACTCTGATAACTTTAATTATTCTAATCAAAAAATACAACCAAATGTTGAACGTTCAAAAAAAATTAAAATTGGCAAAGCCTGATCCCAAATTTGTTATAATTGCTTTTGAAGAACGTGCAGTCAAAAAATTTTGAACCAGTCTATCTTAAGACACACCGAGAGGGGCTGTTTCCAGAAAAAATCGAAAAGGCCTTCCGATTACTGGAGAAGTGTAGCCTCTGCCCTCGAAACTGCGGGGTGAACCGTGTCAAAGGAGAAAAAAAATTCTGTGGCGCAGGATTACTTCCTGAGGTCTCTTCTTACTCTCCCCACTTCGGAGAAGAAAGGCCGCTCGTTGGCCATCATGGCTCAGGTACGATTTTCATGACTCACTGTAACCTAAAATGCCTTTTTTGCCAGAATTACTCTATAAGTCATGGAGGGGAAGGACGGGAGATATCGTTTGAAAGATTGGGGGGGATGATGGTTGAGCTTCAAATGATGGGTTGCCACAACATCAATTTTGTTACTCCCACCCATTATGTTCCTCAAATTCTGAAGGCCCTTCCTGTAGCTGTGGAAAAGGGGCTTAAGGTTCCCCTTGTCTATAACACTGGAGGTTATGATTCTGTCGAGACTCTGAAGCTTTTGGACGGAGTCTTTGATATCTACATGCCTGATTTCAAATATGCTGATGGCAAGGTGGCTGAAAGATACTCACAAGCACCTGACTATCCTGAGATGGCAAAGCTTGCCTTTAAGGAAATGCATCGTCAAGCAGGAGATCTCCTCCTGGATGAGAGAGGAATAGCCCTTAAAGGACTTTTAGTGAGACACCTTGTTCTTCCCCAGGGATTGGCTGGAACAAAAAAAGTAATGCATTTCCTGGCTCAACAAATCTCGAAGAACACCTATGTTAACATCATGGACCAGTTTTATCCCTGCGGCAAAATCTCTCACAACTTTCCTTTAAACAGAAGAATCACCCAAGGGGAATATAACAAGGCCGTAGAGGCGGCAAAGAATAAAGGAATAACTCGCCTGGATAAGCGAGAAAAATTACGTCTTATCTGGTCTTTCTGACTTAGCGCCCTTTCTGCTGTTTTTTTCTTTTGAGCATAAAGGCCGGTCCCTTTCTTTTAGCTTTTTTTATACAGGGAGGATTTCCCCCATAAAATCAGGATAGACGAGGAAAGAAAAATAAAAAAAGCAAAAATAATAAAGGCCTCTTTTAGCCCAAAGTAGTGGGAGACCCAACCGAAGGATAGAGGGCCAAAGGCAAAACCTAAATCTACAGAAGATGCAAAAAGACTCAAAACTTTCCCTTGTTCTCGAAAAGCGACTCCCTCGACAACGAGTGCAGTTAGATGAGGGTAAAGAATCCCAACTCCAATCCCCCAGATAACACCAGATAATCCGAGGAGAAAATTATTTGAAGCAAAATAGATTAAGATCCCTCCTCCGGAAATAAAATAAAAAGCAGGAAGAAGTAATTTCGGGCTACCCCAAAAAATAAATCGTTTTCCACCATAAAGCCGCATAAACACAGCGGTCAAGCTCAGAAAAGTATAAAAATAGCCAGCCCACATCGGAGATTCTCTATGAGCAAAAAGAGGAACAAAACTCAAGCTAGAGCTAAGGCCAATTTCAAAGACTAAGGTTAGAGAAAAAATCAAGAAAATTCTTCTCCGTCTTAGAAGACGAAGGAAGCTAACACTTTTGACTCCTGAGTCTTCAGGGAATCGAGGAAGTTTGACTTTCCAGAAGAAACCATACAAAAGCGGAATCGCAGCCAGGAAAATAGCAAAGAGAAAAAAGAAAAAGAAGCCAAATCTTTCAATAATTCCCTCTCCTATAAAAGGAACAACCAGGAGAGGAAGCATAAAACCTGTGGACACAACCCCGATGGCATAAGCCCTCTCATCCTCACGGGTTATCAAAACAGCAATCAATAAAGCTGCCAGAATAAAGACGGAAAAGCCAAAACCATGAAAAATCCTTATTAAGACGACAACCCAATTTAATTCCTGGATGAAGAGGTACATGGTTGTCATGATCAGGGTAAGAATGAGCCCTGCCACAACTACTTTCCTGGGATTGAACCTGCTCAAAAGCCAACCAACAAATGGGCGAGATAAAAAGGCAGACAGAGAAAAAATACCCAGTAGAAAACCGATTTGCCGCGGGCTCCCTCCTAAGTGTTTAAAATAAACAGAAAGAAGAATCAGCATGGCAACGGAAGAATAAGACATTAAAACCAGTAATTGGATGGAGAGAATTCCCGGAGCTAATTTTTTCTTTCTCATTTTAAAGAGACAAAAATTAACAAATCTATCCTTCTATTTCAATCCTTTTATGACGTAGGTAAGCATCTCCATTTCCGTGATAACTGGTTGCTATGTTCAGGACAAAGGTTTTGGGGATGCTTCCTCAAAAAAAAGAAACGGGGTGCTTTTTATGTCCCTTTTTTTATCAATTTCGCGAAACGTCTTCCAAATTCTTCTCCCTTTTTCAACTCTTCTTCTGTAGGGCATCCCTTAAATTCCAGGGTATCGGCAAGTTCCCACTTAAGTGGCTCTATAATTTTTTCCAAATTTTTTCTCGCCCCACCTCTCCATCCGTAGCTTCCAAAATAAGCCACTTTCTTGTTCTTGATGTGCTTGTGAGCAGCCATGTTTAACACTCCTTCAACTGGAGGAAACATGGACACTTCATAGGTGGGAGCTCCTATCATGATCCCTCCTTTTACCCAGAGAAAGAGTGTCTCCATCGTTGACCACCCGAACGTTCTCTTTTATGGAAAAGAAACTCTCCAGCATATCCTTCGTTTTCGCTGAGCCCAGGAAAGTGACTCGAGGAGCAATCCTTCTCAACGTCCTGATAAGACCGGAGTGATCGGGTTCCATATGGTTGATGACTACAAAATCAACCTGCGAAATATCTGTGACTTCATCGATTTGATCAAGGTATTCATCTCCCTTGAATGATTTTGTCAAATCGATGATCGCTTTCTTCTCATCGTCTATGAGATATGAATTGTATGAAACACCTTCCTTTGTGATAGGCCATAAACCTTCGAAAAGGTCAGTGGTTCGGTCGTTTACACCTATCCAGTAAACATCGGGCTTTATCTCTATTGCAGGCATTTAACCTACCTACTTTCTCCGGATTGCTTATAATTTTAACGAGAGAGGATTAAATAGGCAATAATTTATTTAGGGGACGTTCCACATAATATCTTTTACAATATCCACTGATTATGGTAAAAGATATGGGAAAAATTAATATTTCTTTTCTTTGTCTTCATAGAGGAGACTGAAATGGACGGCCAGGAAACGATCAAGAGAGGAGCATGGGGATCCAAAATCACTTTCATTCTCGCAGCGACAGGTTCAGCTGTAGGTTTGGGCAACATCTGGCGATTCCCGACAATGGTAAGTCAGAACGGAGGAGCAGTTTTTGTCCTGGTCTATATCCTGGCTGTTGCTTTAATCGGGTTCACTGTGATGCTGGCAGAATTGACCATCGGCCGCCACACTCAAAAAAATCCTGTCGGAGCCATCGGACACATAAAACCGCGCTCACCCTGGAAATTTATCGGCTACCTGGGGGTAATAACAGGTGTTTGTATTCTGTCTTATTATTCTGTTGTAGCAGGATGGACAATAGGCTACATTGTCAAGACTGCAACAGGGGCTTTCAGTGGAGATGTGACAGGTCAATTAACTGAAAAAATATACACAGAATTCACCTCTAATCCTCTTCAAGTTATCTTTTTACTTTTCCTGTTTATCGGAATGACCACTTATATAATCTCAAAAGGGGTTAAAAAAGGAATAGAAAGATGGACTAAGGTTCTGATGCCCATCCTTTTTCTGCTTATAATTTTTCTTGCTGTGAGGGCTTTAACGCTTCCCGGCGCCTCCGCAGGCCTGACCTATTATCTCAAACCAGATTTCTCAAAGCTCAGCGGCACAGTCATTCTATTTGCCTTAGGTCAAGCTTTCTTTTCTTTAAGCCTGGGTATGGGAACAATGATTACCTACGGCAGCTATATCTCTAAATCCGATAATCTCGTCTCTTCGGCAGGATGGGTCACGTTCTCGGATACTTTTATCGCCATCATGGCAGGGTTGATAATCTTTCCCACCCTTGCTTTCTCAGGCCAGCCTGGCGATGTTGGAGGTTTTGGCCTTGTTTTCAAGATCTTTCCCATTATCTTTTCCCAAATACCGGGCGGTTATATCTTTGCGCTTCTCTTTTTCTCACTTTTATGCGTGGCTGCTTTAACTTCGACCATATCTCTCCTTGAAGTTCCGGTTGCTTATCTAGTTGATGAGCGGGAATGGTCGAGAAAAAAAGCAGCTCTGATAGTAGGGTTTCTCTCCTTTGTCATAGGAGTCCCTGCTGCTCTTTCCTTTGGAGGAATGAATATTTTCACCAAGATAGATTTCTTTGGCAAGTTTGATTTTATCTTCGGCAATATCTCCTTAGCTGTTGGCGCCCTGTTGATATGCGTGTTCGCTGGTTATGTCTGGGGTGTTAAAAACGCGATCAAAGAAATTGTTTCTGGAAATCCTAAATTCAAGATAAAACCTCTCTGGGTTTTTTCTCTTAAATTTCTCTCTCCTCTAGCCATAATTTTTATTCTTATCTTCATAAAGAAACTTGTTTCTGGATAAAGGAAGCCAATGAAGAAAAAAACTTTAGCCATCATATTCTTTTTTCTGTGTTTGATGAGTCTTTCAACCCTAAAGGCAGCCGATATCAAGGGAAAGGTTATCCTTTCTCCTAAAGGAGAGCCGTACACTGAAGGGATCTTGCTTCTCAAACCCCTGGAAGAGGAATATTTTTCCGAGACTGCTCTTGATGTTGAGGGAAATTTTATATACAGCGACCTCAAGCCAGGAAAATACATCATCAAAATGGATCTTTATGAATTGACTCCCTTCGAAGAAGAGATAGAGATAAAAGATAAAGAAGAAACACTGGAGCTTAACTTCACTATTTCCCTCTCTCTTTTAGACAAAACACTCATTTTCATCACGAAGGCAAGCGATTTCATGTGGGGTTACTGGATGATCGCCCTTCTTTTAGGGACAGGAATCCTGCTGACTTATCTCACCCGCCTCATCCAGGTTAGAAGGCTAATCCTTTCCCTGAAGATGGTACTACGAGGAGCCCTAGGAAAGGATAAGTCAGAAAAAGAAGAAGGAGACATCTCTCCTTATGCAGCTTTGATGACTGCCCTGGCTGCCACTGTTGGCAATGGCAATATCGCCGGGGTGGCTACAGCCATCGCTGTCGGTGGACCAGGAGCTCCTGTTTGGATGTGGATAGCCGGCTTCTTCGGCATGGCAACAAAGTATGCTGAAGGATTTTTAGGAGTCAGATTCAGGATTAAAAATATACGGGGAGAAATGTCCGGTGGGCCTATGTACTATGCCCGTAATGGCATTAAAAACGAGCAGCTAGCCAAATTCATGGGTATGCTTTTTGCTGTCTGTGGTGCCGTAGCCTGCCTCTTGGGCACAGGGAACATGATGCAATCCAATTCCATGGCCTTGGTCTTTAACAGAGAATTCCAAATTCCTTTCTGGATAAGCGGACTGGTTATCACAGGCATTGTGGGAGCGGTTATTCTGGGCGGCATTAAGAGAATCGGAAGGGTATCCGAGCGACTGGTTCCGACCATGATTATTCTTTATTTCGGAGGAGCCATCGTTGTCATTCTGGCTAATATCACTAACCTGCCAGCAGCTCTGACTACAATCTTTACATCTGCCTTTTCTGTAAAAGCTGTCGGAGGAGGTATGGTAGGAGTAACTATCAAGCTGGCTATTAGCCAAGGCATCAGGAGAGGGCTGCTTTCCAACGAGTCTGGGTTGGGATCGGCGGGCATTGCCCAGTCTGCCTCAAAATCCAAAGATCCCTCCCGAAACGGGCTCATCGCTATGACCGGGACTTTTATTGATACCATGGTCGTTAATACGCTGACCACTCTGGCCATTGTCATCACCGGAAGCTACCTCAAAACCGCTGCCTACGGCGATCCAAGAGCTCTAACATCTACGGCCCTAACGGCAGATGCCTTTGGCTCTGCTATTCCTTATGGAGGATACATCATTGCTTTATGTTCTTTTCTTTTTGGCTATTCAACACTTCTCGGATGGTGCTATTATGGAGAAAAATGCCTGGAATACATATTTGGCGTCAGGGTAATCTATCCTTTCAGGTTTGCTTTCATCATCCTGCTTTTCATCGGTTCTATCATCCAGGGTCCTCACCGCTACATAGTCTGGTACGTAGGAGATGTAGCCAATGCTTTCATGGCTTTCCCTAACTTATTGTCCCTTCTTCTTTTAGCCGGATTGGTTGGAAAAGTGACAACCAAGTATTTTTATGAAAAGAAACGAGAGATTTAAATTCCTGAATGCTTCATCTTTTAAAAGACCACGGGAGCCTCTATACCGAAAACTCTTGTAATAAAAGATAAGGATGCAGCCGGATAGGATTTATATTTGATTATCGGAATTGTAGAGAGTATTATTTAAAAAATGAAGTTACACAAGAAAACGCTCGAAAAATCTTATCGCTTTATCGGTATCTCAATCATCCTGATGATCATTATCTCTTTGGATGCCTATAGCCAGCAGGATGTTTCCAAATTCCAAGAGCGCTTGGCGAAAATTTCCCAACAGATAGAGCAGTTAAGATTGAAAATAGAAGAAGAGGAAAAAAAGGAATCAACAACTCTATCCCGGCTGGAAAGGATTGGATTTAATAAGGGATTGACCAAAAAAGAAATCACCCTTTATGCTATCCAATTGGAAAAAGCAAATCATGAGCTTTCCTCGCTAAACAAAAGCATTCCCGAGCTAGAAACAAAGCTGGACGAGGAAAAGCAATCTATCGAGAAAATACTCATCACCACCTATAAATTCGGAAAATTCAACTTTCTCCAATTCATGCTTCAGGCAGAAAATGTAGGCGCTCTTATTTCTGAGAATAAGAATTTAACTCTCTTGGCTCAGTACCAGGGAAAAATAATCTCGAATTATATGGAAAACTTGGATCAACTGGAGACAGCCGAAAAGGAGCTTCAAACGAAAAAAAAGGAGGCCTTGCGCTTAATCAAGAATGCCCAGAAAAAAAGGAAAGAACTACAAGCTCAAGAAAGAAAGAACAGAGATCTTATAACTGAAATAAAGAAAAACAAAAAGCTACATCTTCAGACCATAGAGGAGTTAAAAGTAAGAGCTCAACAGTTGTTAATTTTGATAGAAAAATTACTTAAAGAAGAAATTTCCTTCCCTATTAATTTAATTCCGCTTTATGAGAAAAAAGGGAAGCTTCCCTGGCCTATCGAGGGAAAAGTCACTACCGAATTTGGACTCCAGAGACATCCTCAATTTAAGACGACCACCATGAATAACGGAATCGAAATTTCACCCAGAAAAAACTATGTGATTGTCAGAGCTATCCATCCTGGCAAAGTCGTCTACTCTGACTACTTCCAGGGATACGGCAACCTCATCATTGTCGATCACGGGATGTCCTACTATTCGCTCTATGGTCACTGCTCAGATATCCTTGTCAAAAAGGGCGACTTGGTTAAAGCTGAACATCCCATCGCATTGGTTGGCGATATCGGTTCTTTAGAAGGAGACTCCGTTTATTTTGAAATTCGATTCAAGACAAAGCCCCTTAATCCCTTGCAATGGCTGAAATGAAGATGATAAAATCAATAACCCGTTTCAGGATAAAATGACCAAAAAAAGAATAAAAATACTCCTTTTGACAGTCCTTGCTTTCATTTCTCTCTTCTTCTTGTTAGAGAAAAACTTTCTCCCAGGATTTTTATTAAGGCTTTCTCCCGACAAGGATTTTGAGCTGCTGGGAAAAGTTATCCAATTGATCAAAAACGATTACATTGAAGAAGCTAACCCAGCCAAAACAATGAAAGGAGCCTTTAAAGGGATGGTTGATTCCCTGGACGTTCTCTCCAGCTACTTAGACAAAGAGAGCATGCTCAGGTACAGCCAGCGCAAGGAGGCAAACCTGAATGATATAGGAATTGTCCTGTACAAAAGATACGGCTCTTTTCCTCAGGTCATCGGAATTAGTGAGAATTCCCCTGCTGAAAAAAAAGGAATCCAAATCGGCGATTTTATCAGTTCTATTGACGGACGTTCGACCCTCACAATGAGTATGACCGAAGCAAATCTCTATCTTAAAGATAGAGATAAAAAAACCATAAAGCTCAGGATATTCAAAAGAGAGGAAACAAAAGAGGTAAATATTGAAAGAACATTGCTATTTGAAGAGCCATTTTCCTTTGCCGAAGCAAAGGGAACAAGCGGAATTTTGAAGATCCATCAGCTTTATCCTCCCTGCGTAAGGAAGATAAGAGAGGAAATCATCCCCAGACTAATGCTAGAGAAAAGGACTTTTATTTTGGATTTGAGGGATTGCCACGAAGGGGATATTGAAGAATCCAGAAAACTCATCAATCTCTTCTTGAAATCTCCGAAGATAGGTTACTTTGAAACAAAAGGAGGAACCAAGGAGATTCTTTCCTGTCCGGACGATGCTGAACTTGAAAAACTGCCCTTGGTTATCTGGACCAATCAGGCAACAATCGGACCGGCAGAGGCTGTAGCCGGAGTTCTCAAAGAATTTAAAAGGGCCAAAATCATAGGGCTTCCAACTTTAGGTCTCGTGGCCAAACAAAATTCCTTTGTTCTAGATGACGGGAGTGGATTACTGCTCACCTCAGGAATCTTCCACCTTAGGTCAGAAGAAAAGTTGTGGGAAAAAGGAATTAAGCCTGATATAAAAATAAATGAGGAAGACCAAACCTTTAGCACCTATCTTAAAAAAAGTCTTTAATCTCCAGCCTAAAATGTAATTAATGCAAAAAAGAAGGCCTAAGAAAAGAAAAAAGGCTAATCGTATCCCTCCTTCCATATTTATTATCTTTTCTCTTATGGTGCTTTTATCGGCAATCGGTTTAGACTACATCGGCTGGAAAAATGGAGAAAAATCTTATCTGTTTTCTTCTCTTGCTAAAAAAAAGAGAGCTTTATTGAGTCAAGAAGCTCCGCCTGGACAAGAAGCTCTGCCTGGGGAAGAAGCTCTGGACCAGATTGTCATTAAGAGCTTAACCTTGCTTAAGATACCCTATGATTCAAATCAACAGTACAGGGATAAACAAGGAGTTCTCCATCTTATGATTGACCTCCCCTTAAAAAAATACAAGGAGCTGGAATCTCTGCTTGAAAGAGAATTCAATAACGTCAGCGCCTCTGTCCAAGAAAAAGAAGAGCAACTCGGCGCAGAAAAAAATTATTATCTATGGCAGGTCATAGGGAAAAAAAAGCAAAAGCTGAGTATTCTTTTCGCAAGCCAAAAAGAAAAAATAAAAGCAGAACTTTCTCCAAAAAGGGCCAGGAACAAGGTGGCAATCATCATCGACGACATGGGCTACAGTTTAAAAGCAATCAATGATATATGCTCGCTCAATAAACCCTTGACAATTTCTATTCTTCCCTACACCCCTTTAGCCAAAGAGATAGCTCGAATTGCTCAGCAAAACAAGTTGGAAGTTATGCTTCATCTTCCTCTTGAGTCCATCAACAGCCCGGGAGGAAACCAAATTGAGGGAATCATCCTCTCCCAAATGGATGAGGAGGAAATACTAAAAACGGTGGAGGCCAATCTCGATCAAATTCCTTACGTCACAGGCGTTAACAACCACATGGGCTCGAAAATAACGGCCAACAGGAATCTCATGTCTATTGTTCTAGGACCTTTAAAAGAAAGAAATCTTTTTTTTGTTGATAGTCGCACTACAAGCAAGTCCAAAGCTTATGATATAGCCCAAACACTGGGAATCCCTTCAGCCTATCGCCACGTTTTTCTTGATGGAGGAAATCGTGAGGGTTATATAAAAGGGAAAATGATTGAGCTTTTCCGCTTGGCCCAGAGAAGAGGGAAAGCTATAGGCATCTGCCATCCAACAGAAAGAACTCTGAGAGTTCTAAGGGAAAACTTCCATCTTGTGGAGAAATATAATATCGAGCCCGTCTTCGCCTCGCAGCTAACCAAATAATTCACCTGGATTATTCACGGATCGAGTTTGCCAGATTGCCACGCTCCGCTCGCAACGACGATGTTATTTAAAATATATGTCGTCGGATGCGAGGCACAGGGTATGCGGCTGTGGTTCTTCACCGCAAATACCCTGTAACGAAGCAGACGTCGTTGCGAGGAGCGAAGCGACGCGGCAATCTCATGCCTTTGGCGAATCATCATGAGATCGCCACGCTTCGC
>Ga0307378_10008074_pt1 | contig 14066 bp, 17 predicted proteins | sample UN1MG_FD_202238 | JGI IMG/M metagenome (GOLD analysis project Ga0307378, IMG submission 202238) | Soil microbial communities from Risofladan, Vaasa, Finland - UN-1 | ecosystem: Environmental > Terrestrial > Soil > Coastal area > Acid sulfate soil | place: Finland: Risofladan, Vaasa | collected... | reverse complement strand
GTCTTTGAATTTTTTACTTCAAGTTCAATTATTTCATTAGAGTTTCTATATTTAATTCGGATTGGAACCAATTCCCCCTTGGTTGAAACATGGGGTTTGTAGTTAAATTCCTCTTCATTTTGCACTAACCAATTAATTACGCTGCAAAGAGCAGAAAACTGAGACATTACAGTTCTATTTTCACCCAAAACTCCTTCTTTTTTTAATGGTTCTTTACCCTCTAAAATAATTGAAAACAAATCATAACGTGATGCTAAGGAATTTCTTGCATCCTTTACATCAAGTGTACTATGTCGTATTTTGCCGGATTTTTGAAAAATAACATATCTATCACAGGAAAATCCTTTAGAATAAAGATCTAGTTTTACTTTTGAAATAAATTCATTAATTTTTTTATCATTCAAAGTTTGAAGAATTGCCAAGTTTGTTGAAACATCTACAAAAATATCCTGATTGATTATCAAATGTTTTTTTAGTAAATGTTTTCGTCTTGATGGATAATTATGAACATCAATTACTATTTGTGGCCTCCATTTTCTTACAAATGAATGAATTGCCTCAGTCTCATTACTTTGTAATAACAAGTGATCTCGATTAAGATCTATTGACTGTGCATTTTCTCTAGTTTGATTTTGGTATCCGTCTGGATTTGCATTACTTAGAATTGCAGCGTAAAATGGACACTTGGAAATAGATCTGAAATGCCCTATTAGTTTAGTTGTTGCTTCTTTTGAATATTTTTCATCTCCATGTTGACCAGACATGATAAATATTTTCAAGGGAGATTTTTTATCTCCCACAAAATCCACCCTAAGAGGTTTTCCTAAAAATGACTGCCCAATTGTAATATTTTTCATTATCTACAGGTTTGGTTTATTTTGATTTAGTTTAAGGGATTTGAAATCTTGTGCGGATAACAATTGCTCATAGGAATCAATAGTTTGAGGTCTGCCATCCCTCATTAAAATAATTTGGTCTGCATTTTTTATCATATCCAGATTATGAATTATGAGCACAATAGTCATTTTTTCTTTTAACTTATCAAGATTCGATATAAAAATAGATTCAGAAGTAGAATCCAGAGAAGATGTTGGCTCATCAAGTAACAAAATCTTTGGTTCTCGAAGTATGGCACGAGCTATGGTGATTCTTTGACCTTGTCCTTTAGAAAGAGTAGTACCTCCTTGTCCCAAAACTGTCTGAAAGTCGTTTTCTAATTCCATTATGAACTCGAGTGCATCTGCAATTTTACACGCCTCTTCGATTTCATCCATAGTTGCATTTGGATTTCCTAAGGTAATGTTCTCGTAGACTGTTCCTGAAAATATGATGGGATCTTGTGTAACCACTGCAATTTGTGATCTAAGTGACTTTATTGTGACATTTTTAATATTTTGCTCATCAATCAAAATATTACCGTTATTTGGATCGTACAATCTTGGAATTAATCTCATAAACGAACTTTTCCCCGAACCACTCTTTCCAACAATGACATTAAGACTATGAGGTTTTAGAGTTAGGCTTGCGTCAGATATCACATCTGATGTTTGATATGCAAAAGAGACTTTATCAAATTGTATTGTTCCATCCGATATGTTCAGTGGTATCGCATTATCAATTTCTGTAACTGAGGATGGCAAATCCAAAATCTCTTGTATCCTTTCTACAGCTACGATACTTTTGTTATAATCACGCATTACATCTGAAAATCTTCGAACTGGTGCATAAATAAAAACAACAAGACCAGTAAATGTGACAAGAGTTCCAATAGTCATACTGCCATCTAAAACTTGCAATCCTCCATACCACCAAGTAAATGCTAAACCTACACTGGTCAATCCCCATGCTAAACCTGTAATCATTGCAGCATATTTTTGTACTTTGAGTTCTATTTTTTCAACTCGGTCAACCTGTTTGGAAATTTTTTTAATTCGATGGTCTCCCATATTAGAGGTTTGAACTGTTTCAATGCCATCAAGATCTTCTTTTAGAAATGTTGTTAATTTTGCACGGCGTTTTCGTATTCTTCTTGCAGTTTTACGCATCAATTTTTGCAATTTCTGAGTTATTAGAAATTGAAATGGTAAAAAAGCAGATGCAATTGCTGCAAGAACAGGCTCCATCATGAATAAAATAATAACAGGATAGACAATTCGGAAAATATTCACTACCGTCTTTATGATTGTACTATCAACAAATCCCCGTACTGAGTTTGTATCAAGAATTACTCTATTCAATAAATCCCCAGAACCATATTTACTGTGAATATCCATGGATAATGATTCCATTTTTTGAGCCAATTCCCTTTGTAAATCAAAAACAAAATTTCTACTAATTTTTGCCTTGGATGTAGTCCTAAAATATGCTGTAATTCCATAAACACCAGCAATTACCACTAGTCCAATTATTGAAATCTCTAAAATTTGTAAACTTGTTAAATCCATAGATATTATTCTATACAAATTTGATTGGTTTCCATTTAATCCATCAATTAGAGATCCAGTAAGAATTGGAATCTGTATTGGGATAATTACAAATAAAATTGACCAAAAAATTGCAGCAAATAAGGCAATCTTGTAATTACTTAATCTGTGTAATGCATATCTTAAAGGGGATTTTTGGGACAATCTATTTTTTTAGGAAATTAATTACACAGTTAGATAAATCAGAACCAGAGTCTGCAGATGACACTAGTTTAATTTCACTATTTTGGATAAATTCTTTTGAAGATAAAGGAGATGATGTTATAGCTCCTGATACTGCAATCACATTATGATTCCAATCAAGTAATTGTTGGGATGAGAATAATGCAGAAGGTGCACTTTCTGCAGTTAACACTACACCTTTGACTAAATTTCTTATTTTTTTATCCATTAGAATCATTTTGGTTTCTCTTTGGAGAACTCCATCTGCAATTTCCATAACAATGACATCTGGAGACGTCTTTTCAATATCTGATAACATGGTTTGAAATAATTCAACTAGTTCCTTTTTTTCACACAAATAAGTAGAGGGGAACCCATAATCGCTAAAATCAATAATATAATCAGCAGAGGCTGCACTTAATTCATTTTTATCTCGATTAGAAACACTTCCTGTCAGTTTACAGGCGGCAATTTTTTTACCTTCCTTTGATAGACCGTTAATTAACTTACTAGCAGATGTGGTTTTTCCAGAGTTCATGCCAGAGCCTACAACTAGGATCAAGTTTTTTGGTGCTTGTTTTGGGATTGATTTGTGAAAATTTAATTTTTTGAGATTTACAGTGTTGCCATTTTCATCTTTTAGTAATCCTACAAAAGAAAGTTTAGTTGATTTTTTAATTGATTTGTGCCTATATTTGACAGTTCCAACCATTCCGGCCCCTGTCAGCATACTTAATTTCTCTAATGTTCCCACCCGTCCTTCAAAACCATCAGTTGCATATCTATTTCCAAAAACACCTACAAAGAGATCGTTTTCATAAAGACGTAACTTTTTGTCATCTTTAGTTATTAGCTGTTTGTGATAACCAATTGTTTTGACTCTAAATAATCCCAAGTCTCCTGGTTCTGGTTTTGAGAGGGGAGATTTTTCAACATTGTATTCAGAATCATTTACACATCTTGCAGCCCATGACCATCTTGCGTTTCTACTGACTCCTTCATTTTTTTGAATTAACATTTGAGACATCTACAATCCCTCGATTGAAATAATCCTCTTAAGCATTACGTAGTATTGCTCATTACACATAGTTGTGTCGTGGAGATTATTTTTCATATCACTACTATGTGAATTTGTATAAATAATCTATCTACCAATCCCATACAATGAGAATGAATACTTACTCAGAAAACTTTTGCCAGAGCCTTACTATTTTGTCTTCCATCTTTAGATGTTCAAGAGAATAAGAAAATTTGTCATCTCTAAATATTACAACTATTTCGAATGTCCAATTTTTGTAATAGCTCTCATCAAGGCCCTCAAGAGTTCTTACCACTTTGGTTTTCTTAATTATTTTTAGTTCTTCTAATTTTTTTATTTTACGATAAGCTGTTGATTGAGGGATGTCAAGCAAATTAGATATTTGTTGTACGGTAAGTTCTGCTTTTGAGAGTACTTTGATGATCTCTCTACTCTGTATGTCAGACAGTATAGCGAGAATTTCATCTATCTTTTCCATCTTAACTTTTTTTCACGGCAAATATTAGGATGATAAAACCTGTAATTTCAATAGATTCTTCAATTATCTCGGCAATATCATGCCCTAAGAATTCAAAAAGATCTCCAATCAGTGTATCTCCAACCACAATAAATCCTAAACCAATGGCAAGGAAAGCCATAGGAGGATATCGAGTTTTTTTGAAGGCTTTCATGGCAAAATACACCAAAACAAAACCTACAACTAGGTGAATAGCCAAAATTATAAAATCAATTTCTGAGGTTAACGCCATCTTTTCTTTAGTCACTTTGATTTAGATTTAATCCTTAACCATGATTCTCATCATTTGAGAATAGTCTCCTAGTAGGAGAGTTACTGTTTATTGTTAAATGAAAAGTTAAGCTAATGCTAATGTGCTTAGAAAGTGTAAACGAGTTTATCGACTACCAATAAAAATAGAATCCCTTCTCTCAGTCATGAATTTTGCATACTAACTAGCAATAGAACGAAAGTAGGATTTATTGGAAATTTGCTTATCACTTGGGGTTTTCAATTACTTCAATTAGTTTTGCCTCAATTTCTTTTCCCATAGATTCTAACTCTGTGTTTGATGCAACAGCAAGTAATGTTGTAGGTTTTGCCAAGCTGATAAAATTTTGACCATCTTTCTCATACGCTGCAATGGTACATGGAAGTAATAATCCAATGTTTGGATCAGAATCAAGTGCTTGTTTTGCGGCTTGTGGGTTACAAACTTCTAATAATTTGTATTCATGTGGATAATCAATTCCTTTCTTTGCAAAGATTTCCTTGAAATTTAAGGTTCCAAGGACACCGAATTTTATTTCTGAAAGTTTTGATGTAATTTCCTCAATAACTTCATCTATGTTTTTTTGGGTTTTTACAGTATAATTAAAGGTCAATTTAGTATCAGGTTATGGATTTATCCGCTGCATAAAGTCTTGGTTTTGCATCAGATTGTTCATAAATTGCGGGTTTTCCATCATAGTATCTATCATTTGTTGTCGTAGCTGTGGATCATCCATCATCTGATTCATGACTTGTGGACTATACATAGGCCCTGTCATTCCATGACCTAAGATTGGCATATTTGGTTGATTGTAAAATACTACAGAACCTACTCCGAACCCCGCAAAAAATACTATAATCGATACTGCTACCAAAATTGTTTTATCCATATTGTTTTTTCTTGTTTTCGTCTTTTATAGCAATGGAATAATTCTCTTTATGATAATCATGTATGATAATACAACTTACGAATAAATCGCATGTACTTCAATGTAAAATGATGAGTAAATTCAAAAATTCATTGAGATAGAGTATGACTCAAGAAGTAGCAACTAGCAAAGGAAAAAATATTTTGATACTGTTACTGTTTGCTCTGCTTTCTGCATTTATTATCGGAATACTTTATCTTTCTACAGTCGAACTTGTTGAAGAAGAAGTAGGATCTACACCATATGCTTCATGGTTGCTAATAGCATATGCTGCAGGTCTTTCAATGATAATTCTACCATGTACCTTGCCCATGGTATTCATTATAGTTCCACTATGCATGGGAAAAGGATACAAAAAGGGATTAGGTATAGCTGTTCTTTTTGGTATAGGACTAGTCATCACAATAACTGCATATGGGATTGCAGTTGCATTGCTTGGACAGTATACAGGAATAGACCAAGCAACACGAGTCATGTGGTTTTTTGCAGGATCTATAGCTTTCACATTTGGTTTGTCTGAATTAAAATTACTAAATCTAAAATTACCATCTTATGCTGGTACTCCAAAATTCATAGAAAAACGTGGCGACAAACTAAAACCACTTCTCATGGGCTTACTTTTGGGTAATGCCGGTGTGGGTTGCCCAAATCCATTCTTTTATTTTATGTTAACATACATCATAGGCACTGGTAGTGTTGTCGTAGGCGGTTCGCTGGGATTAATTCACGGTATTGGACGAGCAGTTCCTTTGATATTCATTGCAATATTGGCAATACTAGGAATTAGTGCAACACAAACTTTGGTAAAGAAAAGAGTTGCAGTTGAAAAAGCAACAGGTTTTGGATTGTTAGCTGTTGGTGCATTCATCCTTTTACTGGGACTTTTTGGACATTCATGGTGGGAACGCTCACCATTTCATCTTGCATGGAATGAAGTTATGCCATTATTTGGAATAGAGTCAGAGATGACAATGGGGGCACATGTCATCATGCCAATTCCATGGACCATGTTGGTATTGTTAATTGCCATACCTGTTATAGGATATGTGGTGAAGGAAAAATATGGCAAGTAAAAAAGCAATAAACTCTATCGTACTTGGTGGCGTAGTGGCAGTTATTGTAATCGGGTATATTATGATGAACTATACTCCAATGGGTACAACATCAGGGGAAGACAAGAGTTTGGATATTGTTGCTTTTCAGTGGGGATTTGAGCCACAATTTATCGAGGTTAACCAAGGAGATCATGTAACTCTCAATCTTGCAACAGATGATGTACCTCATGGGATTGCCATTGATGAGTATCAGATTAACGAACCAGTTTTACCAGGACAGATTACAGAGATGGAGTTTGTTGCTGACAAACCTGGAGTATTTCATTATTATTGTTCAGTCCCTTGCGGTGCAGGACACGATGAACAACATGGATTTCTAGTAGTCAAAGATCCACAGGAATTAGAACCTGATACAACCATTTTACCTTCAACCAAATCAGATGGAGGAATTATAGTTGATGGAATAATTGATGATAAATGGAATGATGTTGCGGAGGTAATATTTTCAACAGTGTATGTTCATGAAAATCGTCAAGTAATAGCTAAGTCACTAAACGATGGAGAGAAGATCTATTTCTTGCTCCGTTGGCAAGATGATGATGCAAATAATGATGGAAAAACTGAAACAGACCGAATTGCTCTTGGTTTTGATATTTCTGGAAACTCTGATATTGCAATGGGTGCAGCTGGAGTTCCACATGTCACAGTACCTCAAAGAACAATAGGCCAAGGTATTGTAGATATTTGGCACTGGAAGGCATTTGATAGTCATACAGAATCCCCAAATGTAATAGATGATGAATTTGCAGGACCATTTGAGCAACTAAAGGATCACTACTACAGAGACGACGATAATAATCAGGGAGGGAACAACGATCTTACTGCAGCGGGTGTTTATGATTCTGATGCAGGAGAATGGATAGTTGAGGTTTCAAGATTACTTGTTACTGAAGATATTGAAGTGGCAGGATTTGGAATGATGGATAAACAGTTTACAGTTGGAAATGAATACAAAATTGGATTTGCAATTTGGGATGGAGGTCAAGGAGAAACTGCAGGAAACCACGCTGTTACTGAATGGGGCAAGTTGAAGGTGGACTAAGTATGAGGAAGAATAAGAAATGGTAAAGGATCTTGTTTGCGGTATGGAGATAGATGCAACCAAATCCGCAAAATTGGAACACGAAGGGGCGACATACCATTTTTGCAGTCCTACATGCCAATGGGCTTTTCAGACAGATCCAAAGTTGTTTATAGAAAAAGAATCATGAAAGTGGAGATTCTAACCACTCCAGGTTGCTCAAACTGTAGCGTTGTTGAAAAAATGCTTGATGAAATGAAAGTGCCTTATCAAGTAATTGATGTAACTGAAAAGCCAGAGTATTTAGAAAAATATCCCATATACACAGCTCCAGGTATTGTGATAAATGAAAAGTTGGAATTTACAGGTGTTCCAAAAAAACAAGAGCTTGCTGAAAAGTTGAAAACATAATTCAATTCTCATCCTTTCCAAAAAATAATTTCAAAAATTGGGGACCTCAATACTGTCGGTTCTCAAGTACTGTAACAAGTCATTGAACTTTTCTTCCAACTGTGAATTCTTTGCAGAAAGTTTTTTGATGTTTTTCTCTACTACTTCAAGGTCTGAAATTGTAAGGTCTGGTTATGTATATCGGAATTGTATTAGTCCATTAATTATCATCAATTTGATTTTATGGCGTCAGTCTATCCTCATACCGCACTTTACTACCGAGTTTCCATACCTCTGGTATATTTTGTGCCTGAGAAAAAATGCAATTTGACATAATTTTTCACGATTCTCAAAATCAGGATAGGAAATCAAAATAGATTAACTTACTAAAAACCAAAAGAATACTAAAGTTTAGACGATAATTTTTTGAGAATATCATTTGGATAGTAAGAACTTGATGGAAATGGCATTGACTAGAGTTTTTAGACTAATTGAGTCTGAAATAATTTTTCAAAATATCCCACAGAATAATTGCCATAGACTAGATTATCAGCTAATTTGTTGTAAAAACTATCATGATAAACTTCGGTTAACATCGATTAATTGACAGGGTATCGAACTAAAACTACAACACCGCAATTGGGCTTTGGAATTATTTTTTGCGAAGGATGAGAATTAAGAGAATGAAAACTATATTTTTGATAATTGAAACTTAAGACCAAAACCGAATCAGGGTTTTTGGTGAGAGTTCCAATTGAATTAAAAATTGCATATTAGTATTTAGCAAACACTGATGATTTCTATGAACGATTCATTCGTGAGTGTTTTAAGCACATTTTGTAATAATATAGTATGTCAAAGAACACTGAATCTGCACCTGCTTGGGAACAACTCATGGGGTTGTCTTGGACAATACTGGATGAAGAATGATCTCGAAAAACAGTAGAACACTGAACTTTTCATATTTCACTCAGTAAGAATTTGGAATTAATTTTTGGGATCCTCCTACAAAAAAGCAACAGCAAATATTTGAAAAAGAATTGCCCCAATTGCAAATATTACAATTTTATGTCCCAACTTCAACTTCATGTTTAACTACTGTCCTCCTATATTGACTAAAAGATTTTGTAGACTTTTTTTCAATTTTGTTATTTTGATTCTTGTTCCTCAATAATGTTTAGTGTGATGCTGGATTTAATGTGAGGTATTGATCTAATCGCTTTAGTGATGACCTTCTCGAGTATCTTAAAATCAGATGATTCTACTTTACAAATAACATCATAAAATCCAAAAACTACATCTGCCTCTTTTACTTCTGGTACGTGACTGATATTTTTTAAAATGGCATATTCTTCACCTCTGTCGCAGTGAATTACAACATAGGCTTGAACAGAATTCCCCCTTAGCATTGCCCCAATTAATTTCTCAGAGGTATGAAACAACTCTTCTGAACTTGACCGTGTCAAATTCATAGTAGAGTGAATTTTGGGCATTTTACGTATGGTTCCAGTCACAATTTCTTGTATTTTTTCTTCAGAATCTGATTCTATTTGAACAATAATGTCTTATAGACCAAGGGTTCCATGAGATTCTTTAATGCTCTTAATTTTGGATAATTCTGTAATAACTTTTTTTTCTGAACCCAACTCACAATTCATTAAAACGTAAGCTTTTGCCATCGTTATTTACCACTCCCTTCACTATTGCACAAGTAAGTTGAATTATTGCTTGGATAACACATCAATAGAGGAAAAAACTTTAACATCATTTCAATTCATATACCCAATTTTTGAAAAAATTTTCAACTTATCCCCATTGAACTTTTGGTGATTTTCATTATTATTCCACTAAATGCGATTGATGATAGAAAATACCATGCCCAAAGGTAAACTTCATTTTCTTGAGTACAAACATTGTTTGATTCTAATACTTGGTCTGCAGTGCACGTTAAATGAAAAAAATTACCTGGGAAAATATTTAGGGGTATTGGAGATAATGCAACAGTATAAGTGAAAAGATGAGGCAGCACTAGATAAAATATTAGAATCATTGGAATAAATGTAAAAAGCATTGGTTTCATATTCATCTGCATCATCTCCATAGACATTTTGTTCATGTAACTGGATTTTTTGTTTAATTCCATTACCTTTTCCTGATCTTTGGATCTCATAGCAGACATTCTTTCTTTTTGCCAAGTCTTGGTTTCATTCATAATACGTTTTAGTTTTGTTTGATCAACAACTTTTTTCCTAATTACAGAATTGAAAAAATTTAGCATGATTCCAAATCCCGCAACTGTAAACAATGTAGGAACTATTCCTTTTACGATAGGATCATCACTTCCCAATGATCCCCTCGCTTGAGTAAAAATAGAGAAAATGCCTCCCTCATTACCCTGAAGATAAATGGAATCTATGAAAAAAGAAATAAAATTGAAATCAAAATATTCAATCATATGGATTCCTTCCAATTATTTGGAATCAAGTCGTCTTTCTCAAGATAAAATGCATCAACGCTTCTTTAGAGTAATCTATCCCGTGTTCGTTTTCAGTGTGTTCCCTAAACTCCTCAATTACTGATTCAATCTCACCTTCAGTCACAAAATCGCACTCAAATCCATAATTATTGCAATTTAATTTTGCCAATCCTAAATTTTCAGGTAAATTGATTCTATTATACTTCAATTAACTTTGTTAACTTCCGTTAAAATGTTAAAAAAATGCAGAAGCAAATTATGAAATTACCTGTTTCTTTAGTCCGTTTGTACATGAAAATCGGACGGGATGAACCAGGAAACCTATCTGCGTAATTTCTTTGAAGCACATGATCTGCTTCTGCATTAATTGTCTTACCAATATTTGATATTTAGGCAATGCTTAACTTTGTTACGTCGAATTTGAGATAGAAAATTTTATCAATCATTTCTCACGTTTGGGTTTTGAATGAGCCTTTATCATGTGCTTTTTAGTTCGTTCAGGATCTAAAAACTCCATTTTGCAAATTGAGCACGTGTTGGAGAATTTTTGCTCTCGTTTGAGAATATTTTTTACAATACTTTTTGTTGAAGCTATTCGTTGTTTCATGTATAATTATCGGATTTTGTATTATAAGGCATTGCTTAACAATGTTAATTGATTGAAAATCACTTGGTACAATAGTTAAAGAAGCAGTGTAATAAGGATCTTTATTGGCAGATCCTAGAAAATACAGGGATAGAATATACATTGTAAAAGACATTATTCTCACCCTTTCTGAATATTGTCAACTCAATCAAACAGCCTTGTTTAGTTTTTGTGGATTAAATATCTCAAAACACAAAGATATCTTAGATAGTCTTAAAGAAAATGAAATGATTCAAAGCGAAGAATTAATGGAAGGAAAAAGAAAGATTACCTTATTTAGGGCAACGCCCAAAGGAATGGAGTTTTGTAGTCAAATCATAGGGCCATATGAAAAACTATTTCCAAGAAAAGAAAAACATTCAGACTCCTCAGTTAACTTTAGGTGTCTACTTGTCATCTAGATGGAATTTGGAGACAATAGTTTTATCTAGATCTTCCCTTTTCTCCAAATAATTACAATACCGTTTGTTCCACGAACTCAATGACTTGAATTGCCTCAAACCTGCCACTAGCCAGATTCCAGAGGTAACTAGGACCATGGTCAGTAAAACAATCAACAAAAACCCAAACTCGTTTTCATTCTCAATTAGTAGTAAAAACTTGGGATGTGTGAATAAATAGACTGATATCCCTATCGCAAAAGGTGCCAATATGAGGGCAGAAAGCGATACACCTAACATGATTCCCTTAATATGCTGAATTTTCTCAATAAAATTATCCATAGAACTTAGAATGTCATCCGATTCGTGGTTAGGCATATCTGATTCTCCTATGATGTACTAGACAATCAATCCTTTTAATTTTTGCGAAATTTACCGATGACATGATATCTATTCTTACAAACACTCTCTTTTCATATTTTAATCTCAAGTATTTACTTGATGCTTAACATTGTTAATTCAGTCTTTTTAGGGTTAAGATAAATTTGGTATTATGGCAGAAGAGGAAGAAGAAGATCTCGCTGCAAAGAGAAAGGATGATTGGTGGCGGCTGGAGAAATTTCAGATAGGCAGGAGAAAATTTTCATAAATTGACCTACAGTTGCAATGGTATTTGTGAAGTTTACAAGGCTACAATAATACCTATTTTAAAAAAATATGGTAATGGTCAAAAACGATGTTCACGATGTGGGGTTTTCCTTGAAACATCAGAGCTTCGGGGCCCCTGTTGCAATACCATACTAAGAATAAAATCAAGAAAAAGCAAAAACGGAAATTATTCCTGAAATTATACTTAACATTGTTAAGCATATTCTAAATATTGCTTGCACTAGAGACTATAGATGCAGAAGTTATCTACTCCAAAATTGGAATTGGTAAAAAAATTGGATAGCGTTCAGCCATTTCCTGGTTTTCATTTGCTGCCTTTGTCATAAGTGCATTTCCTAGTTACTTCTGCATCCTTATTTTTGAAATTGGACGATAGTTAACTTTGTTAATCATTCCCTAAATAACTAATATCCAATCATTTCTTGTGCACAAGAAAAAAAAAGTAACACAAGTTTCCAAAGGAACAATAATTTCCATTGCTACTATCTCAAGTGTTTCAATACTAATTGGATTTTTAGTGCTAAATTCTTTTAGTCCCGTAAATTCGGATAAATTAATTTTTGAAACTCCGACAAACATTTTACTAAAGGCAGTAAAATCCCTAGAGGGAAATTATCATTATATGGCTTCTACCAAAGGAGGAAAGACCGTTCCAAATGTTGCAGGTGATTCTCCCCCATTAATGGTTACAAATGGAAATCTAGTTCAAATTCATCTCATAAATGAAGAAAAAAATGAACCATCAAACAAGTCAATACACAATCTCAACATAGATGAATTTAACGTACACACGGGTGATCTTGGATATTTTCAAACAAAATCCATAACATTTCTAGCAGATAAAGTGGGTACATTTGAGTACTATTGCTCAATTCATCCAGAAATGAAAGGTACTATCACAGTAAAGTAAAGAATCAATTATTCAGGGATAATTTGACTTAAGAAAATTTCTTCAAGTTAAAGTTTATCATCAAAATGACTTCGATGCTTGTCAACTCTATTTTGAACAGTCCCTTTTTCTTCAGGATATGAATCCTTATGCGACCTTTCTCGCATTTCCTCTTCATGTTCTTTCCTTGCATGATGCAATCTATCCTTTTCATGAATGAATTCCTTACCACATTTCTGACATTTCACAATGGTTTTATGGTGCTCATGTCTTACATGCACCACGAGATCTTCATGGTTTGAAAATTTTTCTTCACACTGAGTACAATTATTTTTTTTACTAAATGGATTTCTCATACTTTCTACAAAACAATATTCAGATCGTGATATATTGATTCCTTAACAATGTTAATCGAGTATTATTAGCCAGTAAGTAATACGGTATCTATGGAAAAAGCAATTAACAAAATTTCAAATCAATCACAAATAGTTCAACACAAATCTACAGATCAAAAACTATCTTTTTGTAGGGTCATGAAAGACAATACATTAGATTTAATCCAAAAGTTAGAGTCAGAAACACCATCTCTTTTCCAAAATTATTCTGATCTTTATACGCGGTATCTGCATTCCATTAAAGACCTTTATGCCACCTGCAGTTTAGCAGAAAATCAATATTTCGAAAGTATGGACGTTGATCAAAATTTTCTAAAATTATTTGATGGCTATTTCAAATACGGTACAAAGGTTCTTGAATCTCAGATTGACATGTCAACTAAATTTTTAAGTTCATATATTGAATTTAGGCTATCAATTATCGACTCTTGGGACAAATATGCACATGAGTTGATAAACAAATATGCAGAATCGTTATCCCAAATCCTTCAAAGAAAAATGAAAAGCAGTTCTGATTAAATTGATGCAGACAACCTATTCAAACTATAAGGAATTATGCACAAAAATTGTGTAATTAAATTCCAACATAAGGTTTGTAGGTATCATTAATAGTAATGGAAGGCTAGTCACAGGTTCAGCCAAAGATAAAATAAAATTCCATGTAAGTGACGGGGATCGAGAGATGTTATTCATGGAAATAGCATTG
>Ga0307378_10008071_pt1 | contig 14072 bp, 11 predicted proteins | sample UN1MG_FD_202238 | JGI IMG/M metagenome (GOLD analysis project Ga0307378, IMG submission 202238) | Soil microbial communities from Risofladan, Vaasa, Finland - UN-1 | ecosystem: Environmental > Terrestrial > Soil > Coastal area > Acid sulfate soil | place: Finland: Risofladan, Vaasa | collected... | reverse complement strand
CATCTCACCCTCGTGCACAAGACCAACGTGCTCACGTTCGCCGGCGACCTGTGGCAGCGGACCTTCGACGCGGTCGCCGCCGACTACGACGACATCGACACCGCCTACAACCATGTCGATGCAGCCTGCATCTATCTGGTCGACGACCCGCAGCGGTACGACGTGATCGTGACCGACAACCTGTTCGGTGACATCATCACCGACCTGGCCGGAGCCGTGACCGGAGGTGTCGGCCTCGCCGGCACCGGCAACCTCAATCCCGATCGCACGAGCCCGTCGATGTTCGAGCCCGTGCACGGCTCGGCTCACGACATCGTGGGCACCGACGCGGTCAACCCGTCGTCACAGATCCTCTCCGCGGCCATGATGCTCGAGTTCCTCGGCGAGGCCGAGGCCGGTCGCCGCATCCGCACGGCGCTCGCCGAGGTCCTGGCCGGCGCTCCCGTTCCCACGAAAATCGGCGACCTCGTCGCAGAAAGGGTTTGAGCCATGCCTCTCGAGACCGTTGACAAGATCTGGATGGACGGCGAACTCGTCGACTGGGCCGATGCCAAGATCCACGTGCTCACCCACAGCCTGCACTACGGCCTCGGCGTGTTCGAGGGCATCCGGGCCTACGACACCAGCGAAGGCCCCGGGGTGTTCCGGCTCACCGACCACATCCGACGGCTCTTCGACAGCGCCAAGATCTACATGCTCGACATTCCGTTCTCGGCTGACGACCTGGTCGCCGCGACCAAGCAGACGGTCCGCATCAACGGCCTCGAATCGTGCTACATCCGCCCCATCGTCTACCTCGGGTACGGCGAGATGGGGCTGAACCCACTGCCGTGTCCGGTCAACGTGTCCATCGCCGTCTGGCCGTGGGGGACCTACCTCGGTGACGACGGCGTGAAGCACGGTGTCCGGATGAAGATCAGTTCGTGGAAGCGGCACGATCCGAACGCCATGCCGCCCGCTGCGAAGGGCACCGGGATGTACATCAACTCGTCGATGGCCAAGGTCGAGGCGATCAAGGCCGGCTACGACGAGGCGATCCTCCTGTCGCCGCAGGGGTACGTCAGTGAGTGCACGGGCGAGAACATCTTCATCGTGAAGAACGGCGAGATCCTCACGCCCCCGGTCAGCGCCGGCGCGCTCGAGGGCATCACCCAGGACACCGTGCACACGATCGCCCGCGACTTCGACATTCCGTACCGCGAGGCGAACCTGCTTCGGTCCGATCTCTACACCGCCGACGAGGCGTTCCTGTCGGGGACCGCAGCCGAGGTCGTGCCGATCCGTTCGGTCGACGATCGGGAGATCGGCGAGCCGGGCCCGATCACCCGCCGCATCCAGGAGACGTTCTTCGCGACCGTGCGCGGGGAGGTCGACCGCTACAAGGACTGGGTCGAGTTGTGCAATGACTGATCGACTGCGGCCGGGTGGATTCCAGTGACGGAGCGCCGGCGGAACAACGATGGCGGTGGCCTCCGTGGCCGGGGAACGCTGGACATCGAGGTGTTCGACACGACGCTTCGCGACGGGGCGCAGTTCGAGGGCATCTCGCTGTCGGTCACCGACAAGCTCCGGATCGCCGAGCAACTCGACTGGCTCGGCGTCCGCTACATCGAGGGCGGATACCCGCAGGCCAATCCGAAAGACGCCGAGTTCTTCCGGTTGGCGCCGACCGAGCTCGACCTGCAGACCGCCGAGTTGGTCGCCTTCGGGTCGACTCGCCGACCGATGGGAAGAGTCGACGACGACTCGACCCTCAATGCACTGGTCGAGTCGCGCGCGCCGATCGCGTGCATCGTTGGAAAGAGCTCGGAGTTCCACGTCATCGACGCGCTGGGGACGACGCTCGACGAAGGCGTGGCGATGGTCGCCGACTCCGTCGAGTTCCTGAAGGCCTCGGGCATGAGGGTCTTCTTCGACGCCGAGCACTTCTTCGACGGCTACAAGGCCAACGCCGAATTCACCCTCCGCATCCTCGAAGCCGCGGCAATCGCCGGCGCCGAGACACTCGTCCTGTGCGACACCAACGGCGGCTCACTTCCGCACGAGGTCGAGCACATCACCGGCGAGATCCGGGCTCACTTCGACGACGACGTCATCGTGGGCATCCACACGCAGAACGACAGCGGCTGCGCGGTGGCGAACAGCATCGCCGCCGTCGTCGGCGGAGCAACGCATCTCCAGGGGACCATCAACGGCTACGGCGAGCGGACCGGCAACGCCAACCTCATCACCTGCATCCCGAACCTGTCGCTCAAGCTCGGCCTGACCTGTCTGCCGGAGGGCCGCCTCGAACGACTCACCTCGGTGAGTCGCCACGTGGCCGAGCTGGTGAACCTCCCGCCGCATCCGGCCGATCCCTACGTGGGGAGTTCGGCGTTCGCGCACAAAGGCGGGCTCCACACCTCGGCCCTCGGCAAGGTGGGCGGGTCGGCGTACGAACACGTCGAGCCCGCCGTCGTCGGGAATCACACCCGCGTCCTGGTGAGCGATCTGGGCGGACGATCGGGCATGAACCTCAAGGCCGCCGAGTTCGGTCTCGAGCTCGACGGCTCGGCAGCGGCGGACCTGGCGAAGCGGGTGAACGACCTCGAGGCGGCCGGCTACGTGTTCGAGGCGGCCGATGCCTCCCTCGAGCTCCTCATGCGTCGGAGCCTGGGTTGGGAGCCCGACTACTTCCGCGTCGAGTCGTATCGCGTGACCAGCTACCACCGCGAAGGTGTCGCCTGGCCCGCCGACGGCGTCGATCTCGCCAACGAGGCGACGGTCAAGCTTTGGGTCGGTGATGCCCGCAAGATCGCCGTCGGCGAGGGCAATGGTCCGGTCAATGCGCTCGACGCCGCCCTCCGGAACGCGCTCAACGGCAGGTTTCCCGCCCTGGCAGGCATCCACCTCGTGGACTACCGGGTCCGAGTCCTCGACTCGGCCCACGGAACCGAAGCCGTGACTCGCGTCCTGATCGACAGCACCGATGGCGATCGTCAGTGGTCGACCATCGGCGTCTCCGAGAACATCATCGAAGCCTCGTGGGAGGCATTGCTCGACGGCATCGTGTTCGGTCTGCTCCACGCAGGGGACACCTGAGTTCGGCGGCCGAGCGAATATCGTCGGGTCCATGGCAGCTCCGGAGTTCGTGCCGCACAAACCGGCACAGCGCGTGCGCACCTATCAGTCGCCACCGCGGCACGACGACTCGTGGACCGCCGATCGTCCGGCAGATCTCGTCGGCGGCCAGCCCCGGGGAGAGCACCTCGGTTCGCCGGGCCCCGACCAGGGCTTCATGCTCAAGCTCGCCCGACAGTTCGAGGGCGCGCTCGTCCTCGAATCCGGCGAACACGAGCGCGACGCTCTCTCCGGATGTGTCGCGATCGGGCTGCGTCGCGCATCGCTGTTCGGCCGAGCGCCGGTCACGCACGACCTCACCCTGGCCCTGACGATCTGGGGCTACCTGAGCGAGGCGCCGCGCGAACTGGTCGACCTTCGCAAGAAGCTGTTCGAGGAGGTCTCCCACGAGCACCACTACCGCGAGCGGCGCGATCTGGTCGACATGATTCCCGAGGGGACGCTTCGCATGCCGCACACTGCGGTCGACGTCGGACAGTGGCGGGCGTTGATCGGTGTCGGCTGAGGCCGGCTCGACTCGATGACGACGCCGCGCCGTGTCATCGTCGTCGAGTTGAACGAGGTGCCGTGGCGGATCCTCGACGATCACATCGCCGCCCACCCGGCGTCACCGAGCGCCGACATCCTGGCACTGAGCCGCCAGTTCACCTCCGTTGCGCCCGATCACGGCCACCTCTCGCCGTGGATCACCTGGCCGACCGTGCACCGGGGCGTCGACAACGACCGCCATCGGATCACCGACCTCGGGCAGGACACGTCAGGAGTCGATCGGCGCCATCCCACCTACTGGTCATTGGCACAGCGCGCCGGTCGAGATGTCGGAGTGTTCGGTCCGCTCCATTCGCATCCGCTTCCGGACGATGTCGACCGGTACGCCTTCTGGTTGCCCGACACGTTCGCGCCCGACGATGCCGCTCACCCGCGGTCGCTGCGTCCCTTCCAGGCCTTCAACCTCGCCATGGCCCGCGCGTCGGCCCGAAACGTCGACACCTCGATCGATGTCAGGCGGGCCGGGGCCTTCCTCGCTCTCTCGCCGTTTCTCGGCCTACGCCCGGCGACGGTGGCGTCGCTGGTCCGTCAACTCGCAGACGAGCGCCGCACGCCGTGGACCCGGATCCGGCGCCGCAGCCTCCAGAGCGTGCTCGCGTTCGACCTCTTCACACACCAGCTCACCCGTCGGCGCCCCGATCTCGCAATCGTCTTCACCAATCACGTGGCGTCGGCGATGCACCGCTACTGGGCCGCGACCTATCCCGATGACTACGACCCCGCCGACTACGGATTCGAGCCCGACTGGCAGCACCGCTACGCAGGTGAGATCGACATTGCGATGGGTCATGCCGATCGGCTGTTCGCGCGGTTGGCGTCCTTCGTGGCCAAGGACCCCCGGTATCTGTTGGTCGTGACCTCGTCGATGGGCCAGGCGGCTGCGCAGGGGACCCCCGTTCGTGAGTTGCTTCTGTTGCGCGACGCCGACCGCCTGATGGCCCGAGCCGGGGTCGGCGCAGGCAGCTGGGAGCGCCGTCCGGCGATGGATCCGATGGTGAGCATCCGCGTCGACGAGGCGGCGCAGGCCGGTTTCGGCGCCTTTCTGGATTCGTTGTCGGTCGGGGGGGCGCCGATCACTCATGCGGCCGACAGGGCGGGGCTGTTCAGCCTCGAGTTCGGCCAGGCCGATGACGCGATCGGCGAGGTCCGGGTCGCGGGCGAGGCCGTCGATGGGTCTGCGCTGGGCCTCGAGCGCGTCCAGATCGAGGACGAGGCGGGTTCGAGCGCGTATCACGTCCCCCAGGGTTCGCTGTTCGTGTACGACCCACAGCATCCCGCCGGTGACTCTCTCCGACCCGAGGTCTCGACGACCGCCATCGCGCCGGCGATCCTGGCTGCGCTCGGGGTCGAACCGCCCGCGCACCACACGCCCGATCCAGGGTTCACACTGGTGCCGTGCTGACCCGCTTGAAGGCCCTGTCGACGCGGAACCGGGTCCTGCTCATCGGCGGTGTCGTCGCGGTGGTCGCTGGTGCGGTCGGGTTCGCGTTGACACGGGGCGGCGACGAGCCCGAGGTGGCCGTCACGACCACGACGACCGAGCCGCCGACGACCACGACGACCGAATCGACCGGCGAGGTCTACCCGTTGCTCGGCACGCCGGTGCCCGCCTCAGGCCTTGCCGCCGCCGGCCGTCCGGCCCTCGTCGTGAAGATCGACAACTCGGACAAGAAGGCGCGCCCACAGTCTGGGCTGACCAATGCCGACGTGGTCTTCGAGCCGCGAGTCGAGGGCGGTGTCACCCGACTGCTCACGGTGTTTCACAGCCGTGATGCCAACCCGGTCGGTCCGGTCCGGTCGTTCCGGACGACCGACGTCGACGTCCTGCGCATGCTCAACCGGCCGTTGTTCGCCTGGCACGGGGCCAACGGCATCGCGATCCAGGAACTCAACGCGGCGGTACGCGACGGCGAGGTCGTCAATGTGGGGATCGACGCCCTGCCCTCGCTGTACTACCGCGAGCCGGGCCGTCCGGCGCCCCACAATTCGATGAGCAACACGATCGAGCTCTTCGCTCGGGCTCCCGAGGACTCCGCACCTCCGCCGCAGCTGTTCGTCTACGGATCGCCGACGGGAGGCGAACCCACGAGCACCGCGACCGTCGACTACGGGGGCGGCGCGGGGGGTGCGCCCGTGACGTGGACCTATGACGAGTCGACGGACTCGTGGAATCGACTGCAGGCCGGCACGCCTCACCTCGACGAGTCGGGCGCCCAGGTGTCGGTGAAGAACGTCGTCATCCAGTTCACCGACTATGTGCCGACGGGCCAGGTGGACACCACCGGGTCCCCGGTGCCCGAAGCCAGGACCGTGGGTGAGGGCGAGGTCTGGGTGCTGACCGGCGGTCAGCGGTTCGTCGGGCGTTGGAGTCGTGACTCGGCACGTGAGGTGATCGAGTACACCCTCGATGACGGGACGCCCATCGAGTTCACGCCGGGTAGGACGTGGGTCAACATGCCGCCGCCGGGCGGCGCGTCGGTCAGTTGAGACAGACGCTCACAGCCCGCTCTGGAGCACGGCCTGCGTGAGTTCGCTGCCGTCGGCCGACTCGACCGTGCATGCTGCGGTGCGGACCCCGAGGTCGATCCACTCGTCCTCGCCGGGGGCAACGGCGAACACGATCAGCGACGACGCGTCGAGCGGGGTCCCGACATAGGGTTCGAACGCGTCATTGCAGAGGGGCTGCGCCTCGTCGAAGATCGTCTGGTTGCCCGGGAAGGGATCGTCTGGTCCGCCGGACAACGGCACCTGGGCGATCACCTCGCCCGCGTGGGGCACGGTCACCCGTGAGCCGTCTTCGACCGTCACGCACTGGGTGAGGAAGATGAGGGAGATGTCCGGGTCGTCGGCCGTCTCTTCCTTCCGGGTGCAGAGCCCGGGCGAGAAGCTGACGATGCCGCTCTCGGCGTAGGACCCACAGGCGAAGAAGCGGTGGCCCGCATCCCACTCGATCTCGTTGGGGATGATGGCCTCGAACAGCAGGCCTGAGCCTTCGAGCGGTGTCCCGGTCTGGGTCTCGAACTGGGCTTCACATTCCGGGATCGCCTCGACGAGGAGGGACTCGGCCCCCGGGAATGCGTCAGGCGGACTGCTGAAGTTCGTGGACAAGTAGACCGAGCCGAAGAAGGGCGGCACGCACTCGACGACGGTGAGGGTGATGTCCGACGACACCGTCGGATCATCGAAGAGCGCACGGTCATAGCAGCGATCCTGCTGGAAGGCGGTGATCGAGGTCGCCGGCTCGGCGAGGCACACGATTCGTCGCGAATTGAGGCTCTCCCACTCGACTTCGTCCGAGCTGATCACCGTGGCGAGGAACGGCGCGACCACCGTCGTCGGGTTGGCGTTGGCGAGTTCGGCGTCGCAGACGGGTTGGCCCTCCTCGAACAGTGCATCGGCGCCGGGGAAGGGGTCCTTGCTGCCAGGGCCGAGTTCGCTCTCGAAGACGAAGTAGACCTCGCCGAGATTCGGCTCGGAGCAGCGGACGTTGTCGATGTTGCCGCGTGCGTCGACCTTCAGGCAGTCCCCGTTCTCGACCGCGAGGATGCTGTCGTCTCGCTGGCTGCTGCGGGTGACCGGAGGGGGATCCTCACCCCCGGAGCTGGCGAACAGGATGCCGCCGATGACCGCGATCGCTGCGACCACGCCGCCGATGATGAAGGGCGTCTTGCTCCTCGCGGGGCCGGCACCCGGCGGTGGGGTGGCCGCGGTCGCTGCTGTCGGCGTCGGAGTCGGGGTGGGCGGAGGTGGTGCTGCCGGGGTCGGGGTGGGCGGAGTCGGGGTGGGCGGCGTCGGAGTGGGCGGAGGTGGGGTGGGCGGAGGTGGTGCTGCCGGGGTCGGCGGGACGGGGACAGGGACAGGGACGGGAACCACTGGGGGCACTGCCGGTGGGGCCGGGTTCGACGGAATGGGGGCAGCGGATGGAGGGGCGTAGGTGGCGGCGATCGGCGGGTCACCGGCCTGTTGCGCGGAATGGATCGCCGCCCCGCGAGCGATGGCGTTCTTCGGGTCGGAGTCGATGGCGACCGGCCGTCCAAGTTCCCGCGTCACGAGTTGGCCGACCAGAGGGATGCGGCTCGAACCGCCGACGAGGAGCACCCGGTCGAGATCCTCGGCTTCGACGCCGGCCGATCGGAGGGTGCGGCGCAGCGCGCCGATGGTCTCCTGGAGGAGCGGCGCGATGCGCTGTTCGAACTCGTTGCGGTTGACCCGGATCTGGGTCTCGAATCCGGGAAGGATGACGGGGATGGTGGCGTCGGTGTCGGTCGACAGCGCGATCTTCGCGGCGACGCACTCTTCGCGAAGGCGTTGCACTGCGGCTCGGACGTTCGGGGCCTGCGGGTCGAGCTCATCGATCTCGTCGGAGATCTGCTCGACGACCATCCCGTACAGCGTCGCGTCGAAGTCGAGGCCACCCAGGTGCTCGACGCCGTCGGGTTCGCCGATGAGCTCGAAGCCGGTGTTCTGGTCGGTTCGACGCAGGAGCGCGGCATCGAAGGTCCCGCCTCCGAGGTCGTAGACCGCGATGACGGCGCCGGGTTGCACCTCGCGAGCGGTGGCATAGGCGATCGCCGCCGCTTCGGGCTCGGTGATGGTGACCGCGCGGGACACCTCGGCGGCCTTGATGGCCTGATCCATGAGCTCCCGGCGGAACGGCCCCCAGTTCGCGGGATGGGTGACCGTCACCAACTCGGGACGCTCGCCCTCCTGCTCCTCGATGCGGTCGACGACCCAGTCGAGCAGGCGACCGGTGAGGAGGTGGGCTGCGTAGGGCGCCCCGCCGATCATCAGCGGTGCGGGGTCGCCCATGCGGCGCTTGAACTCGTGGGCGACCCGGTCCGGTTCGGTGGTGAGGCGGCGCCGAGCGGTTTCGCCGGTGGTCATCGCACCGCCCTCGGCGAAGTACAGCACCGAGGGCACGGTGAACGACGACGACCCGAGCCGGAACATCTCGACGCGTCCGTCGCGATTGGTCGCTGCCGCGGTGAACGTGGTGCCCAGGTCGATCCCCGCCGCGAAAGGCATCTCGCGGTTCTACCAGTTCAGGTGGCCAGGGGGTCGGTACCCTTGATCCTCTTGTCCAATCGACCCCGGCTCCGCTTCGCCCCCTCACCGACCGGGTACCTGCACATCGGCAGTGCCCGAACGGTGCTGTTCAACTGGCTTCACGCGCGCCGCACCGGCGGCGAGTTCCTCCTGCGCATCGAGGACACCGACCTCGAACGGAACCGCCCCGAGCTCGTCGACAACATCTACGAGATGATCGAGTGGCTCGGGCTGGGCTGGGACGGCGAGCCCGTCCACCAGTCCGACAGGTTTCCCGCCTATGCAGAGGCGGCTCGCCAGCTGCTCGCAACCGGGGCGGCCTACTACTGCGACTGTCTGCCGGCGGACGTCGATGACCGCGCCAAGGCGCGGGGCGAGGCCGGCTACGACGGTCATTGCCGTGACCGTGGGCTCGAGGCCGGACCGGGCCGTGCGCTGCGATTCCGCGTTCCCGACGAGGGCACCACGACGTTCCACGACCTGATTCGCGGCGACCTCAGCTTCGACCACGCCTCGCTCGAGGACTTCGTGCTCCTGCGGTCGAACGGCACGCCGACCTTTCTGCTGGCCAACGTCGTCGACGACGTGTTCCAGGAGATCACCCACGTCGTTCGGGGCGAGGAGCACGTCAACGGCACCCCGAAGTACCTGCTGATCGCCGAGGCGTTGGGCCTCGACTACCGGCCCGAGTTCGCCCACCTGCCGGTGTTGGTCAACAAGGATCGCAAGAAGCTGAGCAAGCGGCGCGACTCGGTTTCGGTGGTCGACTTCCGTGACAAAGGGTTCCTCCCCGAGGCGATGGTCAACTATCTGGCGCTGCTCGGTTGGGGGCCCAAGGACGACGTCGAGATCCGGCCGGTCTCGGAGATCATCGATCTCTTCCGCCTCGAAGACGTCACTCTTTCGCCGGCGTTCTTCGACGAGAAGAAGATGGCTCACATCAACGCCGACTACATCCGGAGACTCGACACCGACGACTTCCTGACGCGCGTCGAGCCCTTTCTGTCGAATCCGGCGGCGATGGAGCCTCTTCGCCAGCTGGTCGGGCCGATCCAGGGCCGTACGCGATTGCTCGCTGACGTCGACGGTGCCGTCGATTTCCTCTTGACCGATGAGGTCGAGATCGACGACGACTCGTGGCAGAAGGGCGTCCTCAAACACGGCGACCGCAGTGTGGTGATGCTCGACGGGGTGATCGGAGGCTTCGCAGATGTCGAGTGGGATGCAGACGCCATTCGATCGGTGGTCGAACAGGTCGGCATCGAGGCCGGATTCGTCAACGACGAGGGCCACCTGCAACTCGGCAAGGCACAAGCGCCGGTGCGCATCGCGACGACTGGCCAGAGCGTCGGGCCGCCGCTGTTCGAGGCGCTCGAGGTGCTGGGGCGCGATCGCACCCTCGAACGGCTGAGATCGGCACGTCGTCGGCTCTGAGATGACACGCCGGCTCCGTCTCCGAACCACCGCCAAGGTGGCTGCGGCCGCCATTGCGCTGGTCGGGCTGTACGTGGGGGTGACCTTCGTCCAGGTGTGGTGGGCGACGGGACAGGACGACGCTCGTCCTTCCGAGGCGATCATCGTGCTGGGCGCCGCGCAGTACGACGGTGAGCCGTCGCCCGTGCTCGAGGAGCGACTCGACCATGCCCATGTGTTGTGGGACGAAGGGATGGCGCCGATGATCGTGGTCACCGGTGGCCGCCAGCCCGGCGACCGCTTCACCGAAGCGACGGCGTCGTACAACCACCTCCGCGATCTCGGCGTGCCCGACGACGACATCCTCAAGGAGGTCGACGGCACCAACACCTGGGAGCAACTCGCGGCCAGTGCCCGCTTCCTCGCCGAGCGCGACGTGACCGACGTGATCCTGGTGACCGACGACTACCACGCCTATCGAGTCGAGGCCATCGCCGGCGAACTGGGTCTGAACGCCACCGTGTCCCCGGTCCGCTCGACGCAGTCGACGCTCACCCGGATGAAGCTGCTCGCCAAGGAGACCGCCGCGGTGTCGGTCGGTCGATTCATCGGCTTTCGCCGCCTGGTCAACCTCGACGACGCAGTCAACTCCTGAGCCGGATCAATGAGTTCCTGGCTGCTCAGGCCGGCCGCTAGTCTCGACGCTCCGCTCACTCGGGAGTGGTGTAATAGGCAACACAGCTGGTTCTGGTCCAGCCATTGGGGGTTCGAGTCCTCCCTCCCGAACCAATCTCTGAGCAGAAACCGCAGGTCGCAGCGTCGTGTTCCTGAGTGAGATCGGCCGAGAGTCACAGACTGGTCACAATCTGGTCACAACTCCGGCGAACCCTCTCAGGTCAGGCCCCGAGGATGGCTATGGGCAGCACCCGGCGGACGTGTTCTAGGGTCGACGAAGTGAGCCGCTGGTACCGCTTCATGTACAAGCTCGGACTCCACCCGTGGGAAGACGACACGGAGTCGCAGCTCACCCAGTTGCGCTCCTTGCTGAAGCGGATCGAAGATGGCTGCGACAGCCCACGACGAACCGCACTCGACCTCGGCTGCGGGACCGGTCGATACTCGATCGAGCTCGCCAAGCGAGGCTGGGACGTCGTGGGCGTCGACGTCGTCCCAAAGGCCGTCGAGCTCGCGCGTCAGAGCGCCCACCAGGCGAACGTCACGGCCAGGTTCTGCGAAGGGGACGTTACCGACCTCGAACATGCCGGAGTCGGCGACGGCTTTCGGCTGTTCCTCGATGCCGAGTGCTTCAACCATCTGAGCGACGATCAACGGATCGGTTTCGGTCGAGGCGTGGACGCTGTCGCCGGGCCTGATGCCGAGATGCTCATCTTGGTGTGGAGAAGGGCACGCCGTGGCCCGCTGCCACCTGGCGCAAACCGCGAAGATCTCGCCCACTTCTTTCCTGGCTGGACGATTCTGGATGAGCTTGAGTACGAGGCTGCCCTGCCGCTCCCGCTCAAGAGGGTCGAGCCGAGGTGGTACCTGCTGGCACGTACGCGAGCCCAACGGACCGGCACCGGGTTCGAGGGTGGCTGACCGGTGTGCGCGGTCAACACTCCCTTGGCGTGGTGACGGAGTTCGCTGGGTCCGCCGTCACCACGCCGAGGTCGGGTCCATTAGCCGCAGGGGTGATCTCCAGCGACGACAGCAGCGACGAGGCCCTTGGCGCCGCCGGCCTGATAGCCGGGGAAGTAGGGATGCTCGACGAGTCCGCGAACGACTGCGCTGTTCGCCTGGCCGAAGCTGAGGCCACCCGTGCAGCCCTTGACGGCGTTGCCGACGCCTGGCTTGTCGGCTGCGGCGACGCCTGTGCCGACGCCGAAGGTCATGCCGAGCACCATCACTGCTGCTGCGATCTTCTTGCCCATGATCCGGTTCTCCCTTGAGTTGTTGTTGGAGTCGGTCGTTGTAGCTCCGTCGTCTGCGCTCGGCAATCCGCGTAATGCGAGCGGTACGCAGCGTGCGGTGCCACCCCCGAAATCAGCATGGGTGAGATGCACAGGCCCCTGCTCGGCGACCCGAGGGTTCAATGCGGGGTCGTGATCTCACCGATGAGGAACATCGTCACCAGCGCGCCGACGATTGTCGCGAGGATGACCGGGAGCGATCGCTCTCGATTACGAACGATCGCGATGAGACCCGTCACGAACGCGCCGACGAGTCCGAGCGCGGCAACGAGCGCGGGGCCACTGATCCACCAGTTGTCGGCGAAGGTGTCGCCACCCTCCTGACCCGAGCCAACCGACACCACCATGGCAAGCAGACCCACGATCCCGACGCCGAGGAACCCGAGACAACGACGCCCGAGCAGGGTCGCAGGCACGAGGCGGCGGGGACCGATCGGAGCGGGTGAGGTACTCGAGTTCACGAGGCGATCGTGCTCCGACCGCGTCCGTTCATGAAGGGTCGAAGTGCCTTTCTCACACCGGCCCGACTCAAGGGTCGGGGAGTGCCTGAGGTACGCACTCGACCGAGCGTCGGCGCCGAAGGAACGGTCCAACATGCGAAACCGTGGACGGGTCCCCGCGCCAGAAGCCTTTCAGTGCCGAGACCCGTTCCTCTCGACACCCCCACTGGTGAGCTCGGTCAAGCGATGATCGACGCGGGTGACCTCGTTGTCGTGGTGGGCGACCTGCTCGTCCCCATTGCGGGAGCGGCGACTCTCCAGATCGGCGACTGACCCCCCGGGGCATCGCGATCGAGAGTTGGCTCGCCAGCGGCAAGCGACTCGACGCTCGGTCGCGTAGCCTTCCCGCTGTCAGTTCCGGTCGTAGCGTTCGATGCGAAAGCCCGGGTAGATCGCCTCGAAGACCCGGTCGTGGTCGGCTTCGAGCGCTTCTCGGAAGCCGGCCAGGTCGAGATCGTCGGCGGCGTCTGCGAAGTCGTCACGGATCACCAGCCAGACACGGTCGACCTCCGCAGCGCGGGCGTAGTCGCCGGCGGTGGCGAAGTCGGGGTGGCCGATGTTGAGCTCGCCCCAGCCGGTCACCGGCCACACCAGGTCGAGCTGCTCGACCTCGGGTACGTCCGGCGCGTAGGCGTTGACCGGCAATCGCATGAAGTACGGCACGAACACCACGCCGTCACCAGGTTCGATCAGCGGCGCGATGTCCGCCAGCGCGGTGTCGACGTCCTCGACAGGGTCGCGGGCGAACCAGAAACCCGTCGCAGCGGCACCCGCCACGACGAGCATGACCACCGCCCCGACGCGCACTGACGATCGGTCGATCTTCGACACGCCGAGCGCCGTGATGCCGGCCAAGGCTGGTGCGCCAGCGATGAAGTACCGAGCGCCGAACAGGGTGAGGACAGGTGAGAGCAACGCCACCACGACGACCGGGACGACGAGAACCGACAGCAGCACGACGAGACCCCACGCCTCGGTCGACATGTCGTGAAGCGGTTGGCGGTCGGGGCGGATCTTGACGACGGCGACGAGGGCACAGGCCGTCACGCCGATTGCGAGCGGGATGCCGCCGTTGCCCGCCAGTCGAACGAACACTCCGGCCAGTCGGACAGGACTCAACGGCGGGATGCCGACGGCCTGACCTTCGTCGCCGTACAGAACGAAGAACGCCGCCAGCGGGATCGCGGCGACGACGGCGACCAGGAAGCCGCCGAGCAGTCGGTCACCACGGCGCTCGGTCGGCTTGACGACGAACGACACGAGCATCTGGGTGCCGATGACCAGCAGTCCGAAGAAGTGGAGGTAGGGGAGCACCGACGCCGAGACGACCCATGCGAGCCATCCCCGCCGGCCGCCGTCCTGGACGTACCGGACGAACAGCCAGGTCGACATCGTCGAGGCCGCCATGAAGAGCGCGTAGACCCGGGCCTGCTGGCCGTATTCGAGTGCGAACGCATTGAGCGCCATCAGGACCGCG
>Ga0307378_10008070_pt1 | contig 14074 bp, 22 predicted proteins | sample UN1MG_FD_202238 | JGI IMG/M metagenome (GOLD analysis project Ga0307378, IMG submission 202238) | Soil microbial communities from Risofladan, Vaasa, Finland - UN-1 | ecosystem: Environmental > Terrestrial > Soil > Coastal area > Acid sulfate soil | place: Finland: Risofladan, Vaasa | collected... | reverse complement strand
ACCATCACCTCCGCCGCCACCACCTGCCCGTGGAAGAAGCACGTGATCAACCTGATCGACACCCCCGGGCACGTGGACTTCACCATCGAGGTGGAACGCTCCCTCCGGGTCCTCGACGGGGCCGTGGTCGTCTTCTGCGCCGTCGGCGGGGTGGAGGCCCAGAGCGAGACGGTCTGGCGTCAGGCCCACCGCTACCGCGTGCCCCGGCTTTGCTTCGTCAACAAGATGGACCGCGTGGGCGCCGATTTCGAACAGGTCGTCGCCGAGATCCGAGGCCGGCTGGCTGCCAACCCCGTCCCGGTGCAGATCCCGATGGGCGCCAGCGGGACCTTCGCCGGACAGATCGACCTCGTCCGCCGGAAGGCGTACTTCTACGAGCCTCTCGAGATCGCCACCCGGATGATCGAGCGCGACGTGCCGGCCGAGTACGCCGACGCCGTCGAGCACGCCCGGCACCACCTGATCGAGGCGGCCGCCGAGGTGGACGACGAGCTGATGGCCAAGTACGTCCACGAGGAGCCGATCTCCCAGGAGGACCTGCAGGCGGCGATCCGGCGGGGCGTGATCGCCAACCGGCTCCAGCCGGTGCTGTGCGGGGCGGCCCTGAAACACGTGGGCGTCCGCCTGCTGATGGACGCGGTGTGCGACTACCTTCCCAGCCCGCTGGACGTGCCGCCGATCGAGGGGCATGCGCGCGACGACGCGGAGAAGAAGATCACCCGCGCCCCGCGCGAGGACGAGCCGTTCGCGGGACTGGTGTTCAAGATCGTCACCGACCGGCACGGGGACCTGTACTTCACGCGCGTCTACAGCGGCCTGCTGAAGGCGGGCACGCGGGTGCTCAACGCCACCCGCGACAAGAAGGAGATCGTCTCGCGGATCTGGGAGATGCACGCCAAGCAGCGGATCCGCCGCGACCAGGCGGGCCCGGGCGACATCGTGGCGCTGGTCGGGCCCAAGCACAGCCTCACCGGCGACACGCTGACCGACACCCACCACCCGCTGATCCTGGAGCGGATGGACTTCCCCGATCCGGTCATCTCCATGTCGATCGAGCCGGCCACCGCCGCCGACAAGGACCGCCTGGGCGAGGCGCTGCACAGCCTGCGCCGCGAGGATCCGACCTTCCAGTTCGCCGTCGACCGGGAGACGGGGCAGATGATCATGAGCGGCATGGGCGAGCTGCACCTGGAGGTGCTGCACAACAAGCTCACGCGCGACATGGGCCTGGGCGTCCACGTGGGCCGGCCCCGGGTGGCGTACAAGGAGACCGTCTCCGCCGCCGCCGAGGCGGAGGGGCGATTCATCAAGCAGTTCGGCGGGCGCGGGCAGTACGGCGTGGTCACCCTCCGTGTCGCCCCGTACTCTCCCCCCAAGGGCGCCGATCCCATCGTGGTGGTCAGCGAGGTCAAGCAGGGCGCGATTCCGGCCCAGTACATCAGCTCGGTGGAGGAGGGGATCCGCGACGCCGCCACCAGCGGGCCTCTGGGGGGCTACCCGATGATCAACGTGTCGGTGACGCTGCTGGACGGCAAGCACCACCCGGTGGACTCGTCCGAGGTGGCGTTCCACCGCGCCGGGTCGATCGCGTTCCAGGAGGCGGTGAGATCGGCGAGGCCGATCTACCTCGAGCCGATCATGCGGCTGGAGGTGGTCGCGCCGGAGGCGTACCTGGGGGCGGTGACGGGCGACCTGAACGCTCGGCGGGCGGAGATCAGGCACATGGAGCAGCGGGGCGACTACCGCAAGCTCACCGCCGAGGCCCCGCTGGTGTCGATGTTCGGCTATTCCACGGTTTTACGGTCGCTTACGCAGGGTCGGGGCTCGTACGCGATGGAACCGTTGCGATACGGCGTGGTCCCGGCGGATGTGGCGGCGAGATTGGCTTGAGCGGAAGCGAGCGACGTGCCGAAAAGTGAAAAAATAGGGAAAAATTCCGGTGTTGGTTTTGACAAGCCATTCGCAGTCAGTATGCTTATAAGACTCTGCAACTTGGCTCGATAAGGGTCCCTGTACGGACCTCGACGGAGATGTCGATCGATGGTGCAAGATAGAATACGCATTCGGATGGAGGCCTATGATCATCGGGCCTTGGACGGGTCGGCGAAGGAGATCGTGGACCACGCCCAGCGAACAGGCGCCCGGGTCTGCGGGCCGGTGCCGCTACCGACGCGCATCGAGCGGTACACGGTGCTGCGGTCTCCGCACGTGGACAAAAAGTCGCGCGAACAGTTCGAGATGCGCACGCACCGCCGCATCATCGACATCTATGAGTACACCCCCCGTACGATCGAGGCGCTGAACCGCCTCGTGGTCCCGGCAGGCGTTTTCGTGAAGATCAAGGCATAGCAATGCCCGACGCCGAGCCGGGACGTTTGTTTTCCCGGCCCGGCGGGCGGCGCAGAACAGGTGTGGGCGATGGTTCCCGCGTTGATTGGAAAAAAGGTCGGCATGACGCAGATATTCGATGATGCCGGCAACGTGCATCCCGTGACCGTCGTGCAGGCCGGTCCGTGCGTGGTGCTGCAGGTCAAATCCGCCGACCGGGACGGCTACGAGGCGGTGCAGATCGGCTACGAGGACGTCCGCCCGCAGCGTGCGCCCCGTCCGGCGGTGGGCCATGCCGCCAAGGCGCGGACCCGCCCGAAGCGCGTGGTCCGGGAGGTCCTCCTGGGCGAGCCGGACGCGGCCATCGAGGCGGGCCAGACCCTGACGGTGCAGGTCTTCGACGGGATCGATCACGTGGACGTGATCGGCACCAGCAAGGGCAAGGGTTTCGCGGGGACGATGAAGCGTCACAACTTCCACGGGCTGGGGGCCAGCCACGGCACGGAGCGGAAGCACCGCAGCGCCGGGTCGATCGCCGGGCACGGCACGGACCGGGGCCATGGCGGCAACATCAAGAAGGGCAAGCGGATGGCCGGTCAGATGGGCGGGGTCCGCTGCACCAGCCGCAACCACAAGCTGATGGGCGTGGACGTGGAGAACCACCTGCTGTTGATCAAGGGCTCGCTGCCCGGCGCCAACGGCGGGTATCTGTTTGTCAGGAAATCCCGAACGGCGAAGGTCAGGGCGAAGTCCTGACCGACCCGCCGGACGGGCCAGAGGAATAACCCGTGCTAGACGTTCCGGTATACAACACCGACGGCGACAAGATCGACACGCTCTCCGTGGACGAGGCGCGTTTCGGCACGACGGTGAACACCGCGCTGTTGAAGCAGGCCATCACGGTCTACGAGGACGCCCGGCATCCCGGGACCGCCGCCACGCGGGGCCGGGGGCAGGTGGCCGGGTCCACGCGGAAGCTCTTCCGCCAGAAGGGCACCGGCAATGCCCGCCGCGGGAACCTGCGGACCAACATCATGCGCGGCGGCGGGGTGGCCTTCGCCAAGAGCGGGGTCCGCCGGCGGAAGTCCCTGCCCAGGAAGATGCGGCGGAAGGCGTTGGATTCGGCCATCCTGGCCAAGCTGCTGGGCGAAAACCTCCTGGTGGTGGACGGGCTGGCCGCCGAGGAGCCCCGGACGCGGATGATGGCGGAGGTGCTGGGCAAGTTGCACATCAACCGTTCCTGCCTGCTGACGCTGGCCGCCAACGACGAGAACCTCTACAAGAGCGCCCGCAACATCCCGGACGTGACGGTGCGGGTGGCGGCGGAGCTGAACGCCTACGACGTGGCCACCCGCCAGAAGATGCTGGTGACCCGGGACGCCATGAATGCCTTGCTGGAGGCGCCGGGCCGGGAATGAAGAACGACATCTACAACGTGATCGTCAGGCCGATGGTGACGGAGAAGGGCACGTTCCAGGCCCAGGCGATGAACGCCTACGCCTTCCGCGTCAACCCGGACGCCAACAAGACGCAGGTCCGGCAGGCGATCGAGAAGATTTACGGGGTCAAGGTGCTGGAGGTCCGCACCGCCAACCGCCAGGGCAAGCCGCGCCGCGTGGGGTACAAGCGGGGCGTGACCCGCCACTGGAAGAAGGCGGTGGTGGTTCTCCACCCGGACCAGCACATTGACCTGTTCTAGAAACGGACGAGCGAGACCATGGCAGTACGAGTTTACAAACCGACGTCCGCGGGGCGACGCGACTCGAGCGTGAACCTGCACGCCGAGGTGACCGGGCACAAGCCCGAGAAGTCGCTGCTGCGCCCGCTGAGGAAGACGGGCGGGCGGAACAACCAGGGCAAGACCACCGTGCGGTTCCGCGGCGGGGGACACAAGCGGATGTACCGCGTGATCGACTTCAAGCGCGACAAGGACGGAGTCGAGGGAACGGTCGCCACGATCGAGTACGACCCCAACCGCTCCTGCCACATCGCGCTGATCCAGTACGCCGACGGCGAGAAGCGGTATATCCTCGCCCCCGCCGGCCTGAAGGCGGGCCAGAAGGTCTACTCCGGCGGGTCCGCCGAGCCCCGCCTGGGCAACTGCCTGCCGCTGGAGAAGATCCCGACCGGCCTGGAGGTTCACAACATCGAGATGCGTCCGGGCCAGGGCGGCAAGATGGTCCGCACGGCCGGGGGCGTGGCGAGACTGTCGGCGAAGGAAGGCAACCGCGCCGTGCTGGTGCTGCCCAGCGGCGAGACGCGCATGGTGGACATCCGCTGCCGGGCGACGATCGGTCAACTGGGCAACACCGACCACAGCAACGTCCGCTGGGGCAAGGCGGGCAGGAGACGCCACTTGGGACGCCGCCCGCACGTGCGCGGGACCGCTCAGAACCCGGTGTCCCATCCGATGGGCGGCGGCGAGGGCCGGCGGGCGGGCGGCCGACCGTCGTGCAGCCCCACCGGCAAGCTCGCCAAGGGCGGCAAGACGCGCAAGAGGCGAAAAGACTCGGACAAGCTGATCCTCCGGCGGCGCAAGACCGTGCGGTACGGCGAGTCCAAGATTCGCAGGAAGTAGAGATCGGGTAACGCCAATGGCCAGAAGCCTGAAAAAAGGCCCGTACGTGGACGAGAAGCTCTTCCGCAAGGTGATGCGGCAGAAAGAGGTGGGTGCGCACCAGCCGATCCGCACGTGGGCGCGGGCGTGCACGATCGTGCCCGAGTTCGTCGGGCACAGCTTCGAGGTCCACAATGGCAAGATCTTCCACAAGGTCCTGATCACCGAGGACATGGTCGGACACAAGCTCGGGGAGTTCAGCCCGACGCGCCTGTTCCGCGGGCACACCGCCGCCAAACGAAAGTAGCGGCTCGAGCCGGGAGAGACGGCAATGGCTTGGAAAGCAGTACACAGATACGCCCGAATCAGCCCGACCAAGGTCAGGCCGGTGGTGGACATGATCCGCGGCCGCGACGTGAACGACGCCATGAACATCCTCCAGTTCACCCCGAACCGGGCGGCGGCGATGGTCCGAAAGGCCCTCGCCAGCGCCATGGCCAACGCCGACGAGGCGGAGGCGGACGTCGAACTGCTGTTCGTGAACGAGGCCTTCGTGGACGAGGCGCCGAAGATCAAACGCTGGAGACCCAAGGACCGTGGCAGGGCGTTCCCGATTCGAAAACGAAACAGCCACATTACCATCGTGGTCGAGGAAGGCCACGAGTAGGAACGGCGGAAAGACATGGGTCAGAAGGTATCGCCAATCGGTTTCCGGATCGGGATCCGGCTGGACTGGAAGAGCAAGTGGTTTGCTCCCAAGAGCAACTACGGCGAGTTCCTCGTCGAGGACTACCAGATCCGCAGCTTCATCGACAAACGCCTCAACCGCCAGCCCCCCTACGCCGCCATCAGCGAGGTGCAGGTGGAGCGGACCCGGGAAGAAGTGAAGGTGACCGTCAAGACCGCGCGCCCGGGGCTGGTCATCGGCCCCCGTGGCGCGGAGGTCGAGAAGCTCAAGGAAGCGCTGGAAGACCTGACCAACCGCCGCGTGAACGTCAACGTCGTCGAGATCAGCCGCCCGGACCTGGACGCCCAACTGGCGGCCGAGGCGATCGCCGAGCAGCTCAAGCGGCGCGCCAGCTTCCGCCGCGCGGTCAAGCAGCGGGCGGAGACGATCATGCAGGCGGGCGCCCGGGGCGTCCGGGTGCAGGTGTCGGGCCGGCTGGGTGGGGCGGAGATGAGCCGGTCCGTCAAGCAGAGCTTCGGGTCGGTGCCGCTTCAGACGCTGGACGCGGACGTGGACTACGGCTTCGCGCCCAGCTTCACCACCTACGGCGTGCTGGGCGTGAAGGTGTGGATTCACCGGGGCAAGTTCGGCGAGCCGCTGCCCGAGGCGACGGCCCCCGCGGCGCGTCCCAGGCGGCGTGACTCGGGCGGTCCGGGTCGTGGCGGCCCGGGTCGTGGCGGCCCGGGTCGTGGCGGTCCGGGTCGTGGCGGCCCCGGCGGCGGTGGCAGAGGCCCCTCCGGCCCGCGCGGCGGACGGCGCGGCTCTTCGCAGGCGCCCGCGGCGGGGGGGCGGCAGGCCCCCGCACAATCGCCCGAAGGGTCGGATGCGTCGGAAGGCGATTCGCAGTAGTGACGTAGTGGAGAGGAAGGAACGCTGTCATGGCGTTGATGCCGAAACGAGTATTGCACCGCAAGAGCCAGCGAGGCCGCGTCCGTGGGAAAGCCACGCGTGGAAACACGGTCTCCTACGGCGATTACGCGCTGCAGAGCATGGAGGCGGCTTGGATCAGCGGCCGGCAGATCGAGGCGGGTCGCATCTCGGCGACGCACTACCTCCACCGCGAGGGGCGCGTGTACATCCGCATCTTCCCGGACAAGCCCATTTCATCCAAGCCGTTGGAGACGCGAATGGGTAAGGGCAAGGGCGAGCCGGAACGCTGGGTCGCCTGCGTCAAGCCCGGGACGATCCTGTACGAGATCGGCGGGGTGGAAGAGGAGACCGCCAAGGCGGCGCTGCGCCTGGTGGCGCACAAGATGCCGGTGCGTTGCCGGCTGGTGTCTCGGCGGGGAGCGGGCAGGAAGTAGGTGATGGCGGCGTCATGAAGACCGAAGAGATACGACATTTTTCGGATGAGGAGCTGGCTTCGGAGTTGGACCGCCTTCGCCGGCACCTGTTCGACCTGCGCGCCCAGGCGGTGACCGAGAAGCTGGAAGACCCGTCGATGTTGCGAGGGGCCCGCGCGGACATCGCCCGGATCCTGACGGAGCGGCGGCAGCGGTCGGCCGCCTCGACGGACGAAGGGAAGGAGACGTAGTTGGCAGCCGAGACGACGCAGGCAGGCGAGGCCCCCAAGGCGGGCCGGGCGGAGCTGGTGGTGCAGAGCGGCGTGGTCGATTCGATCTGCGGGGCGAAGACCGTGCGGGTGGTGATGAACTCGCTGGTCAAGCACCCGCTGTACGGCAAGTACATCCGGCGGCGTTCGCGTCTGATGGTGCACGATGCGGACTCGCAGGCGAAAGTGGGCGACACGGTGGAGATCGCCGAGTGCCGCCCGGTCAGCAAGCGCAAGGCGTGGCGGCTGGTGCGGGTGGTGAAACATTCGACGTAGGCCCGCGGGCCGAAGACAGGGTGTGCCAGAGTGATTCAGCAGGAAACGAACCTCGACATCGCGGACAACACCGGGGCCAAGCGTGCCCGGTGCATCAAGGTGTTGGGCGGGTCGACCGCGCGGGGCCGGTTCACCCGGCGAACGGCGAGCGTCGGTGACGTGATCGTCTGCACCGTCAAGCGCGCCATGCCCGGCGGCCAGGTCAAGCAGAGCGAGATCGTCCGGTGCGTGGTGGTGCGGACCGCCTACCCGGTGCGGCGTCCCGACGGCAGCTACGTGCGGTTCGACCGCAGCGCCGCGGTGATCATCGACGCGGAAGGCAACCCCCGCGGGACCCGCATCTTCGGGGCGGTCGCCCGGGAGCTCCGGGAGAAAGGCTTCATGAAGATCGTTTCCCTGGCCTCGGAGGTGGTCTGACGGACATGGCACGGCACGTGAGAAAAGGCGACACCGTCATCGTCATCGCCGGCGATGACAAGGGAAAGACGGGAGAGGTCCTCCAGGTCGACACCAAGGTCGGAAAGGTCCTCGTCCAGGGCGTCAACCGGTCCTACCGGCACCTGCGCCCCTCCCGCAAGAACCCCCAGGGCGGCAGGATCCAGAAGGAAATGCCCATCAGCATCTCCAACGTCCTGCCGCTGGACCCCAAGACGAACCGGCCCACGCGTGTGGGATTCCGGATCAACGAGGCCGGTGAGAAAGAGCGGTACGCCAAGAAGTCGGGCGACGCGCTCCATGTTCTCCGGCCCAAGAAGTAACAGGAAGGTGCGCGGCGATGGTGGCCCGGTTGCTGGAACAATACAGGACGGACGTGATGCCGGCACTGAAGGAGGAGTTCGGCTTCCGGAACTCCATGGCGGTGCCGCGCCTGGTCAAGATCGTGATCTCGATGGGCCTGGGCCGGTTCGGCAAAGAAGACGAGCCGTTCGAGACCGCCGCCGCCGAGTTAGGGCGGATTTCCGGGCAGAAACCCGTGATCACGCGCGCCCGCAAGAGCGTCTCGAACTTCAAGCTCCGCGAGGGCATGAAGGTGGGCCTGATCGTGACCCTTCGCGGGGAGCGGATGTACGAGTTCCTCGACCGCCTGGTGTCCGTGGCGATCCCGCGGGTCCGCGACTTCCGCGGGCTCTCGCCCAGCGGGTTCGACGGGCGGGGCAGCTACAACATGGGACTGACCGAGCAGTCGGTCTTCCCCGAGGTGGATCCCGGCAAGGTGTCGTTCACCCAGGGCATGAATATCGCGATCGTGACCAGCGCCGACAAGGACGAGCACGCCCGCAGCCTGCTGGCTAGGCTGGGCATGCCGTTCCGCACCTGACGTGCAGAGGAGTCCATGGCGACCAAGGCACAGATAGCCAAGAGCAAGAAAACGCCCAAGTTCTCGACACGCAGTCGTACTCGCTGTGCGATCTGCGGCCGGCCGCGGGCCGTGTACCGCAAGTTCCGGATCTGCCGCATCTGCCTGCGGAGCCTTGCCAACCAGGGCAAGATTCCCGGCATGCGGAAGGCAAGCTGGTAAGGCGAAAGGACCATGAGTCTCTCCGACCCCATAGCCGACATGTTGACGCGGCTTCGTAACGGGCTTCGCAACAAGAGCGAGATCGTCACGGTTCGCGCCTCGGGCGTCTGCGCGGGCGTCGCCCAGGTCCTCAAGGACGAAGGATACATCGAGGACTTCAAGCCCGTCGACGACGGCAAGCAAGGCCTGCTCCGCGTGTATCTCCGCTACGGTCCCAGCGGCGAACGGATCGTCACCGAACTGAAGCGCGTCTCGCGTCCCGGGCGCCGGGTGTACTGCGGCGTGGAGGAGTTGCCCCGGCCCCTCGACGGGCTGGGCGTGGCCGTGATCTCCACCAGCCAGGGTGTGCTGTCCGACCGCCAGTGCCGCCATCGCAAGGTCGGCGGCGAGGTGCTGTGCACCGTTTGCTAGGAAACTCCGATGTCGCGCATAGGCAAACAACGGATCGAGGTGCCCGCGAACGTGAAGGTCGCCGTCCAGGCCCGGACCGTCCGCGTGGAGGGCCCCAAGGGCAAGTTGGAGTGGGCCCATCGCCCCGAGGTCTCCGTCGCCGTGGACGAGGCGGGCCGGACGGTCACCGTCACCCGCGACGGCGACGACCGGCTCAGCCGGGCCCTGCACGGGACCACCCGCGCCCTGATCGCCAACATGGTCGAGGGGTGCCTCAACGGCTACAGCCGGCGGCTGGAGATCTACGGCGTCGGCTACGGCGTGCAGGTCCAGGGCAGAAGGGTGATGCTGACGGTGGGCTATGCCCACCCGCGGGCGTTCGAGATTCCCGCTGGGACCGAGGTGACCGTGACGGCGCCCCAGGCCCGCGGCGAGAGCGAACCGGCCCGGTTCACCGTCTCCGGGCCGGACAAGCAGGCCGTGGGCGAATTGGCGGCGCGGCTCCGCAAGGCGCGCCCGCCCGAGCCGTACAAGGGCAAGGGCGTGCGCTACGCGGATGAGCACGTCCGCAGGAAGGCGGGCAAGGCCTTCGCTGGCGCCGGCGGCGTCTGAGAGGCCTGGGACGCACCATGGCGAGTTGAGCATGAAAACGAACGTGATCATCAAGGGTATTCGGCGTCAGCGGCGCAAGCGGCGTATCCGGCAGCGGATTACGGGCACCGCGGATCGGCCGAGGCTGACGGTGTTCCGGTCCAACAAGAACATCTACGCCCAGATCATCGACGATACCGCCGGCAGGACACTGACGTCGGCATCGAGCATGGACGAGGCCCTCAGGACCCATCTGCCTTCCGGAGGCAACCGGTCGGCGGCATTGGCGGTGGGGACCGCCCTGGCCGAGCGGGCGCAGGCCGCCGGCATCCGGCAGGTGGTCTTCGACCGCAGCGGGTATGCCTTCCACGGCAGAGTCAAAGAACTGGCCGAGGCCGCACGCAAAGGTGGGCTGGAGTTCTAGCCCCCGGCGGCCCCGGTGGATTCAGACGGGAGTGTGAATCTTGACGCGAGCGCAGCCAAGACGTGGCCGGGACGAATTCGAGGAGAGTCCCTTTGAAGATCACGTGGTGAAGATCTACCGCTGCGCCAAGGTGGTCAAGGGTGGCAGGAGGTTCCGCTTCGCCGCCCTGGTCGTCGTCGGCGACCGGCAGGGAACCGTCGGCATCGGCTACGGCAAGGCCAACCAGGTGCCCACGGCGGTCGAGAAGGGCATCAAGGAGGCGAACAAGAACCTGGTGAAGATCGACCTGGCGGGCAACACGATTCCGCACCGGATCGTCTGCCGCGCCGGCGCCTCGAAGCTGGTTATGGTCCCGGCCAGCGAGGGCACGGGCGTGATCGCGGGGGTGCACCTCCGCCCGCTGCTGGAGCTGGCGGGCGTGCGGGACGTGCTGACCAAGTCGATCGGCTCGGCCAACCCGAAGAACCTGCTGCGGGCCGGCCTGAGCGGGCTGGTAAGCATGCGGACGAGGGACGAGATTGCCGCCCTGCGTGGAGTGGAGCTGGAATGAACCTGGACGAGATCCTCTCGAAGGCGGGCCGGCACAAGGCGCGGAAGCGCCGCGGGCGCGGGCACGGATCGGGCAACGGCAAGACGTCGGGGCGCGGGCACAAAGGCGCCGGGCAGCGCGCCGGCACGACCGGGCGCATCGGCCATGAGGGCGGGCAGAACCCCGCCCTGATGCGGATCCCCAAGCGTGGATTCAACAACGTCAACTTCGCCACGACGTACCAGGTTGTTAACGTGTCCGACCTGGGGGTCTTCGACGACGGCGATCGGGTGGACCCGGTCGCGATGGCGGCGAAGGGCTTGGTCCGCGTGGGGGGCGGTCCTGTTAAGATGCTTGCGAACGGGGAGTTGACGAAAAAGTTGACCGTCGCGGCGCACGCCTTTTCGGCGGCGGCGGCGGAGAAGATCACCGGCGCCGGCGGCGGCGTGGAGAAGCTGTAACTGTTAGCGAGAGCCTTCAGGCAATGGCATTGCGAGCGATCAGACTGATTGTGGGCATCGTGCTGGTGCTGGCGGCGATCTACGCCTGCATCCAGGCGATCGGCATGCTGGCCGGCGCGGGCGGGGGGGTTCCCGGCACGCTGGTCCTGCCGGTCGGGTTGGTCCTGGGCTCTTTGGCCTTGCTGGGGGGGTACTACTACTCGTTCTTCGTAACCAACGCTGTCTTCAAGGGTTTCCGGTTCATCCTGGGCGTGGTGGTGGGCATCCTGATCTACTTCCTCGTCACCGGCGGGCTGGTCGAGGCGATCGGCGTAGTCCGCGCCGAGACGTTCCAGGCGGGCAATCTCACCGCCCCCCTGGTCAAGATCGTGATCGCGATGGCGATCACGTTCGGGTTCTACTTCGCCACCATCGCCCCCACGGGCATCCGGAAGGTCCTGGAGAATATCTTCTCCATCCCCGAGCTGCTCAAGAAGCTGGCGTTCACGCTGGGGCTGCTCTGCATCTACCGGATCGGGTTCCACATTCCGGTGCCCGGGCTCGACCAGAACGTCCTGAAGGAGATCATGCAGAAGCAGGAGCAGGGCGTCTTCGGCCAGGCCCTGGAGTACGTCGCCATGTTCACCGGCGGCAACCTGGCGCGCTCGACGATCTTCGGCCTGGGGATCATGCCCTACATCTCCGCCTCCATCATCTTCCAGTTGCTGGTGGCGGTGGTGCCGGCGCTGGAGAAGCTCCAGAAGGAAGGCCAGGCCGGCTACAAGAAGATCCAGGAATACACCCGCTACGCCACGGTGGGCCTGTGCCTGCTGCAGGGGAGCTTCTGGATGCGATTCCTGCACAGCCAGGGCATGCTGTACCGCGACTACCAGGGCTCGATCAGCGTCATGCTGATGGGCGTGCTGGGGATGACCTGCGGGACCATCTTCCTGATGTGGCTGGGCGAGCAGATCGACGAGTACGGCATCGGCAACGGCATCAGCCTGATCATCATGGCCGGCATCGTCTCGCGCCTGCCGATCACCATCATGGAGCTGATCCGGCAGTCCTCGCTGAAGGTCACCAGCGCCGGCACCGGCGAGATCGGGCTGATCAAGATCATCTTCCTGATCGCCGCCTTCGTGTTCGTGGTGGCCGGGTCGATCCTGATCTGCCAGGCGCAGCGGCGCATCCCGATCCAGCAGGCCAAGCACACCCGCGGCCGGCGGGTCTTCGGCGGGCAGAGGCAGTACCTGCCCCTGCGGGTCAACCACGGCGGCGTGATGCCGATCATCTTCGCCTCCAGCCTGCTGATCTTCCCGTCGACGCTGTTCGCCTGGGTGGGTTCGAAGTACCACAATCCGGTGACGGTCGTGCTGGCGCAGGCGTTCCACTACGGCAGCGTGGTGTACAACATCACCTTCGTGGCAATGATCTTCTTCTTCGCGTTCTTCTGGACGACGGTCCAGTTCCGCCCCAAGGACATGTCCGACCAGTTGCGGGACTACGGCAGCTTCATCCCGGGCCTGCGCCCGGGCAAGCGGACGGCCGACTACCTGGAACGGGTCATGGAGCGGATCACGTATTGCGGCGCGGGCTTTCTGGCCCTGATCGCGGTGATCCCGCAGGCGGTCGCCGGCGCGATGGGGATTCCCTCGGGGATCGCCAGCTTCCTGGGCGGCACGGCCCTGCTGATCATGGTGGCGGTGGCGCTGGACCTGGTGCAGCGGATCGAGTCGAACCTGATCATGCGGAGCTACGGCGGGTTCCTGGGCGACGGCGGCGCCCGCATCAAGGGATCCCGGTGATGTGGAATCGAAACTTTGCGGGCCCGCGGGGCCCGCAGAGGCGCGTCCGTCGCCCGCGCGTCGCCGGCAGGGTTCGGCGGCAGGCGGGCGCGACATTCAAAAGTGATCGCGATGCCGGTGGGCCCGTGGCCCTCGGCCGGTCGGAGGCGGCCGCCTGACGTGGCGATAAAGCTCAAGAGCCAACGCGAGATTGAGCAGATGCGGCGCGCGGGCGCCGTGGTCCGGACGGTGCTGGACCGGCTGGCGGAGCTGGCCGCCCCGGGCGTGACGACCGCGGCGCTGGACGCCGAGGCCGAGCGGCTGACCGCCGAGCTGGGCGCCGTCCCGCTGTTCAAGGGCGTCCCCGGGCGCGGCGGGCCGTTCCCCGGGACGATCTGTGCCTCGATCAATCACGAGGTCGTGCACGGCATTCCCTCGGCGAGGCGGGTGATCGGCCCGGCGGACGCGGTGAGCATCGACTACGGGTGCCGCCTGGAAGGCTACTGCGGCGACGCCGCGTCCACGTTCGTGATGCCGGAGGCGCCCGAGCGGGTGCGGCAGTTGGTTTCGGCGACGCGGCGGGTGCTGGAGATGGCGATCGAGATGACGCGCCCGGGCGTGAGGTGGTCCGCGATCGCCGGCGCGATGCAGCACCACGCGGAGAGTCTCGGTTTCAGCGTGGTCCGCCAGTTCGTCGGGCACGGCATCGGAAGAGACATGTGGGAAGACCCGAAGGTCCCCAACTTCGTCAGCCCGGAACTGCTGGCGAGGGACATCGTACTGGAAGAAGGGCTGGTCATCGCGGTGGAGCCTATGATCAACATGGGCACCCCGGACGTCGTGATGGAGTCCGACGGCTGGACCGTGGTGACCAAGGACGGCAAGCCGTCCGCCCATTTTGAGCACACGCTGGCCGTGACCGCCGACGGCGTGGACGTGTTGACCGACTGACCG
>Ga0307378_10008069_pt1 | contig 14076 bp, 10 predicted proteins | sample UN1MG_FD_202238 | JGI IMG/M metagenome (GOLD analysis project Ga0307378, IMG submission 202238) | Soil microbial communities from Risofladan, Vaasa, Finland - UN-1 | ecosystem: Environmental > Terrestrial > Soil > Coastal area > Acid sulfate soil | place: Finland: Risofladan, Vaasa | collected... | reverse complement strand
GTGAACGATCGACCAACACCGCGGCCCCGGCGGAGCATCGGGCGGATCATCGGAGCCGTGCTGGGAGTGTTCTTCGCGTTGAGCGTGGCGGGCGAGGCACTGGCCGACGAAGTGCCGCCCCTGGAAGGTCGCGAGAATCTCGCGCAGGGCCGGCCGGTGGTCTTCGTCCCAACGCCCAACTACTCGCTCAACGCACGGGGCGAGTCCGACGCAACCGATCTGACCGACGGAAAGCTCACGAAGCGCGAGGACCGGAGGATCTGGTTCGACTCGTCCGCGGTCGGTTGGTCCTACGGCGGTCGGGTGAACCTGGCGGTCGACCTCGGCCGCTCGGCGCGGATCGACGAGATCGCCGTCCGTCTGCTGGGCGGAGCGCCCCAGGCGGGGGTCACGATTCCCGGCTGGATCGAGGCCTTCGTGAGCCGCGACGGCGAGAACTACTTCCGGGTGGCCGAGTGCTCCCGGTGGCGGCGCGGCGACTTCGAGCGGCTCGATGTGCCCGACGACGCAGGCGAGGCCCGGATCCACTGCCTGCGGTTTGCGGACTTGGACGTCCAAGCCCGGTGGGTCGGCCTGCGAATGTATACCGGCGGCATCAGTGTGACGGACGAGCTCTACGTGTTCGGCTCGGCGGCGAATAGCGGAGCCGAGGAGCCGATTGTCGGCGAGCCGGCCGATTTTACGGTCACCCACGCGCAGCCGTACTTCCACAAGCCCGAGCTGGTCGTCGCCACGAACGTGCCGGCACCCGTTCCCGTGGGAATCGTCGTGCCGGAAGGCCAGCCGGGACAAGGGGCGCTGAGCCTGACGCTCGACGTGCCGGCGGGCGTGGAGCTTCGCGGCGGGCGCGTCGGTTCCGTGGAGCTTGCGGACGTCGAGCCGGAGCGGGCCCCCGACGGCGCGACGCGCTATCGCTTCGCCACGTCCGCCCGGTCGAGCACCAAGGTGCTGGGTCGCCTCTACGTGCAAGCCCCGGGCTGGCAGGACGGCCAAACCGGCAAGCTGCGCTACGGGTTCGGCGATGGGCACTGGGAGAGCCCGGCCCAGGAGGTCTCGATTCGCGCGGTCGAGGTGCCGCGGGCCCCGCGGCTTGAGCGGATCATGGCCGGGATGGGCTGGTGGAGCGCGGGCGATACGGCCCAATGGCCCGACGCCCTGGACGCGTGGGAGCAGATCGGCCTGAACAGCTTCCCCATGTTCAGCCAGTGGATGAAGCCGGACGATCCTCTCTGGGCGTTGGCCGACGAAGCGCGGCGGCGCGGCTTCTTCCTGGTCAACATCGATTCTCCCTTGCATCGGATGATGGAGAGGCGGAAACGGGAGCCGGAGATCTTCTGCCAGCTCGCCGACGGCAGCGTGGGGCAGAAGCCGTGCCCTTCCTACCGAGGGCCCTTCTATCAAGAGGAGATCGAGCGGTTCGCCGGCGCGATGCGGAGGGCGCGGCCGCACTTCGCCTCGGTCGACATCGAGCTGTGGGGCTGGCGCGGCCCGGTCGACAGCCAGAAGTGCTCGCGGTGCCGCAAGGATTTCGAAGCGTCCGGGGCCGAGTCCTGGGAAGCGTGGCAACTCGCCCAGGGCGACCGGATGTGGCGCGATCTGGTGACGGCCGCCCGGGCGGAGGTGGCCGAGGCGGGTGGTCCGGAGTTCGACATCGGCGGCTACGACTTCCGCCCGGGGCCCGCCTACCAGAGCGTCTGGTCGGTCGACCGCCTCTATCCCGACATAATGCAAAGCAGTCAAGTATCGACCTACTCGTGCCTTTACCCGTACCACCTGGAGTTGATCGGCAACGAAGTGCGCAAGGACCGGGAGCGCATGGCCCGAAGCGACGTGCTCCCGTGGCTCACCCCCGGCGACGCGGGCACGTTCCCCGGCGAAAGCCTCCAGTGGGCGCTGTTGGAGTGCTACGCCAACGGGGCCCGGGGCGTCTACTTCTGGTCGAGCCGCGTCTGGGACGCCGAAAGCCTGATCGCCTACAACCGCGTGGTCCGGGCGATCGCCCCGGTCGAAGCGCTCATCATCGGCGGCGAGCCGGTCGGCGAGGCGGCGTCGGTCGACGCGCCCGGCCGGGTGAGCGGCATCCGCCGCGCGGGGGAGATGCTCCTGCTGGTGGCCGACTACTTCCGCCGCAGCGAGGGGGCGCTCGACGTGCACCTCACTGCCCCGGCCCCCTCCCGGGTCCGCGACCTGCTGACCGGCCAGATCGTGGCCGAGCGGGTGCCCGGCGGCAAGTCGACCCTACGCATCGACCTGGGCGACGCCCCGGCGCGGCTCTTGCACCTGTCGCCGCTGGTGGAATGAATCCCCGCGCCGGCAAGCTCTCACGGCTTGGCGGCCAGCTCTTCATCGGTCAGGGGCGTGGCCTGCTCGATCCGGGTCCGCCAGTCGTCGGGCATCCGGCCTTTGATCCACACGGTGCCGTTGCAGCCCTGACGCTCCGGGGGTCGGCCCTGACGCGGCGTGCCGGTGACGTCGGCCACGATCGAGTACCGGGCGCCGGGATCCCGGCGCTCGAGCGTCACCGTGTAGACGTTGGCCCGATTGCGAACCGCCGCGGTGCCCGGGTGTTCGTCGGCGCTCACTTCCGTCCGCTGCTGGGGCGCGTCGGCCGACGCCGAGACCAAGGCAACCCGGGAGATGCTCAGCCCGTTCCACCCGCTGGTGTATTTGAATCCCACTTCGTAGACGCCGGGCGCCGTGAGGCAACGCGTCACGTCGAACGTCTTGGTCGTGCGGGCGCCGTCGTCGAAATCCTCGGTGACCCACGGGCCGATCTCCTCGCGGAGGTACGGCCCGATGGGATCGCGGATCCCCAGGCTGACGAGCGATCGGGCGATCCCGGCCATCGTCTGCTCGGTCATGTCGACCGTGTCGAGCAAGCGCGAGCCGCCGATCCGAACCCCGTCCTCTTCGCCGCAGAGCCGCTCCCACGTCTCCAGCGCCCCTGCGGTCTCGATGCCGGCCACGGCCAGGCTGCCCAGGGCCTCCTGGATCGCGGCTCTCTCTTCGTACGTGGGACGCTTCGACGCGGAGGCCCGCTCCGCGATGGTGTAGATGTCCCGGATCATCTCGACGTACCCTCGGATCACCCGCGTCTCGGCGACCAAGAGCGGCTCGTCGAGGCGCTCGGCGATGGCCATCGCCTTTTGGCAGGCGGCCAGGTCTTCCTCGATGCGCTCGGCCGTGGGGAAATAGCGTAACATGCCGTCGCCCAGCGTGGGCTTGCGGCGCCCGGCCACCATGGCCGTGGCCCGGCCGAAGAAATGGGAGAAGGGGACGCGGGAGCCGTACACGTCCCAGCCCACGGGACCGAGGGTCACGGCCCAGTCGGCCGCGGCGTCGGGGTCCCGGATCCCGCGTCGCGTGGCCCAGGCGGCGGCGAACTCCCGCTCGTCGCGCCCCCGGGCGTTCCACGACCACTCGGCCGCGCCGAGGACGTTGAACTCGTAGAGCCGGTTGTCGGGCGTGGCGTACCCGCACAAGCACTTCAGCTTTTTGTCGACGAACTCGTTCATCCGGGTCCTGATGAACTGGGGCCCGCTCCAGGGGCACACGATCCGCCACGAAGCCGTGAGCTGGGGATAACAACCCAGCCAGCCGCCCCGGGCGGTGTACTCCTCCAGGAGCGGATAGATCATAGGGTCCCGCGACGAATCGTAGGTCCGGCCGCCGTCGTAGTAGGTCACTCCCACGTCGGGCGGGATCTCCGCGAGCACCTTGTCGTTCGAGGCGTAGCTGCCCTGGGTGAGGAGAATCCGAAATCCCAGTTCGGGATGCTTCTTCTGGGCCAGGCGATACGCCGCGACCAGGCAGCGGGCCTCCACGGCATATTGCCCCACCCCGGCCTTGCGGCACCGCTCGCAGTCGCAGTACTGGTTGCTCAGCTCGCTGAGCCAGGCGCAGACGTCGGTCACTCCCTCCTGGTCGGCCAGCGAGATCATCCAGTCGGCGAGGATCTCGGTCAGCTTCGGCTGGGAGCAGCAGGGGGCGACGAGGTCCGTGTGCGTGGGGTGGACGGCACGGTCGCCCTGGCCCCGCAGCTCGGGATACACACGGTAGATGCCCGTGCGGCCCAGCCCGTTCAGGTGCGTGATGACCGGGACGAACTTCAAAGCGTGGCGGCGGCTCAGGTCGACCAGCTCCGGGTCGGCCTCGGCGCGGCCACGGCCGTCCTCGGTCACCCCGAGCGTGACGTGCGACTCGACCAGGTTCATCTTGTGGTGGGCCATCCAGACGACGTCCCGGTTGGCGCTTCCGCCCCACTCGCCGCGCTCGGCCAGATCGGGCCAGTCGGTGATCGTCGCCAGCGGGATCGCGACCTGCCCGTCCCGGAATCCGCCTTCCAGGAGCTGACGCAGCGTCTGGGCGGCGTAGTAGACCCCGCGCTCGTCCAGGGCGGCGAGCACCAACCGCGCGTCGCCCAGGGGACGGATCACGTAGGCCTGGTCCGCGTTGGGCAGGCCGGCCAGTCGCGCCGCGTCCGGGACGGCCACGTCGTCGACCCGGCCGCCTGAGTCGCAGACGCCCAGGAGGATCTCGAACCGGCCGTCGCCGGCGGCTTCCCCCGCCTTCTCCCCGAGCAGCGATCGCAGCTCGTCCGCCGCGGTCTCGACGACGTCGCCCGAACCCTTCGCAACGGTCAGCTTCACCTCCGCGGCCGGCAACTGGACCTTCTTGTCAAGGGAGACCTCTTTCGGCAAGGGGAGAAGCTGGCGCGCCCACCGTGCCTGCTCGGGTGCGGGGACGGGAGCGGCAGCCGCACAGGCGGGCGCCCACGCTCCCCATGCCGCCAGTACGATAAGCCCAACGGTCGCGTATGCGAGGTAACGATGCATCGTTTGTCTCTCCTTTGCGCTAGGGGAGTTCGGTGTCTCCCATTGCCAGTCGCCTCAGGGATCGCTGCAAGCAGGCAACCCGCTGTCGCTCGCTCTCTTGGCGCCGAGCCGCGCGTTGCAGGAAAGCGCTCGGCACTCGATAATCGCCTAGGATCGGCCGAAGGACAACTTCCGCAAGTGCGTTCCTGGGGGCAGGGTGCCACGGGCATCTTGCCCGTGCACCGGCGAAACGCCAGTGCCACCCGACGTGTTGTGGACAGATCGCCTTGCGGGCGGCGCCGCTACTCCTGCTTGTCGAGGCTCTTGATCCGCATGTTGCGGAACGCGATCTCGTGTCCTTCCGCTTCGATGCCCAGGGGGCGGTTCGCCTGCTTGAAGTCGTCGATCTCCCAGGCGAGCTTGCCGTTCACCTTGAGCGAGAGCTTGGGGCCGACGCAGGTCACCTCCCACTCGTTCCACTCGCCCGGCGGCTTGTGCAGCTTGGGCACGCCTTTCGCCTTTTCGGAGCCGAACAGCATCCCGGCCCCGCCCTGCGCCATCTGGATCTGGCGGCCGCGCACGAAGAAGCCGCTGTTGTAGCCCTTCTTGGCCGGGCGCCACTCGAAGCGGACGATGAAGTCGGCGAACGCCTCCTTGGTGAACAGGTGGCTCCGCCCGCCCGTCAGCACCAGGAGCCCCTCCTCGATCTTCCAGCTCGTGGGCGTGTCGTCCTTGACGAGCCAGCCCTCGAACGACTTGCCGTCGAACAGCGGCTTGAAACCTCCCTCCTTTTCCTTGGCCGGCTCCTGCGCCGAAAGCGGGGCGCACGAGAGCAACAGCGCGGCGAGAAGCATGCAGCGTTTCATGGTCGGTTCACCCTCAGAACTTCCAAGCCGAAAACGGCCGAGCACCGCCGGGTCGGGTACGCTCCCAACCCTCTTGCCTGCCGATTCTCGCCGCGGCAGGTGCCTGTGTCAACGTTTTGGCCGGGGAGCCAGCGGCTCAGAAAGGGGAGATCACCGGCCGTTGGCAAAATACCGCTGGGTGCCCTGGGCCTCGATCGCCGTGCCGATGCGGTTCAACGCGTGGGCGTAGGCGGCGGTCCGCAGGTCGATCGCGTGCTGGGCGGCGAAGTCGTAGACGGCGGCGAATTCCCGGGCCATGATCCGGTGGAGCCGCCGGTGCACGTCGTCGACCGACCAGTAGTACCCTTGCCGGTTCTGCGCCCACTCGAAGTAGCTCACGGTCACCCCGCCCGCGTTGGCCAAAATGTCGGGCACCACGAGCACGCCCCGCTCGGCCAGCACGGCGTCGGCCCGGCTGGTCGTCGGCCCGTTCGCCATCTCCAGGATGACCGGCGCGCGAATGCGATCGACGTTGTCGGCGGTGATCTGGTTTTCCAGGGCCGCGGGCACGAGCAGGTCGCAGTCCAGCTCCAGAAGCTCCTCGTTGGTGACGTTCTCCGCGTCGACCGATTCACACAGCGACCCGTGGCAGTAGACCGCCCTCAGCTCGCGGGCCTCGTTCTTCGTGTGGATCAGGCTGGGCACGTCGAAACCTTCGGGCCGATAGATGCCGCCTCGGGAATCGCTCACGGCGACCACGCGGTAGCCGTCGGCGTGGAGCAATTGGGCGACGGACTGGCCCACGTTGCCGAAGCCCTGCACGGCCACGCGGACCTCGGACGGCGTCCACCCCCGACGCCGCTCCAGCTCCTTGACGCAGTAGTACCCGCCGCGCCCGGTGGCGTCGTCGCGGCCCAGGCTGCCGCCGAGCGGGATCGGCTTTCCGGTGATCACGGCCGGGGTGTGCTTCCGGTGGATCTTGGAGTACTCGTCCATCATCCAGCCCATCACCATCGCGTTGGTGTAGACGTCCGGGGCGGGGATGTCGGTATCGGGCCCGATGAAGTCGGCGATCTGGCGGATGAACCCCCGCGAGAGCCGCTCCAGCTCCAACCGCGAAAGCTCCTTGGGCTGGACGATGATGCCCCCCTTGGCCCCGCCGTACGGAATCCCCACCACCGCACACTTGCAGGTCATCCAGAAGGCCAGCGCCTTGACCTCGTCGAGGCTGACGGCCGGGTGATAGCGGATGCCCCCCTTGGTCGGTCCCCGCGTGTCGTCGTGGCGGACGCGAATCCCCTCGAACACCCGAAGCGACCCGTCGTCCATCCGCACCGGGATCGACACCTGGAGGATCGCCTTGGGATGGCGGAGCTTCTCGACGGCCTCCTCGTCGATCTGGGCGTACTGGAAGGCCCGGTCCAGTCGCTGGATGGCGTCGGAGAAGACGTCGGTGGCCGGGGAAGTGGACATTGCGGTTCTCCTGCAAAGACATGGCCCCACGTCTACATTCTACGACGGCCGTCCATCGGGAGACGGCGGGACCTTGCTCGAGCCCTGGGTTGCTGGGCTTGGGACCCGCTTGGGGTACCTCGATCAACGCAAGGATCAATAATCACGCTTCGGGCTGAGCCTTGGCCGTCAGCGCGATCCCCGCCAGCGTGAGGTGCGGCACGTGGCGCAGCGGCAGGTCGAGGGCCTCGGCGATGGCCGGGGCGGCGCCGCCGGAGAGGAAGACCTCGGGCTCGTCGGCCACCTCCTTGCTCAATAGCTCGACCAATTGCCGGATGGCGCCCACGGTTCCCCAGAACAGGCCGGATTGCATGGCGGGGATGGTGGCTTTGCCGAGCGGGAGCGGGGGCCTGGTCAGCCCGGCAACGTCGATCCAGGGCAAGAGATCCGTGAACTCGTGGAGCGCCCGGGCCGACATGCCGATCCCCGGCATGATCACCCCTCCCAGGAAAGACCCCTCGCGCGAGACGGCGTCGACCGTGATCGCCGAGCCCAGGTCGACGATGACCGCCGCCCGGCAAGGGTCGCGAAGCCGATTGACCGCCACGGCGTCCAGCAGGCGGTCGATCCCCACCATGTCGGGCCGCTCGACGGCGACCACCAGCGACAAGTCGCCGGCGGCCAGCATGGTGATCCGGTCGGAGGGGCGCGTCGTGCGGAGCCAGTCGATCAGCCGCGTGGTGGTGGGCCGGTTGACGCTCCCGATCCACCAGGAAACGCTCGCCGGCACGTCCTCGGACAACCACCGCCCGATCCGATCCAGGTCCGGCTCCCGGTCGGAGACCCCGAACCAGGCTTTCGGCTCGGGCAGCTCGTCGCGCGAGTCCGCCTCGAACAGGCCCAGCTTGATCCGGTTGTTCCCCACGTCGGCGGCAACCAGCGGAAACACACTCGAATGCGTCATCTCGCTCATCGTTCCCAATTCATCCTTCATCCTTCATCCTTCATCCTTCATCCTTCATCCTTCCTTTTCGCCCCGCCGCTCCAGCTCTCGGACCACCGCCCCCAGAAGCTCGTTGAGCCCCTGCCCGGTGACCGCCGAGATGAGCAGCACGTCGCGGCCGAGCTCGTCGGCGAGCTTTTGGCGCACGGCTTGGGCGTTGGGCAGGTCGGCCTTGCTGACGGCCGCGATCTCGGGCCGCCGGCCGAGCGACTCGTCGTACTTTTCCAGTTCGTCGCGGATCGTGCGGTAGTTTTCCAGGGCCTGGGTGCCGTCGAGCGGCTCGGGCTCGACGAGGTGGACGAGGATCCCGGCCCGCTGGATGTGCCGCAAGAACTCGTGCCCCAGCCCGGCCCCCGCGTGGGCCCCTTCGATCAGGCCCGGGACGTCGGCCAGGATGAAGGAGCGATCGGAGTCGACCTGGACGCAGCCCAGGTTGGGATACTTGGTGGTGAACGGATAGGCGGCGATCTCGGGCCGGGCACGGGAAAGGCGACTCAGCAGCGTGCTCTTGCCGGCGTTCGGTTTGCCCACGAGGCCCACGTCGGCGATGATCTTCAGCTCCAGTCGCAGCAGGCGGCACTCGCCCTCGGTGCCGGGCGTCGACTGGCGCGGGGCCCGGTTGGTGGCCGACTTGAACCGGGTGTTGCCCTTGCCCCCTTTTCCGCCCCGGGCGACGGTGACGCGATCGCCCTCGGCGGCCAGGTCCTTGAGCACGAAGCCGTGCTCGGCGTCGAACACGACGGTGCCGGGCGGGACGCGGATCAGGACGTCCGCGCTGGAGGCCCCGTGACATTGGGCACCGCGGCCGCGCTGGCCGTTTTCGGCCTTCCAGTGCTTGCGATGGGCCAGTGCGGCCAGGCTGTTGACGCCCGGTTCGGCCACGAGGATCACGCTCCCGCCGTTGCCGCCGTCGCCGCCGTCGGGCCCGCCGCGGGGGATGTACTTCTCCCGCCGAAAACTGACACAGCCGTCTCCGCCATTGCCGGCCTGCACGCGAATTTCGACTTCGTCAACGAACATGGGAACACGGGGCGAGGGACCAGGGACACGAGGCGAGGGGGAAGGATGATCGACGGCACCGATCGCTCGGGCGATCCTCGGCCCCCTGCCTCCTGCGCGACTTCCGGCGCAAGCGGACAGGGGGAACGCCGACGCTGCCGACGGCCGTGTATAAGAAAACGGGGATGACCCGATCCCGGTCATCCCTCGCGTTGGGCGTTCGGGCGGGTGCTCGAAGCCTCTAGTTCGACGTGACCACGTTCACACGGCGGCCGCCCCGGTCGAACTTCACGTAGCCGTCGACCAGGGCGAAGAGCGTGTAGTCGTTGCCCTGGCCCACGCCCTTGCCCGGATGAAATCGGGTGCCCACCTGGCGGACCAGGATATTCCCGGCGCGGACCTGCTGGCCGCCGAATCGTTTCACGCCGCGTCGTTGGGCGTTGGAGTCGCGCCCGTTGCGGCTGGAGCCTTGTCCTTTCTTGTGAGCCATGAATGCTTCCTCACCGTATGCGTTCGATGGTGCGTGCCCGGCACGCCGCCGTTTCTTGCCGCCCAATCCCCAACCAGGCGCGCAACGCGGGCCAATGTGACCGGTGCTGGGCTGGGACCGACCTTATGCCCCCCATCAGGGGCATCGTCGAGCGGGATAACCATATTAGGCTATCGGTAAACCCACTCGTAGTCAAGCTCGCCGGGGATCCCGAGCCGGAATTCCTTCTCGTGCTCGTAATACTCGTCCCCGGGCCGCCAGAAGTTGAGCTTGAGCGTCTTTCGGGTGAACTTCCGGCCTTTGCCGAGGGTGTCTCCCGGCTGGTAGGCCCCCGGGGGGTCCTCCCAACGGTAGGCGTTCGTCAGCCCGCTCACGTAGATCGAGAAGCGGTCGATCCGCGGATCGACGTCCTCCCACGTGGCCACGCCCCAAACGGTCTCGCCCGGCTTGATCGGGCGGACCATCTCCACCGAGTTGAGGAATTCTCGGGCCGGGTCCTCGCGGGTCCGGATCGGCCCCATGGCGACCGGGATCACGCGGTCCGGATACACTTTGCCGAACTCGTGGCCCACCAAGCGAAACTCGGGGATGAAGAGGATCGGCTTGTCGGAGTCCTGGAGCTGGTACGTCCCGTCCACCGCCTTGACCGAAGGCATCACCTTGCCCGGATTGGCCACGCTGTAGACCATGTACCAGATCAGCTTCTTGCGCATGCGGCCGTCGACGTCGGGCACGTCGACCAAGATCATCCGCATCGGCTTGAACTTAAGCTCCAGGTACCAGACCTGGCGGCGGAAGGGGACGTTCTGGGCCATTTCGAGGCTCGGGTCGACCGCCACCAGCTCCACCACGGAATGACGGCTGACCGTCTCCCCTTCGTGCAACTCGGGGTCCACCGACTTCATAACCCCGGGCGCAAGCACGCGAGGCCCCTCAGACGCCTGGCCAAACGACACAACCGCGCAACTCAATGCCAAGGCGGAAAACACCGGGCCGGCGCACCACGTCCACAGGCGGGTCGAGCGATTCATCGGCGAGCTTCCTCTGTCTGGAAGGGATGTGGCAACCGGCCAGCCATGACGACAAAGCCTGCCCCTCGAACTGTTTAGTATAGTTGCCGTGATTGCCCGTCGTCAAGGTTTTCGTTCCCCCCCGAAGGGGGTAGTCTCGTGGCGTGATGCCATTCCCTCTGCAAGGGAGCAGCCGCGGTGGCGGGTCCGCCGACGCGAGGTGCCTCATCGGCCCCGTGCCTTCTGCGCCGCTTCCCATTCCTTCTGGAGCCCCAATTCCTGCATCCGCTCCGCCGTGGGCACACCGCTGGAGTCCCAGCCCATGAGCCCGTAGTACTCGTCCAGCATCTGATCCAGCGGGACCGTGTTCCCCTGACTGGCCCCGGAGGGCATCGCTTCTTTCAGCAGTCGCCTGGGCAGCGTGTCGTCCTTGCGGGCGAGCCCTTCGCGGAGGTTGAAGAGGCGTTCCAGGTTGTCGACCCGCTCGGCCATGAGCAGTGCTTCCTGCTCCTCGATGGCGATTCCGGTGACGGCGCGGTAGAGGCCCAGCATCGACTCCAGTCCCAGCACAAAACGCATGGAGGCGCAGAGCGCCAGCGAGTCGACGATGGTCATGATCAACTGCGTGTCCCGGACCATTTTGGCCTTGCCGTCGGGGATCAGACGCCGCGCCGGATCGCCGGCCGTTTCCAGGCCCATCGTCGGGGCGATCATGTGATGTCCGCCCTTGGGGGAGATGGCGTACGAAAGGCCCATCCCCACCACGCCGCGCGGTTCGTACGTGGCCAGCTCCTGCCCCTTCACCTGCATCGCCAGATCGGGCACGCCGAACCGCTCGGCCGCGCGCTTCGAGCCTTCGGCCAGCACGTCGCCCAGTCCCGTGCGTTCGGCAATCTGCCGGGTGATCGCGATCAGCGCTTCGCCGTTGCCGAAGCGGAGGTCCACTCCGCCGGTATCCTCCGGCCCGAGGATGCCCCGCTCGAAGGCTTCCATGGCCAGGGAGATGGAGGCCCCGGCCGACATCGTGTCGAAGCCGTAGGCGTCGCAGATGGCCGTGGCGGCGATGATCGCCTCCGGATCGCTGACGCCGCAGTTTGCGCCCAGAAGCCCGATCGTCTCGAACTCCGGCCCCTCGATGGCCTGCCCGGCAAACGGCCCGCGAGTCACGGGGGAGACCTTTCCGCAGGCGACGGGGCAGGCGTAGCAGGAGTTGTCGCCGATGTAGACCTTTTGTTTGAGCTCGGGGCCGGTGAGCCGGTCGGCCTCGTCGAAGTGGCCGGTGGTGAAGTTGCGTGTGGCCCAGTAGCCGAACTGGTTGGTCGCTTCGACCATTTCCGGCGTGCCGAAACGGCGGCGGAGTCGCGCTTTGGGGTGTTCGGCCAGCTCGGCGTAGACCTGCTCGGCGATCTGGGCCAGGGCCGCGGGATCGGCGACCTCGACGCTGCCGGTCCCCCGGACCGCGACGGCCTTGAGATGCTTCGACCCCATCACGGCGCCGGCTCCGCCCCGGCCGAACTCGCGGTGGTAGTCGGCCTGGATCGAGGCGTAGCGGACCCGCTTTTCGCCCGCCGGGCCGATCGAGGCCACGCGGATCTCCGGGTCGCCCAGCTCCTCCCGGATCGCGTCTTCGGTATCGTGGGTAAGTTTGCCCCACAGGTGGGCGGCGTCGCGCAGGGTGGCCGTCCCGTTGTCGATCCACAGGTACACGGGCTGGTCGGACCGGCCCTCCACGACCATGCCGTCGAAGCCGGCGAATTTCAGCTCGGGGGCCAGGTGCCCGCCGCACAGGGAGAAGGAATACGTCTCGGAAAGGGGCGAGCGGAACGAGACGGTGACCTTGTTGGCCCCGGGGGCCATGGTGCCCACCAGCGGGCCGGTGAGGAAGATCAGCTTGTTGCGCGGGCCCAGCGGGTCGGTGTGCGGCTCCAGCTCGTCGAAGAGCATGGACGCCCCCACCCCCCGCGCGCCGAGGAAACGCTCGAACCGATCGCTCGGCGTGGGGACCCGTTTCACTTCGCCTTCGGTCAGATTCACCCGCAGCATCGTGCCCGTCAGCCCGCCGGCGATGTCGCTCATTGCCCGCCTCCTTGTTCGCCCGCCAGGCGGAGGGCGTGATGCTCGCGAAAGCCCCGATCCGCCTGGTCGAAGGGCACGTACTGGATCGCCCCTTCGGGACAGTGTTTCACACACTGCGGATCGCCGCCGCACAGATCGCAGAGGAGGGGTATTTCCGCATCGGCGTCCATCTTGATCGACCCGCGCACGCAGCGGTCGACGCACATCCGGCAGCCGATGCACTCCTCCGCGTCCAGGATCAGGCCGAACGTGCCCTCATCGCGGCCGATGCAATGCGCCGGGCAGATCTCCATGCACGGCGCTTGGATGCACTGCGAGCAGGCCACGGGCACGTTGATCTGGCGATGGTGGATTCGGTGGACGGCCAGCCTGGCCTTGGCCGGATTCATCTCGCCATGATGGGTCTGCGCGCACCATTGCTCGCAAATGCGGCAGCCCGTGCACTTGTGAGGATAGACGACGAGAACCTTGTGTCTCATGTTTCGGGCATTTCTCCTGGCGGTAGGAGTGTCAAACTCGTCTCCTCGATGGCAGGGTGGTTAGGATCGGCCGAAGAACAACTTCTGCATTTGCGGAGTAGTAGGCACACGCCGTGTGCCGTAACCGGCGGACGGCACACGGCGTGTGGGCTGCTAAAAGCAGCTCTGATTTTGGCAGAAATTGGTGTTTGTGGTAAGGGAGATTTCTGTTCTGTTGTGGTTTTGTGGTGCCCGGTTGGCAGGAGTTGAAGAAGGAGCGAGAAATGGAACAGGCGACGGAAGCCAAAACCTATTGTAGTCCGGTCTATAAGTTGATTGCTTTCTTCCGGAAGAGCCGGAATGGGTGGAAGACGAAGGCCATGCATCGCAACGTGCGGATCAAGCGGCTGGTGAACCGTGTCGCGGGATTGATGGAGAGTCGCCGGAAGTGGAAAGAGAAGGCCAAAGCACAACGGGCACAGATCGCGCGGTTGACGGAAGAGCTGGAGCAACAAAAAGGCGCCCCCCTCTGAAGGCCCCCCAGCCGGGCCCGCACCGGCCACCTTGGACGTGACGCCGCCGCCAGGCCACCAATTTGGAGTCGGAGTGATTTCGCTGTTTGTGGATTTGGTGTTGAAGGCTGCGACCAGTCAGCGAGCCGCGGCCTCGGTGCTTGAGATCGTCGCCTGCCACATCCCCGGGCTGGAACGGCTTCCCTGCGCCAATTCGGGCCGACTGTGGCTGATGCGGTTGGGGCTTCACGAGCTGACGCGCGAGAAGGCCAAAGCGAACGATTGGGTGTGGATGATGGACCACACGGTTCAGTTGGGGCCATGGAAATGCCTGGTGATCGTGGGCGTTCGGCTCTCGGCGTGGAATCCGCAACGTGCTCCGTTGAAGCACGAAGATTTGACGCTTTTCAACCTGAC
>Ga0307378_10008065_pt1 | contig 14079 bp, 8 predicted proteins | sample UN1MG_FD_202238 | JGI IMG/M metagenome (GOLD analysis project Ga0307378, IMG submission 202238) | Soil microbial communities from Risofladan, Vaasa, Finland - UN-1 | ecosystem: Environmental > Terrestrial > Soil > Coastal area > Acid sulfate soil | place: Finland: Risofladan, Vaasa | collected... | reverse complement strand
TAGCCTGCCCCCCCGACGACGAGGACGCTGCGGGGATCCGCCACCTCCACCCCATTGAGCGCACCCAGGTCCCGCAAGACCTCTCTCTCGATGAGGATGAAGATCGCCCTCACCCCGCCGATGCCCAGCAGGGTGAGCAGCCAGGCCACCAGGAGCACGCTTCTGGGCAGGCCGATGCTGGCGCCGGCGAGAAAGACCAGGGACCCAAAGGCCAGGTAGGTGAGGGTCACCGCCTGGATGATGACCAGGGCCTTGTACCGGCTGATGTACATCCGGCCCCTGGTGTAGAACCCGCTGATGTAGAAGATGAGCAGCGCGACCGGGGTCAGGATCCACGCCGACTTGAGGTAGATGGTGCAGAAGCTGCCCATCAATGCCCGGTCTACCGAGAAGCCGCCCGTTTGGGTGAAGGAGGCCACCAGGTAGCGGGCGACGAGGGCCAGGGCCAGGGCCAGGTTGACCAGGACGGCGTCCACCACCATGCGCTTCAGCATCTGGCGGTTGAAAGGCTGCAGCTCTCGCCTGGCCGCCCACTCTTTGACCGTGGATCTCAGTTCGGAAGTCCAGTTTCGTCGTCTCATGGTCGTGGGGAATTATACTTCACGGCGCGGAAGTAAGCCACTCTTGTGCGGCCCAGTGCGCATCCGGAGCTGCATGCTGAGCCGCGTCCTGAGCCTGACGAAGGGTGCCCGAAGGGCGTATCGAAGCACGCGTCCTTAGCTTGTCGAGACCCACCGTGCGGCGTCACCCCCAGCCGAGCTCTCGCCCGTCAAGGGGGAGGGACCTCCCGCTACTAGCACAGTGGTTCCCCTCCCTTGATGGGAGGGGCTAAGGGGAGGGTGAGACCCTGGCTACCCGTCCTGCCTCCGATCCCAGGGTGACTTCGTACCCAGACCCGCCAGGAGAGCATCCTGAGTGCCCAAAGGGCGTATCGAAGGATGCGGCCCCGGCGTGGTCCAAGGCTAGCCCATAGCCGGCGTATCGAAGCATGCAACCTCAGCCGCGTTGGGACCATCCTGGGCCACGTCTCAACCCTCCCGGAGGTTCCAAACCTCCGGGAGGTCGGGGGCGGAATAGGGTCGACCACCTGAGCTTGGAGAGCGCATCTCGATGCACGCGCACGCCGTATTGACAGAGGACAGAGGGCGTGCTATAATGGACGAGTGACTTAGGAACCGGCCGTACTACTTCATCTCCTCTTCGTTCCAGGGCCGGCTCAGCCGCGCATTCACCTTGTGACTCGCGGGTTATTGGTAGGTTCGACTTAGCAGTCATTGTCACCGAGCACAGAGGTAAACATGCCCGTTTCTGTCTACCTCGCGCCGGCCGCCGCCGGAAAGACCGCCTACGTTCTCCATCTGGTGCGCGATGCTGCCCGGGATCTGGAATCTATCCCCCGTGTTGTGGTGCCCTCGCAGTTGCAGGTGCGTGCCTGGCGGAGGCGCTTGGCCGAGGCGGGAGGCGCGATTGGCGTGCGGGTGCTCACGTTCGATCGGCTATACGCCGACTGTCTCACCGCCGCTGGCGAGGTCTACACAGAACTGAGCGAGCCCGTCCAGTACAGGCTGATCCGAAGCATCTTGGACGATCTCCAATTGGTCCACTACGCGCCGATCATCGACAGGCCCGGTTTTTTCCACATCCTGGCAGAGATGATTGGCGAGTTGAAGGCTGCGCGGGTATGGCCGGAGACGCTCTCAGAAGCGGTGGCCGCTCTGGGCGAAAAGCCCCGGTTGGGCGAGCTGGCCCGCATCTACTCTGCTTACCAGGAGCGTCTGCAAGAACGTCAGTGGGCTGATGGGGCGGGACTCGGATGGCTTGCCGTTGAGGCGCTGGGCCAACGCGCTCCCCACGTGGCCAAAGACTGGTCTCTGGTGGTTTTCGACGGCTTCGACAACTTCACGCCTGTGCAACTGGACTTCCTCAGGGTGCTTGCTGACCGCGTAGCTGACATGATTCTCACCCTCACCGGCACCGTGGATGGGAGCGAACGCCCCCTGGTGCACCGCCGGTTCGGGCGAACGCGAAGGCTGGTGGAGGAATGGCTCGGTGTGCAGGCAACTCCGCTGCCTGAGCCCATGTCAGGCCAAGCCCCGGTGCTTGCTCACCTGGAAGAGAACCTGTATCGCAGCGATGCTAATCAGATCGATGCCCGGGGTGCCCTGGAACTCATGGAGGCAGCGGACCGCGCTGCCGAGGTGCGCGCAGCTCTGCGCTGGCTCAAGGCGCGCCTTGTAGAGGACGGGATGCGTCCCGGGGACGTAGCCCTGCTGGCCCGCTCTATCACACCTTATCGCTCCTTCATCCAACAGACCGTCGATGAGTTCGGGATTCCCGCGCGTTTGGAGGATGGACTTCCACTGCGCGCCAACCCTGCCATCGCCGCCCTCTTGGATCTGCTGCGACTGATGTTGCCACGCTCCGAAACAGATCCAGAGCCAGCTCTGCCCCGCCGTCAGGTGCTGGAGGCCTGGCGCTCCCCATACTTCGACTGGTCAGCCTCTCCTGAGGAGGGCAGGGAGCCCATCGACATCTCCCCGCAGGACGCCGATGCTCTCGATGCTGCGGCGCGCTGGGGACGGGTCATCGGCGGGCGCTCGCAATGGGAGGAGGTGCTGAGCGATCTGGCGGGACAGTCGGAGGAAGTCTCAGATCACGATGAAGAGCGAGGCCGGCCGGCAGAGGTGCCTGTGAGTGTCGCTGCTCGGGCTCTCGAGGAGAAGTTCGAGCGTTTCGTCCAACGATTGACGCCGCCAAAGGGGGAGCGTTCCTACCGGGAGTTCGCTGGCTGGCTGGAGGACCTCATAGGCGGAGATCCCGAATCGGGATCGGCCCGCTTCCCTGTTCCTGAGGAGCCAACGTCTTTGCAGGCTGTACGGCGGGCTCGAGAGGCGTCTGAGGCGTTGGCCAACCGCGACGTGGCAGCGCTCGGGGCTCTCAAGGATGTCCTTCGCGGATTGGTGTGGGCCGAAGACGCGCTGGGGGTCTTCAATCTGGACTTCGCTGCCTTTTTCGCCGAGCTCGTGGGGGCGGTGGACGCGGCCACCTATCGCCTGCCGCTGCACCCCGACCGCGAGGAGGTTCTGGTGGCCGATGTGCTCCAGGCCCGCGGGGTACCCTTCCGGGCAGTGGCTGTGCTGGGCCTGGCTGAGGGGGAGTTCCCCGCCACCCTGGGCGAGGACCCGTTCCTGCGCGATGCCGACCGACGCAACCTGCGCGAGGGGTTCGGCCTGGCCCTGGAGCCCTCCACGGAAAGCGCTGAGGCCGGGTTCTTCTACGAGACGGTGAGTCGCCCTGCGGAAAGGTTGCTCCTTACCCGCCCGCGCCTGGCCGACAACGGTGCCCTGTGGCAGGCGTCCCCCTTCTGGGAGGAGGTGCGCAGGCTGGTTGATGCACAGCCCCAAACCCTGACCAGCGAGAGTCTCCCCATCCCGTCTGCGGTCGCCTCCTGGCCTGAGCTGATGGAGAGCCTCTCCGCCCACCCAGGATACGAGGACGTTCGACAGTGGGTGTCTGAAACCGAGCCAATGCGTTTCGCTGCTTTGGACGAGGCGAGCAGCGTGTTAGATCTGCGCTCGACGGCGCTCGACGACGACCATCTACCCGGTCCCTACGACGGCGATTTGACCACCTTGGGCGAAACCTTCGCCCGGAGGTTCAGCCCTACGCACGTTTGGAGCGCGAGCCGTCTGGAGAGCTACGTCACCTGCGGGTTCTTCTTCTTCGTGGGCAGCGTTCTAGGGTTGGAGGCTCGAGAGGAACCAATGGAGGGGCTAGATGCTCGCCAGCTGGGCAACATCTACCACCACATACTGCACGATGTATACCGCGAGGCCAAGGTTGCGGACGCCATTTCCCTGGAGCCACTCCTGGAGGCCCTACCAAGAGTCGCGAAGCAGGTCCTGGACGAGGCCCCGAGGCGGGAGGGGTTCCGGGAGACAGCCTGGTGGGAGCAGACTCGCAGGGAGATTGTCGAAAACGTCCGTCAGTCGCTGGAGGCGCTGGCGGAAACAAACGGCGAGTGGGTCCCCTCCTTCTTCGAGGCCCCCTTTGGCCTATGGGGACAACCACCCCTGATCGTAGACGTAATGGACGACAGCCTCCGTCTGCGCGGTGTCATCGACCGGGTGGACCTGACTTCTGACGGTATGGTCCGTGTCATCGACTACAAGACCGGCGGGCCATGGGCGTTCACGAAGAAGGCTGTGGCCGACGGCAAGAAGCTCCAGCTGCCCCTTTACGCTCTGGCAGCCCGCGATGCCCTGGGGCTGGGGCAGCCCTCTGAGGGCTTCTACTGGCATGTGAGGCAGGCAAAGCGCAGTAGCTTCACGCTGAGCGGCTTCGACGGTGGGCCACATGGAGCGATCAAGGTGGTGTTGGACAAGGCCTGGGAGGCGGTGCGCGGGGCGCGGGCCGGCCATTTCGTCCCTCGGCCGCCCCAGGGCGGATGTCCTTCCTATTGTCCCGCGGCGGCTTTCTGCTGGCGCTATTTGCCCCCATACGGCGGTTGAAAGATGGTACATCCTATCGTCGCGCAGATGTCTCTCAGCCCTGAGCAGGAACCCGCAGTCCAGGGGCGGGGCCGCGACGTCGTGGTCACCGCCGGGGCGGGCACGGGAAAAACCCGCACGCTGGTCGCCCGTTACCTGGCGCTCCTGGCGGATGGTCTGCCGTTGCGCTCCGTAGTGGCCATCACCTTCACCAGGAAGGCAGCCCGGGAGATGCGCAATCGGGTCCGCGCCGAAGCGCGAAAGTACCTGGAGCGGGACGACTTATCAGCGGAGGAGCGGCAACGCTGGCAGGGGCTGTACAGCGAACTGGACGCCGCACGCATCGGAACCATCCACAGCCTGTGTACGGAGATCCTGCGCAGCCACCCCGCTGAGGCCAGGGTGGACCCTCGTTTTCAGGTCCTGGAAGAAGGGCAGACCAACATCCTGCGCGGCTGGGCGGTGGACGAGGCGCTGGCCTGGGCCGCAGATGACGAACAGGCCGTGACCCTCTTCACCCTGCTGGGCGAGCGTGAGCTGAGACGTACCCTCGACGTTCTCGTACAGCGCCGGCTGGATGTGGAGGAGGCCCTGACCCAACTACCCCAAGACGTGCTGGGCCACTGGCAAGTCGCCTTGGCCGAGCGGCAAGAACAGGTGCTCAACGGACTGCTCGGAACGTCCAGGTGGGTGGAAGCCATCGATACCCTGCAGGACAGTGTTGCGACCAACCCCGATGACAGGATGGAGATGCAGCGTCGAGCCGCCCTGGAGGCCGTGCAGGGCGCGACGGGGTCCCTGGCGGACCGGTTGGCCTCTCTCCGCCGTTTGAACGAGATCAAGTTATCGGGAGGCAGCGCCAAGGCCTGGCCGGGGGGTAAAGCCCAGCTCGCTGCGGTGAAGGTAGCTCTGAGTTCGCTGCGTGAACTGTGGAAGGGCCAGTCCCAGCTGCTGGAACTCACTTTGACGCCTTTGGACGAGGAGCTGGCCCGGGCCTTGCCTCCGCTGAAAGCGCTCTTCTCCTTCGCCTGCCAGCGTTATGGCGCTTTCAAGCGAGAGCGCAACGTCCTGGACTTCGACGATCTGGAGTATGACGCTCTGCACCTGCTGGAAGAGAATGCCAGCGTGCTGAAGCGGTGGCAGGAAGAGGTACGTGCCATCCTCGTGGACGAGTTCCAGGACACCAACGGGCGCCAGCGCGATCTGGTGAACCTCTTGAACGGCGGTTTGGGCAGGCTCTTCGTCGTGGGCGATGCCAAGCAGTCCATCTATCGCTTCCGGGGGGCTGATGTGACCGTCTTCCGGGCTGAGCGGGAGCGAATCAAGGGGGAGGGAGGCGCGGTCCTGGACATCGACGTCTGTTACCGTGCCCATCGGGACCTGGTGGAGGGACTGAACGACCTGCTTCGGCCGGTGTTGGGAGAGGAAGCGGATGGGCATCGTCCCTGGGCGGAGCCCTTCGCATCGCTGCGGCATCACCGCGAGGCGGCTGGCCCTGGCTTCGTGCCGGCCCACGTGGAGCTGCACCTCACCGTAGGCACCAAGGCTGGCGGGGCGCTGGATCGGGCCGCCGATGCCCTGGCGGCACGCCTCCTCGAACTGGTGGAGGGAGGCGACGTTCAGATCGAGGTTGATGGCCAGCTGGTGTCTCTGGACTACGGTCACATCGCCATACTGTGCCGCGCGTCGACCTCTTTCGGCGCCTACGAGGACGCCCTGGAGCGAGCTGGGGTGCCCTTCCTCACCGTGGCCGGTCGAGGGTTCTACACCCGTCCCGAAGTCCGTGATCTGCTCAACGCGCTTCAGGCTCTGGCCGACCCCACGGACGATCTGGCCCTGGCGGGCCTGCTGCGGTCGCCGGCCATGGCTCTGTCGGACGCGGCTCTGTATGAACTGTGTGAGCAGTGCCGCAGCGGGGGGCCGGCGGTCTCTTTGTGGGAGGCGTTGCAGGGTCCGGTCGATGGACTGCGCGGAGACGACGGCCTCCGCGCCATGCGGGCGGTGGGCATCATCGACGATCTGCACCAGCGGGTAGGAAGAGCCTCTGTGGCCGACGTGATCAAGGCCTTCCTGGATGCCACCGACTATCGGGCGGCGCTGATACAGGCCGGACAGGCCCGGGGAGCCCGCAACGTGGCCAAACTCCTGGCCGACGCCCACACCAGCGGCATCGTAGGGGTGGGCGAGTTCGTGGAATACGTGAACGGCCTGCGCGATACGGGAACCCGGGAGGGAGAGGCGCGCGCCACCGCAGAGGGCGCAGTACAGATCATGAGCGTCCACGCGGCGAAGGGGCTGGAATTCCCGGTGGTGGTCATCGGAGATGCGGCCTACGGTGGGGGGGGGCGAAGCTCCGTGCTTGTCGATCCCGAGCTGGGGGTGCTGCTACCCGTGAAAGACGAGGAGGACCTGCTGTCAGCCGTCTACCGCCTGGGGAAGGAGCGCTCCGACGACCAGGAGGATGCCGAATCGGATCGGCTTCTGTACGTAGCGGCGACTCGAGCGCGGGAGAAGCTGATCCTCAGCGGAATCATAGGGCTGAGAAAGGACGGCTCTCCCTCCAAGCTTGGTGGATGGTTGGGGAAGCTGAGCGCTCCAGAGGGCCTGACACTGGACAGCACAAACATCGACTATGACGAAGAAGGATCGGGGGCACTCCAGGTGGATCTGCAGGTGGGCGAGACACCGGTCTCGTGCACCATCTACGAGCCTGGGTATACCTGGGACCACCCACCCCGAGAAACAACGCCCGAAGCTCGGCAGCCGGAACATCTGCCGCCGCCCCTGTTGGAGCCGGTAGCAGCCGGGCAGGAGCAGGTGGACCAGCGGACGAAGGATCGAGACCAACGGCCGCCTCAGCGGGTCTGGCGGGTGGTGCCGTCTGTGCGGAGGCCCACGGCCCCAGCATGGGTGGTCGGCTCACTGGTTCACGAAGCGCTGGCGGCGTGGCGTTTTCCCCCACACGGGTTTGAGGATTGGGTTCAGGCCCGCGCGCGCCAACATGGGATCGCCGACCCCCTCCAACTTAAGGACGCCGCACACCAGACGCGGCGACTCCTGTCTCGCTTCCAGGCCCATACGCTGTTTGACGAGATGGCTAGGGCAGACCGGAGGTTGCACGAGGTGCCTTACAGCCGTGCCGTGGACGGTCGCGTGGAGAACGGCATCATCGATGCCCTCTATCTGCGGGATGGATCGTGGACCATCGTGGAGTTCAAGACCGACGAGGTGAGAGACCAGGTGGACCTGGAGAGGTTGCTGGCTGAGGAGGAGCACCTTGCCCAGGCGGAACGGTACGTGGCCGCGGTGGAACACCTGCTGGGACAGCGGCCTCGCTCAATCCTGTGTTTGCTGAACTACGCGGGAGGCGTGCACCTGCTGGACCCGCTGGAAGGCGCCCAAGGCGAAGGCTCCCCTACGATGTGAACGGGGTCGAGGGATTCCCTACGCATAAGGGAGGAAAGGAACGGTCATGGCCAGAGTACCCATCAAGGACCTGGAGATAGGAAGAACCATCAGTGGCCAAGTCTACCTGCTGGCAGAGTCGAGGGTTGACAAAACCAGGAAGGGGGACCCATACCTCAGGGCCACCCTGGCAGACAGTACCGGCCGCATAGCGGCCCGCGGCTGGGACCTCACCCCTGAGCTGATGGAGCGACTGGAGGTGGGCTCGGGCGTGCGCATCGACGGCAAGGTCGAAGAGTATCCCGCGGGGTCTCGCCAGATCCGTATCGAGCGCCTCCAGCTTGTGCCAATCAAGGATTTCTCACCTTTCCTGCCCCAGGCCAAGCGAGACCGAGAGGAGATGCGACGAGAATTACAGCAGGTGCTTGTTGACATCGAGGACCCCTACCTCTCTCGGTTGCTCGACCGCCTGTTCGGGGACGAGGAGTTCGAAGCCACGTTCAGCAAGGCGCCGGCCGCCAAGAGGTACCATCACGCCTGTATCGGCGGGCTGCTGGAACACACCCTGGCCGTGGTCAGGCTGTGCTCCTTCGTTGCCGAGCAGCATCCCGAGATCGATCGCGACCTGCTCCTCACGGCGGCGATACTGCACGACGTAGGAAAGGCCACGTCGTATACCCAAGGGCCGGTGCTGGATTTCACCGACGAGGGGAGACTCATCGACCACATCGTCCAGGGAGCGTTGGTGGTCCAGACGGCGATTGATGGCGTCGAGGGTTTTCCTCAAGGTCTGCGCAACCGCCTGCAACACGCCGTGCTCGCTCACCATGGAGCATTGGAGCGGGGCTCGCCCGTAGCGCCCAAGACATTAGAGGCTTTGGCGCTGCACCACGCCGATTGGATGGACGGAGACATCCGTGGCTTTCTCGACGCTGTGGAGAGCGAACCCCCCTCTGAGGATGGCTGGACCGGGTTCACCAAGATGTTTGGGACGCAGCTTTACCCGGGGCCTGTGGAGTCGCCTGAAGAGGACGGCGAGGTGGAGCAGCTCCCCTTCTAGGGCTCTCCCGACCGCCCGTTGGGGCGGCAAGGTATCGGGCAGACCGGACAAGCGCATCCTGAGCTGCGGCCTGAGCCTGACGAACGGTGGCTGCGAAGCGGCGTATCGAAGCCTGTCCTGAGCCCAGTCGAAGGGGATGCATCCTGAGCAGCGTATCGAAGCCTGCCCTGAGCGCCTGGGAATGCCGCATCCTGAGTAGACCGCAGGTCGTATCGAAGGGTGCGGCACGCAACGCCTTCCGTCCTGAAACTGCCACACGTACTATTGACAGATAGCAAAAGCTGTGCTATAATGGAGAAAGGAGACGCAAGGCGGCGCCACTACTTCGTCTCCTCCCCGCGCCAGCTGGCTGTGCACTCGAAGGCGTTTGTGTCATCCTACTGCTGCTGCTTGAGATAGTGTGCACATGGCAAGACCGAAGGAAGCCGCGATGTCGGGACTGCCCAGCCCATGGGCAGAGAGGGTGAGCGCTGTCAGTTTGCGGGCCGCGCGGGTTCGCACTTCGGACTTCGATCAGATTCAAGACCAAGGGCTAAGAGAGGGTGTGGGGATGGCGTCATGCCTGCTAGCTCGCCGGGTAGCCAGACAGCAGTCACAAACACAGCTGCCACGGATGAGGATACGGGTTGATGATGCAGTTCACGCGTGAGCGACTGTGCGAAGCTGTGCACCACCTGTTGGATCTGTTGGATACGTACAGCATGCCGCCTACGGATGCCGTCCCTAAGGACGGCATCTATTTCTGGTCCGAAGCAGGCGAAGTACGCCAAGGACAGACGCAACGCATAACGAGGGTAGGATCACACCGCGAGCCGCATCGTCTGTGTAAGCGAATCACACTGCACTACGGCGCAGACCGTGACCGCTCCGTCTTTCGCCGCCATGTCGGCGCAGCCTTAATGAATAGGAACGGAGAACCGGAGTCTGAGATCCAAGAGTGGTACAAGGCGAGGAGAAGTGCTGTCTTCAGCCATCAGCGATTCCAGCAGTACGAGCATCGGGTTGACAGGGAAATCCAGCGAGGCACTTATCGTGGTCTGAGGGTGGTCGATGCGGCTGAACGGCTTGCACTCGAAAAGAAGCTCATTGCCCTGATTTCTCGTTGCGACCACTGCCACCCGTCGCCCGCGTGGCTTGGCAATCATGCATATCGCGACGAGATCCGTCAGTCGGGCCTATGGAACGTGCGCTACGTTTTGTCCGACAATGAGTTTGAGGCAGGCGATCTTGCCAGGCTGGAGCGGCTGGTCTCGGAGACTCTTGCGGGATCCCTCAGCTGATTACATGGGCATTGCGGCACCAGTGCCGTGAGCCTGGATGACTTATCGATAAGCATGGTGGACAGACAATGCCTCGATCGCCACGGCAGCAGAGCCCCGTTGCGAGGGATGGAGGCTAGATGATGGCCGGGAGCCCCAGGAGGGAGATATGAACGATGATCTACTGTGGGCCATTGAGTCCCACATCAAGACGCTGGTGAACCGCTTCAAGGGCAGAGCCTACAACTTCTTCACTGAGTCGGACATTCACTCCTACCTGTATCTGGTGTTCTATCGAGACAAGCGTTTCTCAAAGCAGTATCCCACCGCAGACCCTTCAGTCAGGACCATCCTGATCCACCGGGAGTACCCCACCTTCTTCAGGTTCAGGAGAAAGCTGCCTGTCAAGCAAGCACAGGCCCCTGCCAACAGGGGTCACCACGATCTGGTGGTCCTGAACCCGTCGTTCCTGGCAGCGTATCCATTGACTACTGTCACGAATCAGGACGTCAGCAGGATCCGCCAGAGGCCGAAGGAAAGGCCGCTACTGGCAGCGATTGAATTCAAGATGCCGCGGTCAAGAATAGGGAGCAGCACGCTGAAAGAGATAGAGATTGACTTCCAGAAGCTACAGCATAGCCTTGCATGGAGCCAGAGTCTGTACATGCTGATCTTCAACAGACACGAGCGTATGACAGCCGAAGCCTGGGCGGAAATCGACAGGATGGCAGCGGAAAACGCAGACGTCAAGGGTCTATACATGGAATGTGTACGGGAAGGCGAAGCAATGCCGTATCAAGTGAAGTACTTGGGCAATTGGTAGCTCATGGCTGGGCTGTGTGGGGGCGGTGTCTACTGAGGTCCTGAGGGAGCGGTGGAGTTGCTCAGCGTGCTGAAGCAGGAGGCTGTGGATTTCGCAGCGCCGGGAAGGTGGAGTGTAGTGGAGGCATGGGTGCATGAAGGTGAACAAGGGTCCAAGACACGGCAAGATCATCGGCGACTTTGGCGAGAACCTGGTCTGCAACTGGCTATCGCGGTCCGGCTTCGTGGTGAGTATCGTTGACCAGACCGGGATAGATATCGTCGCATACAATCGAAACACCACTGAGCGACTGGGCATTACCGTCAAGTCAAGAACGAGGGATGAAGGAAAAGAAGAAGAGCCAGTACACCTGTTGGATTACCGGAAGGGCAAGAACGGCCGCCAGAAGCTGGAAGATGCTTGTGAAGCCTTTGGCTGCACACCGTGGATAGCGGTGTATGTAGAAACGGAGGGATATGCTGACGTTTATCTCACGAGCCTGGAGGACTATGGCAGCAAGTATCGTGGCAATGAAGGAAAAGCCATTGATGACTGGAAGATGCGAAAGAAAGACAGAGACCGATATGAGAAGGACCCCAACGTCAAGCATATTCGTGTCGAGTTTCAGGTGGGGAATTGGTGGGAGTGACACGACGGGCTGGGGCGAGGAGTACTAGTGTACCGGCGAACCGATCCCTAAGTTGTTGATGGATTCCTACTCTGGAACTGTGCGGTCTGTGGGGCCCGTGGTGGTGGAACTGGTCCAGGCCATCAAGAGAGGCGACGAGTGTTGTCAGCTCGTGGTGCAATTGTGAAAGTGCGGCGGGCGATGCGACAGGTAAGTAGAACGCGGCCGCCTGCGCCAGTATGGCCACCTGGAAGGGAGACGTGAATGAGACTGTTTGCCATCGGTGAGGAAGGGAAGTTCACTCGGTATGCTGAGCTCGACTTCACGAAGGAGAACCGAGAAGCGATGCTGGAACAGTGGCTTGAGAGCAACGCTGACCACCTCCTAGAGGAAGGCAAGTTGCTCCTCATCGGGAGGCAGGTTGCGACGAATCTTGGTTCGGTAATCGACTTGCTGGGGATTGACAGGGACGGTCAGCTGGTTATCGTTGAACTGAAGAGAGGCCGGACGCCGAGGGAGACGTTGGCGCAGATACTCGAGTACGCGTCGTTTGGCGAAGAACTCACATATGACGATCTTGAGCAAACACTGCGGGACTACGACGGGGGTCAGGACGTCATTCTGGCGGACCATCACCGTGAGTACTTCAACCTGGGTGATGCTGAAGCTGTGGCGTTCAACAAAGAGCAAAGACTGGTGATCGTAGGCCAGTCTATCTCCAAGGACATCAAGCAGACCTGTACATATCTGCGAAGGAGGGGCGGCATCCAGGTCTCGTGTATTGAGTTCAAGTACTTCAAAACCAAGTCCGGCGAGCAGATCATTTCGACTGACGTCGTGGTTGGCCCCGATGACGACATTAGCCGACCGACAAAGGTAGACGAGGGGATTTTCCTCAGGTCGCTCGATCCGGATGGTCGAGGGTTCTTTCGCGACTTGCTCGCCTACGCAAAGGAGGCGGGTATGCCTATACACTGGAGCACAAAGGGGTTCTCCGTCAACGTCGATCTCGAAGGCACGCATGTGCCACTTCTGTATGGCTACCCTCCGGATTCCCTTTATGGCCAAACGGTATACACAGCGATGATTGACATACAAAGGAAGGTCGAGCACCCAGCAGCTGTAGTGGAGAAGTACAGGGAAGGAGTCGCCGGGCTAGGGCCGTTCCAACCCGCAGGTAATGAGATGAAGTGGCTTGTCACAGGTCGCGTGGACGATGGTGTAAAGGGCAGTCTGTTCGCGATGCTGTCGTCGGTTGCGGAGGAGATCAAGGCCACTGGGCTCACGGAATAGACCGGGATAGAGCCGAGCGGTACCGCGCCGGCGCCGTGGCACGGCTCTGAGGGCCGAGGAGGAGGGCACCATGACCACGTCGGAGGATCGCATCGTGCAGCTTGCCGACAAGATCCGGCGATTTAGATCGGAGGGCGTGGACAAGGGGCTATCCGAGCAGGATACCAAGGCGGTTCTGATCGAACCCCTCTTGGAGATCATCGGTTGGGATGTGCACGATCCCGCAAAGGTCACCAGGGAGGATCGACCCACCGAGCGGCCAGTGGACTACTCGCTCAAGATACGCGGCGACCCCGTGGTTCTGGTTGAGTGTAAGCGGCTGGCCAATAGGCTTGATAGCCCCAGGGATCTTGAGCAGGCGCTGGCTTATGCCGCCGCGGCTGGAGTCAGATGGTGCGTCCTGACCAACGGTTCCGTTTTTCGGATCTACAACAGCCTCGCGGCCGAAGTGGCCCAGAAGAAGTTGCTCGAGGAAGTGGATCTCGCTGGTGTTGGGCAGACTGACGGCGTGTCTCCCGAAGGCGCAGTTGAGATCCTAGAGTTGGTATCCCCTCACAGTATAGAGATGGGTCTAGTCGACCAGGCATGGGAACAGCGATACACCGGGACCAAGATCCTTGAGGTGGTCAAGGAGCTGTGGAGCAAGCCGGATCCAGGCCTGGTCAAACTGGTGAGACAACGCATGAAGGAGCGGGGCCGAACACTAAGCACGAAAGACACCAGCAGATGGCTGCGCGCGCTTGATGTCAAGGTCGAGACACGCTCGGCACCAGTCCCTAAAGAGAAGCGAAAGCGGAAGCCTGCGCCGACAGCAGTGAGTCCCTCGCGAATCAGAGTGGGCACCTATAGGGACGAGATCAAGTACTCATACGAGATCTTGACGAAGACCGCTGAGTGGCTGATCGGGCAGGGGAAGCTGAAAGCCTCCGATTGCCCCATAGCGACCGGACGCAAGAGGAATCTCGTGAACACAGAGCCGAAGCACAAGCAGGGAGAGGATTTCCGAGCACCCAGAAGGCTGTCCAGTGGGCTCTGGATCGAAACTCACTTCAGCACGAAGGGCTGCATCCGGTGTGCCCGTAGGCTCCTTGAGCGGTTCGGGTATTCCGGAGAGATGCTGGAAGTCGAGTAGCTGCCCTGGC
>Ga0307378_10008063_pt1 | contig 14080 bp, 12 predicted proteins | sample UN1MG_FD_202238 | JGI IMG/M metagenome (GOLD analysis project Ga0307378, IMG submission 202238) | Soil microbial communities from Risofladan, Vaasa, Finland - UN-1 | ecosystem: Environmental > Terrestrial > Soil > Coastal area > Acid sulfate soil | place: Finland: Risofladan, Vaasa | collected... | reverse complement strand
GGCGGTGAAGGAGAAGACGCGCGACATCGGCATCGTCAAATCCGTCGGCGGAACCGTGAGCGGGATCATGGAGATCTTCCTGATCAACGGCTTCATCATCGGCGTGATCGGGGCGGGCGTCGGCGGGACGGGCGGCTTGCTGTTCGTGAAGTATATCAACCAGATCGCCACGGGGGTGGAGAGGGCAACGGGGATAGCGATTCTGCCCAGGAACATCTACTACCTCGACAGCATTCCGACACACATCGATCCGGTGGGAGTGGGGATGATCCTGTGTGCGACGGTGGCGGTGGCGTTGCTGGCCGCGATGGTGCCGTCGCTGATCGCCGCGAGGCTGAATCCGGTGGAGTCGCTGCGATATGAGTAGCATTCTCGAAGCCGTTGACGTGACGAAGGTATACCTGGAGGGTGCGACGGAGGTGCATGCATTGCGCGGGGCGACGCTGGCGATCGAGCGGGGCGAAGTGCTGGTGGTCACGGGCACGTCCGGGGCGGGCAAGAGCACGCTGCTGCACGTGCTGGGGCTGCTGGACGAGCCGACCGGCGGATGCGTGTCGTATTGCGGCCGGCCGGTGAGCACGCTGCCGTCGGCCGAGGTGGCCCGCATCCGCAACGCGCGCTTCGGATTCGTCTTCCAGTTCTTCCACCTGCTGCCGGACCTCACGGCGCTGGAGAACGTGCAGTTGCCGCAGATGGTGGCCAGCAGCTACTTCGGATGGCGGGCGATGAAGAAGCGCGGGGACGCCGAGCGCGCGCTGGCAATGGTGGGGCTTGCCGACCGCATGCGGCACAAGCCGCGCCAGCTTTCGGGCGGCGAGAAGCAGCGCGTGGCAATCGCACGGGCGCTCGTCCACAATCCCGACGTGATCTTCTGCGACGAGCCGACCGGCAACCTCGACTCGAAGACGTCGGCCGGCATCCAGAACCTGATGTTCGACCTGAACCGGAAAACCGGGCAGACGTTCGTAATCGTCACCCACGACGCCGCACTGGCGTCGCGGGCCAACCGCATCGCGAAAATGAAGGACGGCTGCATCGACAAGATCACGTAGGGGCGGGCCTCGGGCTGCGAACGTCTTCGTTCGCACGAGTCATTCGAGGTTGCGGGAATCGCCCGCCCAACCGTTCGAAGGCGATCCCGGGTGGGCTGCCGGGAACGATTCGATTCGACGGGCACGAATCGCACAGTTGGGACATCGCGCAGGTGGGCGGGCGATTCCGGCGTCCCCTGTCGCGCAAGATGGTTTACGGCACGGTATCGATTTCATGCGGCGACAGGGGACGCCGGAAGCCCGCCCCTACTGGGGTATCGCAGGCAAGGAGATCACCATGGGTCTGAAGGTCTACATCAACGGCGAGCTTGTGGACAAGGAAAACGCCAAGATCTCGGTGTTCGACCACGGCTTCCTGTACGGCGACGGCGTGTTCGAAGGTATCCGTGCCTACAACGGCAAGGTCTTCAAGATGAAGGAGCACATCGACCGCCTGTTCGATTCAGCGGCGGCAATCGAGCTGAAAGCGCCGATCCCGCGGGAACAGTACGCGGCGGCGATCGAAAGCACGCTGAAGGCCAACAACCTCCGCGACGCCTACATCCGCGCGATCGTCACCAGGGGCATCGGCACGCTGGGGCTGAACCCCCGCAATTGCACCGGGGCATCGGTGGTGATCATCACCGACAGCATCGCGCTGTATCCGAAGGAGCTGTACGAAAACGGCCTCTCCGTGATCACCGTGTCCACGATCCGCAATCACCCGAACGCCCTCGATCCGAGGATCAAGTCGCTGAACTACCTCAACAACATCCTCGCGAAGATCGAGGGCCTCAATGCCGGCGTGGAAGAGGCCATCATGCTGAACATCCAAGGCTACGTGGCGGAGTGCACGGGCGACAACATCTTCATCGTGAAGGATGGTGTGCCGATCACGCCGCCGCTGAGTGCGGGCATTCTCGACGGCATTACGCGGCACACGGTGATGGATCTGGCCGCCGCCCGCGGGATAATGGTCCGCGAGGACAACCTCACACGGTACGACCTGTTCACCGCCGACGAGTGCTTCCTCACCGGCACGGCTGCGGAGCTGATCCCGGTGGTGAAGATCGATGGCCGGCTGGTGGCGGACGGCAAGCCCGGCCCGACGACGCTGCAACTGCTGGCCGATTTCAGGAAGCTGACGCGAGGATGACGCAATCCGTGAAGAAGCAGATGGAGCCGGGTCGCTACCTGGCGTCGTTCGATACGATGAGTTTGCCGCACATCTTCACCGACGTGCTGGTGCTCGGAAGCGGTGTGGGGGGGCTTCGTGCGGCCATCGACGCGGCGGACCACGCCGAGGTGATGGTGGTCACCAAGCAGCTTGCCAGTGAGAGCTGCAGCGCAAACGCCCAGGGCGGCGTGGCCGTGGTGCTCGATTCCAACGATTCGATCGAAGCTCACGTGAAGGACACGCTGGAAGTGGGCTGCGGCCTGTGCAACGAAAGCGCCGTCCGCACCATCATCTCCGAAGGCATCGAGCGGGTGAACGAGCTGATGACGTGGGGTGCGAAGTTCGACGCCTGCGACGGCAAGCTGCTCTACACGCGCGAAGGCGGGCACTCCAGGCCGCGGATCGTCCACGCACGCGGCGACGCCACCGGAGCCGAGCTTGTGGCCACGCTCATCGCCGAAGCACAGGTTCACAGCCGCATCCACATCCTCGAGCACACCTACGCGGTCGACCTGCTCACGCGCGACGGCGTGTGCCACGGGGCGATCGTCCACAACGCCACCAAGGGCAGGATGATGGTCTGGAGCCGCCAGACGATCCTGGCAACCGGCGGGGCCGGCAAGCTGTTCCGCGAGACCACCAACCCCTCGGTGATCACGGGCGACGGGCTTGCCATGGCGTACCGCGCCGGTGCGAACCTGATGGACTTGGAGTTCATCCAGTTCCACCCGACCACGTTGTACATCGCGGGGGCGTCGCGGGCGCTGATCTCCGAGGCCGTCCGCGGCGAAGGCGGCATCCTCCTGACGAAGGACGGCACGCGCTTCATGCCCAACTACCATCCCGACGCGGAGCTCGCCCCGCGCGACGTCGTCAGCCGCAGCATCATCCAGGAGATGAAGCGGACCGGCGACACCAACGTGTATCTCGATCTCACGCACCTTGGCCGGGAAGTGCTCGAGCAGCGGTTCCCGCGGATCAAGGCACTGTGCGGCGAGTTCGATATCGATATCGCCCGCGACCGTATTCCGGTCCGCCCGAGCGCCCACTACACCGTGGGGGGTGTGGCGAGCGACCTCGACGGCCGCACGAACATCGACGGCCTGCTCGCGTGCGGGGAGGTGGCGTGCACCGGCTTCCACGGTGCAAACAGGTTGGGGAGCAATTCGCTGCTGGAGGCCCTCGTGATGGGCAAGCGCGCCGGCGCGGCCGCCATCGGCTCGCTGCGGAAGTCGACTAAGGCCGGGCCTTACAGCATGGCGTATACGGTCGAGAAGGGCAGGGCGTCGGCCATCGACATCGCGGACGTCGAGATGTCGCTCCGCAGCCTCATGTGGCGACAGGCCGGCGTTGAACGCCAGGAGTTCGGCCTCATCACCGCCGACGAACGCACCGATTTCTGGTGCAAGTACGTGATCGAGCGGGAGTTCGACAGGCCGGTCGGCTGGGACCTCCAGAACATGCTCACCCTGGCGAAGGTGATCATTCACCTTGCCCGGGAGCGCACGGAGAGCCGCGGCTGCCACTATCGGTCCGATTTCCCCAAGCGGGACGACGTGAACTGGAAACGCCACAGCAGCCTGAATCGAAGCAGCGGCGAGGTGAAAGGTGTATAGCCAGGGACTGATTCGTGAATATCTGGACGACGCGGCATCGGGCAAGCCTGCCCCGGGCGGCGGCAGCGTTTCCGCGATGGTGGGCTCGCTGGGCGCCACGATGGCGTGCATGGCGGCGAATTTCACCGTCGGCAAGGAGAAGTTCAGATCCGTCGAGCCGGAATGCCGGGCGATCCTCGAGCGGTGCCAGGCGAGCTGCCGCAAGCTGCTGGAGTTCGTCGACGCCGACGTGCAGGCGTACAGCCACGTATCGAAGGCATACGGGATGCCGCGCGAGACGGCGGAGCAGAAGGCCGCCCGGACGGCGGCGATCCAGGAGGCGTTGCGCGTGGCGATGGCCGCGCCGCTCGGCGCGCTTCGCGTCTGTGCGGCCGTCGTCGACGACCTCGCACGGCTGGTCGACATCGCCAACCCGAACCTGATAAGCGACGTTGGCGTGGCGGCGCTGCACGTCTATGCCGGCCTGCGCGGCTGCAAGCTCAACGTCGAGATCAACCTGGCATCCGTCAAGGACCAGGAGTTCGTGAGGAAGCACCAGGACGAGATCGATGCCGCCGACGCCCGCGCGAAGCAGATCGCGGACGACGTGCTCGCGAAAGTGTACAAGGCGATCCGGAAGTAGGGGGGCAACAGAAGGTTTTTGGGTGCGCAGGGCCGAATACCGCAGAGGCAGGGGCGGGCTTCGGGCGGCTTCGGCGTTTGATGCGGATTTGGCGAAAGATCGTGTTCCGAAGCCGCCCGAATCGCCCGCCCTCCCGTCGGCAGGCGTTATCGGCAGACATGGACATCCATCGGTTGGGCGGACGATTCCGCGGGGCTCGAAGACTCGGCCGGCGGAAGTCCGCCCCTACGCGGAAGTCCGAGCCTACGCGGATTACATCTTTCTAAAGGCGGGCGTTGCCGGTATAATAATCAGAGCCTTACGTTCCCGGGCAGCGGCTTGAATTCGCGATAGACCGGAAGACTTTCATCGGAATCTTCCGCCCAAAGCCCAATGCCCATAGCCCATAGCCCGAAGCCCAAAGCCACTCCATCATGGACTGGAACATCCAGAAATTCAATGCCGAGTGCTGCTCGTGCCGGAAGAAGTTCACGGGCGGCGACCACCTCTATTCCGCGATTTTCGACCGCGGCCAGCAGTTCGAGCGCAAGGACTACTGCCCGCCCTGCTGGGAGAACGCCCAGGCGGCCGAGACGCCCTTCTCCCTCTGGAAAACGCACGTGCCCACCAAGGAAGAAGAACGCAAGCTGCTCGTAGACGACAGCGTGCTGATGGACTTCTTCCTGCGGCTTGTCGACGAACAGGGCGAGCAGGCCGAGCACAAGGTGAAGTTCCGCTACATCCTCGCACTCGTCCTGATGCGCAAGAGAATCCTCCGCTTCGCCGACATCCTCCGCGAGGACGGCAAGGAATACATCGTCCTTCGCTATCCGAAGGAGAAGCTGGAGTTCAAGGTGCTTGACCCCGGCCTCGCCGAAGAAGAGGCCGATACCGTGAAAGAAGACCTCTCCCAGATCCTGAACGTTGACGTATGATTGGCAAGGAGAACTCATGAAGATCGAAGAACTCGTGCATCGCGTTGCCGGTGAAGCCCTCAGCCTTCTGGAGCGGCGGTACCATTACCGCATTTCCGAAGACCACAAGAAGGACATTCAGAACACCGTGCGCGACAACCTCAACAGCCTCCTGAGCGAGGAGAAGGAAACGAAGGCGGAGAACGAAGAAGAGGAGTGATCCCTTCGCCTCCCGCCCGGCGTTCGCGTGAACGGATGATCGGCCGGCCGGAAACGATGCCGGCGCCCGCGTCTTGTGAATGCACTGGAGGTGCACCATGGCCGAGCTGTTTGGGAAAACCATCTCGCGTTCCGACCTCCTCCGCCGGATCGGCTCCATCTCGCAGGCCGGCGGCACGCGCCTGGTCGAGCTGCAGGACGGCACGGAACGGGGCGTGCGAGCCATCGATTTCGACACCGGCACCGGCTTCCGTTTCACCGTGCTGGCGGACCGTGCGATGGACGTGCTCTCGGCGTCGTACTGCGGGCGCTCGCTGTGCTGGCATTCGGTTGCCGGTGCCGCGGCTCCGCAGTATTTCGACCCGCGCGGCTTGGACTGGCTGTGGACGTTCCCCGGCGGCCTGGTCACCACCTGCGGCCTGGCACAGGTCGGCGGGGCGTGCGTCGACGAAGGCGAAGAGCTCGGCCTCCACGGCCGGATATCGGGCATTCCCGCGGCCAACGTGTCGCACGGCACGCGCTGGGAAGGCGACGACTGCATCCTGTTTGCCGAAGGCACGGTGGTGGAAGGCCGGATCTTCGGCTGGAAGCAGCAGCTCACCCGCCGGATCACCGCAAAGCTCGGCGAGAACCGATTCTTCATCCACGACGTGGTTGAGAACATCGGCTACGAGCCATGCCCGCACATGATCCTGTATCACTGCAACATCGGCTACCCGGTGCTGGACGCCGGGTCGCGCCTCATTTCCCCCACGCAATCGGTGAAGCCGCTGAACGAGATCACCGAGAGCGATATGGAATACTCCCCGTTCACCGGACCAATGCCCGGCTACAGCGAGCGCGTCTACGATCACACCATGAAGCCGGACGAGAACGGCATGGTGCGCGCGGCACTGGTGAACGATGCGTTCGACAACGGCCGGGGGATCGGCGTCTACCTGGAATTCCGGCACAGCCAGCTTCCGCGATTCACCCAGTGGAAGATGCTGGGCGAGGGCACGTACGTGGTCGGCATGGAGCCGGGAAACTGCTCCGTGCTCGGCCGGGCCGCCGCACGAGAAGCCGGCGAGCTGGTCATCCTCCAGCCGCAGGAGAAGCGCGAATATCAGCTTGAAGTGGGACTCGAGGGGAAATGAGGAATGAAGAATGAAGAATGAAGAACGGGAAAACAAGAAGGCGGCGTGAACTTGTGAGTCGGTTTTCTTCATTCTTCATTCTTCATTCCTCATTCATTATTCCCGGATGTGACGCATGATCAAGATGGTGATCTTCGACGTGGACGGCGTGCTGACCGACGGCTCGATCATGTTGGACTCGGTGGGCGTGGAGACGAAGCGGTTCGACGTGCAGGATGGCACGGGGATCAAGTACCTGCTGCGGGCAGGGATTTGCGTGGCGTTTCTGACGGGGAGGCAGTCGGCGGCCGTGGGATTCCGCGCGAAGGAACTGGGCGCAATTGAGATCTGCCAGGGCGCGAAACAGAAGCTTCCCTGCTATCGCGCTCTCATCGAGCGGCACGGCCTGACCGATGATGAAGTGTGCTACGTGGGCGACGACCTGCCAGATGTTCCGGTGATGCGGCGGGTTGGGCTGCCCGTGGCCGTGGCGAACGCGCAGCCGGAAGCCATCAAGGAGGCGAGATTCGTTACCAAGGCAGCCGGCGGACGTGGCGCCGCCCGCGAAGTCGCCGAAAAAATCCTGAAAGACCAAGGACTGTGGGACTCGATCGTCGCGCGATATTACCAATGAGGAGAGGGAAATGATGAACGCTGAATGCTGGAAAGGCCTGAAGCTTGCCGGGTTCGGTTCTCGGCGGCAGATGATCGCCGTGGTCGCGAGCGCCCCCAAGCCCCAAGCCTCAAGCCCCAAGCCTGCCCTGAGTTCATTCATCATTCTTCATTTGCTCATCGCCGTCCTGCTTCTCGCCGGTTCCGCGTTTGCCGGCGAGGGCGTAGTCCTGGAAAACGCCAAGGGCGTCACGTGGCGGCGGTTCGACCCGAAGACCGGCAAGCGGTCATTTGAAGTCAACGCCAAGGAAGCCACCGCATCCGAAGACGGCAAGACACACCTCATCACCCGGCCCGAAATGCTCATCCGAGGCAGCGAATACGACGTCAACGTCTCCTCTGATTCCGGAATCGTGCGAAGCGAAGGCGGCCGCGACAACATCTTCACGCTGAAAGGCAACGTGGTGGTGAAGATCGCCGACCCCGGCAAGACGGTGATCCGAATCGATGAGCTGACGTATTCGGAGTCGCAGCGGCTGCTGGTATCCGATTCTCCCGTGAAAGTGACCCGGACGGACATCACGATCTCCGGCACCGGCCTGGAGATCGAGCCGGAGCACGAAAGCAAGGACGTGCGGCTGATCACGCTGAAAAAGGACGCGAAGGCCCGGATCTCGCCAACGGCATCGCGGTCGGCGCTCTTCTCCGCGATCAGCGGCACCGACGAGAAGGCCAACTCGAAGCCCGACCTGCCGATGGACATCACCAGCGATGGCCCGCTGTCGATCAACCGCAATTCGAGCGAGGTGTCGTTCCGCGACAACGTGCGCGTGCTCCGCGGGACCGTGACGATCACGTGCGACAGCCTGCAGACGGTGATCGACCCGGCAACGCGGATCGTGGACGAGATCAGGTGTGCGGGCGGCGTGAAAGCCGTCGACGGCGAGAACGGCGCCGGCGCCTCAGGCGAGACGCTCTCGTGGGATTCTTCGACCGGCCTCGCCGAGATCGCGGGCAAGAAGGGCGGCGAGCCGGCACGGACGTGGCGCGGCCCCGCCGTGATCTCCGCCCCCCTCATCTGGATCAGCCAGAAGGACCAGAAGGTGCTGTGGAGCGGCGGAGCACGGCTTCATGCACCGGCGGAAGGGAAGACGGGATTGCTGAGGTTTGGAGGAGGAAGCCGATAGCGGGGTGAAGAGATGATGGGATGATGGGATGAAGAGATGAAGAGATGAAGAGATGATGTGACAGATTCGAGAGAAGAGGATGCCATGGCCATCATCATCAGGGTCGGCTGGCTATAGGGAGCCATATAATGCCGCTGATCCAGAGTTTTTGGCAACTGGACGTATGAGAATGCAATGGACGCCGGGATGGAAGTTTTCGAGCGGAGCAAGTCTTTCCCAAGAGATGAGCGGTACTCGATGACGGACCAGATTAGACGCTCATCAGGTTCGGTTGCCACGAATATCGCCGAGGCATGGCGCAAACGGCGCTATCGCGCGGCAGCAAGGATTCCTCGGTAGATGCATCATCCTGAATTCAGCGGTTTTGCCGGCCCTTGAGGAAATCGCTCATCTTCATCCCATCATCCCTTCATCTCATCATCTCATCATCCCGCCTTCTCACAGGATATACCTGCTCAGATCTTCATCCTCCGCGATGTCCTTCACCTTCTCGCGCACGTATTCGGCGGTGATCTTCACTCGCTTCTCGGACACGTCGGGGGCGGTGAAGGAGATGTCGTCGAGCACCTTCTCGAGGACGGTGTAGAGGCGGCGGGCGCCGATGTTCTGCATGCGGCGGTTGACCGACGCGGAGACGTCCGCGATCTCATGAACGGCGTCGTCGGTGAACGTGAGCGTGATGCCCTCGGTCTTGAGCAGTGCCGCATACTGCTTGACGAGGGCGTTCTTCGGCTCGGTGAGGATGCGCACGAAGTCTTCGCTGGAGAGGTCCTTCAACTCGACGCGGATCGGGAACCGGCCCTGCAACTCGGGGATGAGGTCCGACGGTTTCGTCATGTGGAACGCCCCGGCTGCGATGAAGAGGATGTGATCGGTTCGCACCATGCCGTAGCGGGTCATGACGTTGGAGCCTTCGACGATCGGGAGCAGGTCGCGCTGCACGCCCTCGCGCGAGACGTCCGGGCCTTCCTTCGACGGCGGCCCCGCAATCTTGTCAAGCTCGTCGAGGAAGACGATCCCGGTGTTCTCGGTTCGCTCCACGGCGTCGCGATGGATCTTGTCCTTCTCCAGCAGCCGGTCGATTTCCTGTTCGAGCAGGAGCTTGCGTGCGTCCGACACTTTCATTTTTCGTGTGACGGTGCGGGAGGGCATCATCTTCTCGAAGGCGTCCTGGAAGTCGAAGCCGAGCTGCTCGACGCCCTGGCTGGAGATGACGTCGACGAATGACGTGCCTCGTTCTTCGGTGGCGACTTCGATGACGCGTTCGTCGAGTTCGCCCTTGATGAGCTTCTCGCGGATACGCTCGCGGGTGCGGGCGTGCTGCTCTTCGGCCTCCTTGTCGGCCGGGGGCGCTTCGTGTGCGGGAAGCAGGAGATCGAGCACGCGCTCTTCGGACACGGCTTCGGCCTTGGGGCGGACGCGGTCGCGCTCCTCTTCGCGGACGAGGTTGACCGCCACGCCCACGAGGTCGCGGATCATCGATTCCACGTCGCGGCCGACGTAGCCGACTTCGGTGTACTTCGACGCCTCGACCTTGATGAAGGGCGCACCGGTCAGGTTGGAGAGCCGGCGGGCGATCTCCGTCTTGCCCACGCCCGTGGGGCCGATCATGATGATGTTTTTCGGGGCGACCTCGTCACGCATGTCCGGGTCGAGCTGCTGGCGCCGCCAGCGATTCCGGAGCGCGATGGCGACCGCTCGCTTCGCGTCGTCCTGCCCGATGATGTAGCGGTCGAGTTCTGCAACGATTCTTCGCGGTGTAAGGCCTTTCACTGTTTTCCTCCATCCGACAACTTGTCGACGATGATCTCTCTGTTGGTGTAAACGCAGATATCGGCGGCGATGAGCAGGGATTTTTCGACGATCTCGGCGGGGGGGAGGCTGGTATTTGCCAGCAATGCGCGGGCCGCTGCCACTGCATACTGCCCGCCGGATCCGATCCCGAGCACGCCGTCGTCGGGGATGATAACGTCGCCCCCGCCCGACAGCAGCAGCGAGTTCTTTTTGTCGATGGCGATGATGAGTGATTCGAGGCGGCGGAGCACGCGGTCGGTGCGCCATTCGCGGGCGAGCTCGTGCGCGGCCTTGAGGAGGTTGCCCTGGTAGGCCTTGAGCTTGCCCTCGAGGCGCTCCATGAGCGCGAAGGCGTCGGCCGTTGAGCCTGCGAACCCGACGATGATCTTGTCTTCGTAGAGCCGGCGGATCTTGCGCGCCTTGGCCTTCATCACGGCCTGGCCGTGGCTGACCTGTCCGTCTCCTCCGATCGCGACGTCGTCGCCCCGGCGGACGGAAAGGATGGTGGTTGAATGGAACATCCGTGTCTCGCTTTCAGATGACTGATGCGGAGGTTTCGCTTCGTTCACGTCAACAATACATTATACGGGAGAGCCGCCGCGGAGACAATAGGAAAGCGGGCGGGAAGACGGGAGGACGGGAAGACGGGAAGACGGGAAGAGGGGAGAGGAAGAGGGGATGACAACGAAAGAACGGAAGAACGGACGAGGAAAACGGGGAAAGGAGGACGGGAGGAGGGAAAGAGGGAAGACGCCGTGTCCACTTCGTCCACTTCGTCCACTTGGTCCAGTGGGGTCGCTGGGGCAGTTTGAACCACTGCGGGTGCGGCCCGGCCGGCCGCGCTTGCGCGAATTGCGGAAAAGGGTTGCTCTTCAATGGTTTTCATGGTACAATCAATAGAAAGCAAGCGAGTAGAGCGGCTATGAAAGAAATCGAAGCCAGATTCGTTACCTCTGATCCTTCGGTCTTTGATCGGCTTCTGGCCTATCAGCGGCTCGGCAGCTATGAGGTCAGGTTCAGGGAACGCCAGCTCCTGGTGACGGATTACCTGGATACGGAGCGGTGGGACCTGCTGAAGGCGAGGTCGGCGTTGCGTCTGTGCAGGCGCGGGCGCGATTGCAGCGTGTGCCTGCAAACGCTGTGCAAGCGCAGCGGAATGGTTGAAGTGCGCGACGAATTCGAGGAGCCGCTCCCCGATGGCTATCCCGCTCGGATCGATACGCTGTCGTGCGGCGTGATGGACCGCGTCCGCAAGCTGACGCGCGAGCGGCCGCTGCTGGTGGTGCTGACGATCGAGAACAATCGGACGATCCTGGATCTGGTTCGGGGGGGCGGGAAATGCTTCGAGATGGTGCTGGACGACGTGGAATTCGTGAACGCGTGCGACCAGCGCCGGCACTTCGAGGTTGAGATCGAGTGCTGCACGGGCGACCAGTTCGAGCTGGAGGCGCTCCTGGGGATCATCGGGTCGGGGTTCGAGCTCGAGCAGTCGCGCGAATCGAAGTTCGAGCGCGGCCTGCGCCTCACACGCAGTTGGCCCGCCGGGCTGAAATGGTAGGGCGAATCCCGTCGCCCGCGATGAGCATCATCTGATTCCTGCACCCGCCGCCCGGCGGGTTTTTCGCTTTTTCGCGCGCATTCGCACGAATCGTGCTTGATTTCCGCCACCTTTTTGCATATCATATAAGGCTGCCACAGTTGTCCCGTGCTTCCGAAACTCCCTGAGACGGCACCGTCGTCAGGCGTGTCTTCGTTTTTTTTTCGGCGTACTGTTGAACGAGTAATGAACGTGGAAGAATCGCAACGTCAGGAATTGATCCATTTCTACCATGATGCGTTCGCGTCCGCGCTCGGCAGCGGAGCGTACGAGGATATCGAGGAAATCTGGACGGAGCTCGCGAAACTCGAGGCCGACAACATGCCGAATTTCCTCCAGATGGCCGCCGAGCTGAAGACCCGCAGGAAGGAAGACCTCGCGGGCAAGCTGCTTCTGTCGCTGGCACAAGTCCACCGGCAGACGGGCAACCGGGAAGCCAGGCTCGCCATCCTGAAACAAGCCGCCAAGCTGAATCCCCGCGATGAACAGGTGAAGGCCGACCTGGCGGATTACTATCGTGAAGTCCGGGCCGACCATCCCCTCATCGAGGACGCGGTAAGCAGGTGCGGCCTGCTGAAGTATGGAACGAGCGTGGACGACTCGCTGGAGAAGCTCGACGTGTTCCTCAAGTTCCGGGTGGGCGAGATCGTTCATCATCCGACCGGCTGGGGGATGGGCACGGTGCGCGGGATCGATCTCGAATCGGAAACGCTGACGGTCGATTTCGAGAATCGCAAGAACCATTCGATGGGGCTCGAGATGGCCGCCAGGATCCTGGAGCGGCTCGAGCCCGACAACTACCGGGCGAGGAAGTACATCGATATCGCTTCGTTGAAGGCAATGGCGGAATCGGCGCCGGAGGAGCTTCTGAAGCTCCTGCTGCGCGACCTCGACGGAAAGGCGTCGGTGAAGGACGTGAAATCGCGGCTGACCGACGGCATCATCGCCGCGGGGGACTGGAGCAAGTGGTGGACCGCCGCGAAGCGCGCCGCCATGCGCGATCCCTACCTGAACGTCTCCGGCAGCTCGGTGTCGGCCATCCTCGAGCTCCGCGACCGGCCGATGAGCCACCAGGACGAGATCATCGGCAAGCTGAAAGCCGCCCGTACACTCGATGCCCGGATCGCCCTGATCGAGGAGTATGCCGCCAACCTGAAGTCGGATGAATCCACTGCGGGCGTGCTCGACCAGATCGCCCGGATGCTTTCCGAGGGGCTGAACGGCAGCGATCCCGCTGTGACCGTGCAGACCGCCCTGGTGCTCGAAGACCTGCGTGGCCTGTGCCCGGATCTATCGGTCCCCGAGGTGCCGCTGGATGATATCCTGACACCGGAGAAGGCGTTCGACGTGCTCGAGGGCGTGAGCAGGGCGGCGTACCGGCGGCGGGTTCTGCTGAAGCTGAAGGAGCTCGCCCCCGACCGCTGGACTGATATCGTCGGCAAGCTGTTCTTCGAGTCGAGCAGCGACCTGTGGGATTTCGCCGCACGGGACCTTGTAGACAGCAAGAAGCACCGTGAGGCGGCCCATGCGTTTTCGCAGATACTGGCTCGCTTCCGCGACTATCCCGAGCTGTACCTGTGGCTGTGCCGCTCGGCGCTGATGGACAAGTACCCGACCGTGCTGGGCGAGCACAACAAGGTGGACCTGATCGAGAAGCTGCTTGCCCTGATGAAGGAGCTGACGCGAACGATCCCCGGCGAGAGCAAGGCTGCCGCGGCAGACCGCAAGAAGCTGCTGTCGAAGGCACGCGAGACGATCGGGCTTTCCGATTTCACGTACCTCCAGCCGATCGTGGCCGACAGCTCGGAAGACGAGGCCCGCCGCATCTACAACGCCGCCAACGCCTGCTCCGGGCTTACCGATGCCGCCCGCGAGAAGATCATGGATATCGTGATCGCCGAGTATCCCGAGCTGATGCCGCGGAAGGTGCAGGAAGCGGAAGAAGACGCCATCCTCACCACCGAAAACGGATTGCGGCGCAAGCAGGCTGAATTCGACCACGTGATCAACGTGGAAATCCCCGAGAACCAGGAGGCCCTGCGCGTGGCGATCAGCTTCGGCGACCTGTCGGAGAACGCCGAATACAGCGTCGCCCGCGAGCAGCAGGGCATCCTGATGCGCAAGGCCGAGCACATGAAGAAGGAATTGTCGGTGGCTCGCCTGATCGAGCCGGACTCGGTGAAAGACGGCCAGGTCGGGATCGGCACGTCGATCGAA
>Ga0307378_10008062_pt1 | contig 14080 bp, 12 predicted proteins | sample UN1MG_FD_202238 | JGI IMG/M metagenome (GOLD analysis project Ga0307378, IMG submission 202238) | Soil microbial communities from Risofladan, Vaasa, Finland - UN-1 | ecosystem: Environmental > Terrestrial > Soil > Coastal area > Acid sulfate soil | place: Finland: Risofladan, Vaasa | collected... | reverse complement strand
ATGGAATCTCGCTGGCAAGTGTTTTAAATAATCCGTCGAAAAGAAGGAACACGAATGGAAGAACGACGATTACTATGAGTAGTTCTACTAAAGAAAATCCCTTACGCATATTTATCACTTCCCTTCGGCTCATGGTTCGTCCCTTGAAATATATCTGGACAGTTCAATTTTCACTTCCTTGTGAAAACTATTGCCGCTTGCTGTGACGTTCACCAATTCCAGGCCTTGCCACTGGTCGTCCCCGTCTGATTTCTCGATGGAAACGCTAATCTGAGGCCAAATTCGCCGAACATCTTCATCAGGGATTGGTTTGCCCGTTGCGGTGAGGCTGTCAAGCTGCGCCTGGGCCGCGGCGATACATTGCTGTCTGACTAACTGGTAGCGATTGAACTTTGCCATACCGTTCATTGAAAATGCCACACCGGCCAGGAGCATTGCCAAAACGGTCAATCCAACCGTTATCTCCGCCAGTAAGAAACCGCCGGATCTTCTTTTTTTACGAGACATAACTTTGCTCCAAATAAGCCTTTTACGGTAACACCTTACCCGATAAAGATTCGATTATTAAAATACCCGGTGAAAATACCGCATAAACAACAAATCCCACAATTGCCCCCATAACAAGGATTATGCAGGGCCACATGATAAATCTGGCGAGGTTCACGCAGTAGCTGTAGTTTGAGCGATAGAACGACTCAAGCGTTTCTAATATCGTCAGAGTGTTGCCCTGATTCACCTTTTCCTCGAACGCCCATGCCAGGGGAGAGCCTAATCCGCATGCTCTGATTGCCGCAGCGATATTGTCACCTCGCTCTACTTTTTCCAGCCATCTTTGCAGCCGCTTTCTGAGGCTATTGTTCACGTCCAGGCCGAGTGTATTTTTAATCGCGTCATTGACAGAACCGCCGGCATTCAGTGACAGCCGGAGAAGCTCGACGACCTGGACCAGCGAATAATTCTTCTCGAAGTTGTGCAAAACAGGCAGATGCCATTTTACAAAGTCACCCATTCGCGAGAGCAGATAGGGTTTATGCGGCCGACGGGGCCTGAATTTGATGTATATCGAAATGGGGATAATCGCGATAATCGAGAGTATAAGCAGAGGCCAGGTTAGCCACGCATATTCATATGCAACAAAACTTGTAATTCCTATTAGAAATCGAGTAGCCGCCGGAAGCGTCGCCCCCTCGACCATTTCCATCAGTGCCGTCTCAAACGACGGCATGACAAACGTTATGACACCCAACAACATGAAGAACATAAAGACCATTAATATCACCGGGTAAAGCGGGTGAACCGGTCGAATTTTTCTGCGTTCGTCGGCCTTGGCCACCATATCCGCTTCTATTGCCTGGATAGCAAGCGGAAGCTGGTTAATCCGCTCGGCGGCAGCGATCATCGCCACTGCATAACCGGGACATTTGGGATAGCCTCGCTTGATAGACTCACTCAACGAGTAACCCTGTACCAGCCATTTTTGTATTCTGTTCAGAATTCTTGAGCGGTTGTCTGCACGCCCGCTTGCCGCCGACTCCAGCGCCATAGACAGTGGCAGATTCTGCCGCATAATCGAACCGATCGTCGAAATAATATAAGTGTCAGTCGCAAGCCGTGAAGTTAAACCATAGGCTATGATTGAACTCACGAACAAGAGAAAAAACATAATGCCAATAAAGCCTAAAGGTCCAAACGCAACTCCCATAACTACTATCAAGAGCAGGATTAAGAAGATTCTGAGAATCCATTTAGCACATGTTTTGGGCCATCGTTCCGAGTCAGATTCGGGTTTAGACAACAGGACGGCAATGATTGAAATAATGCATATGCCGGGCGAAATAACTACAATCGCGGTATTTTCGTCTGCGGCTCCAATAAAAATCATTGTGCCGGCAACAAATGGCGAAGTCACCAGGGCGATTGTCGGGTACTTCCATCCGAGATACATGTAAACAAGCAACAAAAATATCGTTATTATTATTAACATATTCAAACCTAAGTAGCAGATAAACTCGTTATAATTCCTATCATCGGCATAAACATCGCAAGGATGGTTATCGCCAGAATACATCCCACTCCGATCAGCATGACCGGTAACAGTACCGCCTGTAATCTTGCCTGGCCGCACCGTGCCTGCTCAGTGTACATCTGGCCCAGACTGTAGAGGTTGTCCTGCAATTCGTTGCGCTGCGTACCTAACTGAATCGAATATAAGAAAAGCCTGGGTATCATACGACAGAGTTGTCCGGCCTCTAAAATATTAGCTCCCTGTTCGATTTGTGCCGCAAGGGCCTCGCTTTCAAGGATAAGCTTATCGCTTCCCGTGGCACCCGAGCTTAATCTCAATGATACAGGCATATCGGAGCCGGCCGCCACCATTATTGCCAATCCCTCAGCCATTCTGCTGAGCATGCTGCTATGGTAAACTCTGCCGATGACCGGTATTTTTAAAAGAAGCGATTCCTTGAATCTGCGTCCTGCCGCCGATGCGGAAAGCATCGCGAACAGAGCAACTATAACGGCAATCACAAATCCTACTGCGGTCCAGAAAGGCACCACGTTTTTAGACATACTAAAAAACAGCCTTGTAATGCCCGGCAGCTCGCCTCCGCCGGTCATTTCCTCAAGTACCGATCCGAACTGCGGGATGATGAACATGAAAACGCCCGTCAATATGACCGCCGCCAGAACCATGATAACTGCAGGATAAGCCATCGCTTCGAAAATTATTCTTCTTGTCTGATTGGCCATTTCCAGATGCCTGTTGAGGCTGGTGAGCATTTCGCTCAATCGGCCTGTTTCGACTCCTGCTTTTAATATTCGGCCGTATAGTGGCGGGAAGTGCTTCTGTCTCTTTTCAAACGCTTTATCAATGCTCACGCCCGCTTCAAGCTCATCGGCGATAGCATCGACCAGCCGGCGCATCGACCTTGAACTGATATCTCCGGCAAGCTCTCGCAGACCTCTTTCCAAAGGGATACCGGCTTTGGTAATCGACGCCAACTGCTGATTGAAAAGAACAAACTCATTTCTGCCGATAGCTGTTTTGGGCTTCTTGAGCGTGGCTTTTTCGACGGAGTTTACAACAAGCTGCATCTGTTTTAGCAGATCGTCCGCCTCTTGATTTGTGCCCGCTTCAATCGTGCCTTTCATCAGCCTGCCGGCCGACGTCAGTGCGTTATATTCGAATGTAGCCATTTTCGATCCTCGTATATCAAACTACTTTTTCAACACAATCACATAATGAACCATGTCCCGCTCATTGCCGCCTTCGGGTATGACCGACTTCAATACTGCTCCCTTTGAAGTGCGTCGATACTCAAACGCTTTGCCGCTCACCACGTCCTTCGGCACTTCTATCTGGCTTATATCGCTTAGATTCTCAGGAAGCTGTCCATCATGTGTGGCTGCGTAATGCCGTATCGCTTCCACACATTGAAGTCCATTCAAACGGTTATCCAGCCGTTTTGAAACCATTAGAGTGCGATCAGATGTTGATTCCAATTGCTTGACAATCTGTTCTTGCACGAGTTTGTTCGGAGCTGAGTCGAGACTGACCTTTTTCTCATTCTCTATCGCCTTTTCCATATTGACAAACGGCCTGGGCAGACCGGCCAGCGCTGCATACAAGTTCGGCGAATCTTGCCCCTGTAAATATTGCTCGATTTCTCTGCATATAACTCCACCGACAGACGCTCCCACCAGCGCATGTATAACCGTGGGAGCTTGCCCCAAGTCTCTGGCCATCTCGAATCCCGTGCGCATTGCGATAACAGCTCCTTCATACCCTTGGCGGCTGATTTCTAGCCTCGCCCACAACTCAAGGATGTAGACAAGTTTACGAAACTCGCTAAGATCTATATGTTGATCTCCGGGCTTCAACTCGGGCCAGTTACATTCTCTGCACCTGGCTGCTCGTGCCATGAGTTTCAGAGGCTCCAGATATTTCTGTAGCGTTTCTTCGGCTTGCTGTTGCGGAAATTTTTCAAGCGGCAGCTTTACCCACTCACTTATTTGCTCTTGATTGAAGTCTTTGGGTATCGATTTAACTGCTTTTTCGTACAGTGGAACTGCGTCGCCGTCGATTTGATCCTCGGTTTTAACCATTAACTGGTATTTCTTCTCAAGCTCGCCGGCCTTTGCCGGAAAAATCGTTAGTTCAACAGGGCCTTCAGCAGAGCGGCGAGCCTCCGCCGGAACCACAATCGGTAGCAGAATAACAAAAATGATGATAGTACGTTTCATAATATTTCCGAAAGCTTAGGTATTATCCGGGACTATTCCACAAACTTGATTCAACTCATCTTCCGTTGTTACTCCCTCGTTTACCAGACGTAGGCCGTCGGCGAGCATCGTTGTATGGCCTCTGTCTTTGAGGATATTCTCAAGCTCGTCCAGATCGGCTTTGGCTAAGATGGCTTTTCGCAGTTGACTTTCTAATTGAACCATTTCTGCGATCAGGAAGCGGCCTTTGTAGCCGGTGTTGAGACAGTAGTCGCACCCTGTGGCCTTGAATGAGCCGGTTTCCCCGACCTTCTGTTTGCATTTGTTGCACAGTCTTCTGACCAGTCTCTGGTTCAGGACCGCTGAGACGCTTGAAGTGACCTGATACGGCTCGATACCCATCTCCAGCAGCCGCAGCAGGGCCCCTGCGGGTGAACCACTGTGCATTGTGCTCATCAGCAAATGCCCCGTCAGACCTGCTTCGATTGCGATCTTGGCCGTTTCGGCGTCCCGAATCTCTCCGATCATCAGCACCTGCGGATCCTGCCTGAGCAGCGACCGCAGAGCTGTGGGAAATGTCATCTGTCCGTGCGGCGTAATCTGGACCTGGGTCGCGTCATCGATCCTGATTTCTACAGGATCTTCAAGGGTAACGACGCTCTTGCCGGCATAGGATTTTAGAATATGACGCAATAGGGCGGCAAGTGTGGTGCTTTTGCCGCTGCCTGCCGGGCCGGTCAGCAACAAAACGCCCTGGTTCCTGGCGGCAATGTTCTTAAGCCCTGTGTATAAAGGTTTTGAAAAGCCTAATTGATCCAGTTCCATAAGCTCGGCGTTGTTGTAAAATAAACGTACGACTGCCCGCTGACCGTGTATCGTTGGGAATACTGCCAGCCGCTGGTCCATAATTTTATCGCCCTGGCTCTTGCTGATTTCAATTCGGCCTTCCTGGGGGATATCATTGCGATAGGTCAAAAGCCCCCCGAGAACTTTTAACCTTGCAATAATATTGTCGGATATCGTGCCTGGCAGCTTTTCTATGGTGCTCAGAACGCCGTCAAGACGGAATTTTACGGCTAATTCCAAGCCCGTAGGTTCGAAATGGATGTCGCTTGCACCACATTCTACGGCTTTTGTGAGCATATCATCTACCAAAGACACAATATCATTCGCGTTCTCGTGCTTTTCGTAAGAGCTTTTTTTACAATTGTTTATGTCCATGTCTATGCAATTTGAATTTGACGAATTCTTCATTTTTCAACACTCCGTACTACAACATAAGACGCAACAGCATACCTAAACGTTATCCAGGAAAAAGGAATTTTTTTCTCTATATTACAAAAAAATCTGTTAACATATTATTTAGTGCTGCGTCTTAATAGATAGATAATGTAACACAGGGTTAATTGACGCTTATGTTTGGTAAGGCCATAAGTTACGAATCGGTTTGGGATTTTGCCGCTGATGAGTCTGTCGTTGAGAACCAGCGATGGATACTCTCTACGATGCAGAGTTACGGCCAGGAACTGGTTACGATGCTCTGGCGAATTCTGGGTAACGAACAGGATGTCTGTGACGCTTACCAGGACACGTTTCTGCAACTGGCCCATTATGAAGGAGGGCGAAAACCCGAAAATGTCAAAGCGTATGTTTTTCGCACGGCGAACAACATTGCAATCTCGATGCTGAGACGAAAGATTGCCGAGAGAAATAAGCGATCCAGGCCGTTAACGGCAACATCTGTAAGCTCTCCTGCCAGGGAGATTGATTCGAAGTACCTGCAGGAGACCTTAAGAAGTTATATTGCTCAATTGCCGGAGCATCTGAGGAACGTTATTACATTGCGCGACCTGGCGGAGTTATCTTACTCTCAAATCAGCAGGATATTAGGCATATCAGCAGCGACAGCGAGAGTTTACAGGTGCAAAGCAATCCAGTTATTATCGGTGTGGATGGGTAAAGAAGAATAAAATGAGAGTTATGAAACTAAACAATCAATGCAGACGAATCAGAACATGGCTATATACAGCTATGAGCAGGCGTTTTGGTCCAGAGGCAAGCTGGCTGCATAACCATATTATGTATTGTCCGAGATGTCAGCGCAGACTTATTTCGTGCGGTAAAGTAAATCTTGCTTTATCGTTTATGAAAAGTCAGCCTCATGCACTTGATTTGCTGATGCGTGCAAATACGCAGGCTATTGCCGTGCTCAAGCACAGTCTCCGGCGTGAACCGAAAGCCCAGAAGCTCGAAAGAAAGCTTCCCGAGCCAAAGCTGCTGGAAAGGTGTAGCCATTATGGGCATTCTGCGGCGAATTTAGCAGCCTGCATTGTAATTCTGCTTCTTATGAAGGTTGGTGTTTTTTCCTCGATGGATAACCTACAGACTCAGGGTCAAAAAGTCATCAGGCAGTATTATGTCAAACAGGTGGGTGCAGACCTGGCGGATGAGATTTTCGCAAAAGACACGAAACCTCCGTCTTCTGCGAATTTTGATAACATTGCCAACGCTTAGAAAACCCCGCATCAAGCACACTCCAAATAATTCGAATAATCATTTCGGCACGGAAAACCTGATCCCGCAGCTTCCGGCAAGGTTCTATTGGACGTTTAAAAAGTATCGCTTTTATAACGCGGACTGATTTGAATAGCCTCTAATTATTACTTATATTTTATTTAACGCTTCCCATGGAGGTTTTTATATGCTCATCCACAGAGATGAAGCAAGTTTTAGTTTTGGATACACTGTCGTTAGTTCTCTGAAACAGGAGCGTTTGACCGGGTTCGGAGATATAAAACGCTTAGAACTGGGGGTATTATAAAATCATGGCACGGATTTTTGGATTTAAAGTCAAAGAACAGCGGGCCAGCAAGAACCAAATTAACGGCCATTTAGATAATGGCGACGATGAGGAAATCAGCGGTCTGTCGCAACTGTATAGCCCAGAGCAGGAGCAAGAGAGTACCACTCAGATTCGGGATGAGGCGGATGTCCTTTCCGAAATGGGAAAAATCACCGGCGAACAACTCTCCGAACTGAGGCGAATACAAAAAAGCAAGGCGAATTGTGATATCTGCCAATTAATCAAAGAAAAAAACCTGGCTCATGAACCGGATATCTCAATGGCGCGGGCAAACCTTTACGGATGCGAATTTCAAAAGATCGAGCCGGACAAGGTCGAAAAAAACGTTTTTAATAAGCTTGACCTTGAATACATAAAAAGCAACCGCATCATGCCCATCGCGGTCAGAGACGAAATCCTTGTCGTGGCGACAAGTCATCCCGCCGACCTTTTCATTATCGAAGACGTCAAACGGCAAACTCAGATGAAAACCGAAACAGTCGTATGCCTGGATGAAGATATAGATAAAGTCTGTGAGATCTTCAGTAGCGAGCAAATCGATTACGATATTGATGATATCATTAATGATATGACAGATGTCGAGGTCATGCAGGATCAACAAGAGGAATCTGATGATCTCGAAAAGATGGCCGGCCAATCACCTATAATTAAATTTGTAAATTATCTGATTAGTAACGCGGTGCGTGAGGGCGCCAGTGATATTCATATCGAGCCAAAGGAAAAGTTCCTGAGGACAAGGTACCGCATAGACGGCGTACTTTTCGAAATGAAACAATCGCCGTTGAAGATGCATCCTGCGATTGTCTCACGAATTAAAATTATGGCCGACCTCGATATTTCCGAAAGACGGCTGCCGCAGGATGGTAAAATCAAGGTTTCCATCGGTGGCAGGGCAATCGATTTGCGTATATCGACACTGCCGACGAATCATGGAGAAAAAGTGGTTATCCGTGTGCTGGATAGTGAATCCATTACGCGAGGCCTTGAGCAATTGGGAATGGAGCCCGATGTGATGAAAGGTTTTGCCGATCAGATAGCCATGCCTCACGGGATTTTACTCGTTACCGGCCCGACGGGCTCCGGCAAGAGCACCACACTTTACTCAGCTTTGCCACAGATGGACGGTGATAAATTGAATATTTCAACCGTTGAGGATCCCGTTGAATATCAACTTGGTTTCTGTAACCAGGTTCAGATTAACGAAAAAATCGGTCTGGATTTCGCTGCGGCGCTCAGGAGTTTGCTGCGTCAGGATCCTGATGTGATAATGATAGGAGAGATTCGTGATAACGAGACCGCCAGGATAGCAGTCCAGGCAGCTCTGACAGGCCATTTGGTTTTATCGACTTTGCACACAAATGACGCAGCCTGCAGTATTACAAGACTGGTTGATATTGGCATTGAGCCGTATTTGATATCGGCGTCATTGAACGGAGTGCTTGCACAGCGACTGGTAAGAAAGATATGCCCGAAGTGCAAGGAGATATACCAGGTCACGGAACATGTGGCCAGATACGTAGAAAACGAGGGAGTCGAACCGGGACAGATTTATCATGGCGCTGGCTGTGACGACTGCCGTGGTTCGGGCTATGTAGGCAGGGTTGGTATTTATGAGTTATTGATTATTGACGAGCAGTTCAGAGATATGATTAACAAGGACTCGTCGGTGAACAATATGCGCAGAAGCTTTCATGAAAGTGGCCGGCGAAGTTTGTTCGATGACGGTATTATGAAGGTAAAGCAGGGCCTGACGACAATGGAAGAGGTACTGCGTGTAACAAAAGTGTATGGTGAAAACGAAAACGAAGCCTTTGTTGAAAACACCAATCCCGGCTCATAATTAGATTGTACCTGTGAATATGTCCCATATTGATCGGGCGGGATGTTGAAGTAGACGATTAATAATTGAAAACTAAAATCATGCTTAAGAAATCTCTTATTCTTGGTTCGGTATTTCTGCTTGTCGGTGCAGGTATGTATTGGTGGATGATAACCGGCAAGCGACAGCAGCAGAATGGAGTTAGCTATAAGTTTACAGAGACAGACGATTATATCAGGCAATACCAGGAATGGCTGCAGTTGCCTCCGGAACAGCGGGCCGAGCTGCCTCTGGTATTGGACAAATACGGAAAAGACAAGACAACCGATCAACTCAGGCAAGAGCAGCAGGCAAGGCTAAAAGCGGACATGGAAAAATTGGCCGCGAGCGAAATCGCAGCGAATCCTTTTGCAGATATTCTGTACGGCGAGAACTGGCAAAACGACCTGAGCAAATACAATAAACGAAATGAGTTGAACGAGTATGTGCTGACAAGCTCTGTTGTTTGTACAACTATGGGCGGCAGTATTTATGCCTGGTGGATATTGCTGTGGATCGCTCGCTCTATCATAAGGATTTTATCCGGCTTGAGACTTTTAATCGCCGGCAGTTATGGAAATCTAAAAAAAACCAAAGACGATAAACCTGTTATAGCCGAAGCAAAAGATTTGCCGCAAGAGCTGAAAAAGAAGAAAACTCCGGAAAAACAGAATCATCTTGAGAAGCATATGAACGCTTTTGTCAATTCTCCGGTCCATGTTAAAAGTGACGCCAAGGTTGCCGAAGCAGTGGCAGGCAAAGAAAAGTTTTCGAATAGTACCGAGCAGATTAACAGACTGCTTTCCGATGAAAAAACCGCTGTCATTAAAACAACCAGCAAATGGGGCAAACAGCGTTCCGAGACCGATGAGCATTCAAAGCCGCTCAACAGTGCCATTAACGAGCTTACTCAACAAGTCTCGGCCATTCGTGAATATGCGGCCTGCCAGCAGGACAGGCTGGAAAAGCTACAGGATGGTTACGACTGGAATATTATCAGGACTTTTTGTCTGCGAGTTATACGCTGCATAGACAATCTTGAAAGCCGTATTTGTCGGCTCGGCGAAAAGGATGCCAGGGCAATACATCTCGAGGAAGTAAGGGATGAACTTATTTTTGCTCTGGAATCAAGCGGTATGGAGCAATTTGAGCCGGAGATAAACAGTCAATATCGAGGGCAGGAAAAGTACGCCGAAGCCGTCAAGGACAAACAGCAAAGTGACGACCCGAAACAATCGGGTAAAATTGCAAAAGTAATTAGACCAGGCTATCAATACTTTATTAACGAGGGAAACGTAAAGGTGGTTCGCCCTGCTCAGGTCAAGCTCTTTGCTTGATGATTGAATTGTGAATCGATTCATGATTTACCGAACCACAAAATAGGGGGTATATAATGGCAAATATAGTGGGAATAGATCTCGGCACAACATTTTCGGCACTATCGATTCTTAACGCTATCGGCAAGCCGGAGATAATCCCAAATGCTGATGGCGAAAGACTCACTCCGTCAGCGATTTTCTTCGACGAAGAGAACTCTGATATCGTCAGAGCAGGCATTGAAGCGATTAATTCAAGGCATCTGAATGCTCAGCGATCTGTTCGCTGGATCAAGCGGCATATGGGAGATCCCAATTATCGCAGAAAAATCGATTCGAAGGACTGGACGCCTGTGGAATTGTCCGCTTTGATTCTGAAAAAGCTCAAACAGGACAGCTCTGTAGAGCATGGCGATATTTGCGATGCCGTTATTTCCGTCCCGGCCCACTTCGATGAAGTCCGCAGAAAAGCAACCATGGAAGCGGGAACGATAGCCGGTCTGAACGTGATTGGAATTGTCAACGAGCCTGTTGCTGCCGCCCTGTATTATGCTACTACACGGCAGGTCTCGGGAAAGGTCCTGGTCTATGACCTCGGTGGAGGAACATTCGATGTCACTATAATGGAGGTTAATGGACATGACATGAAAATCATTTGTTCGCAGGGAGACCATGCGCTCGGCGGCATCGACTTCGACCAGAAAATACTGGAGATTTTGGAGCAAATGTACAAAGAAAAGTTCAAAGCCGAACTGATCGGTTCCGATGAGGATCGGGCAAAGTATGAAGACGAAGCCGAGGATATTAAAAGGACCTTGTCCCGGCGTGATGTTGCGAAAAAGATGCTCTACGGCCCGGCGGGCAATATGAGAGTGGAAATAACCCGGGAGATGTTTGAAAAGGCAATTTCCCCCTTAATGGACCGCGCCGATATCCTGGTGGAAGTCGCCCTTGGCGAGGCAGGCATTGAACCGGCCGGTATTGACAAAGTACTATTGGTTGGCGGCAGCACCCGAATACCGCTTGTCCAGCAGCGCCTCGAGAAAGTGTTTGGCAAAACGCCTCAGACCGCCGTTAATGTCGATGAATGCGTGGCGCTCGGTGCAGCTTTGCACGCCGGATTGACAATGCTCAGAGAGAAACCCGATATTATGCCGGCAGGAATTTCCAGCGGCCTGATGGACATAAATCTGACTGACGTCTGCAATCACAGTTACGGCACTATTTGCGCTCCTATTGATAAGGAAACAGGCCGGCGAGTAATTCAAAATCGCATCATTTTGAATAAAAATACACCGTTGCCGTGTGAAGCATCCCAGACGTTCTATACTCTCAAAGAGGGGCAAGCGGAGGTTGAGGTGACCATTACACAGGGTGAAGGCAGCGATGTCGAATTCGTTAATAACATTTCTACATATAAATTTGAGCTTCCTCCGGACAGACCTGCAGAATGCCCGATTAAAGTTACTTATAGCTATGATGTGAACCAGCGAATGCACTGCAAGTTCGAAGACGTGGAGTCGGGCAGAGTGCTCGAGATCGATCTCGGCCTGGATCAGGACGGTAAAATGTCCGAGAGCGACATAAAAGAAAAGAAGCAGCAACTTTCTGCCGTAGGCAGATCAAAAGTTGAGTAATAATCTGTGCGGGTATGTAAATGAGCAGATTTCTGATTATAGTTTCGATCATGCTGGCGGCATCTTTGCCTGTAATATCCCCCGGTTTTATCGGCCGCTTCAGACTCAGAGTCCTGGATTATTGGACAAAGCTTTTGGAGATGGTTGATCATACCGTATTCAGGGACCTGGCAAACCAGCTAAGAATGCCGGAGAAGTTTGGCAAAGTAAAATCCCGGTTCCTGCATCAGGCACAACCTGACCGGGTCCAGGAATCTTCCCCGCCAATTGATATGGGAGTATTGAATTGCCGGGTCCAATGGACAAAACTGGAAGAAGACAATAACGTATTTGATGCGTTCAGCCTCGAAATTTGCGGCTTAATTCATGCTCCGAACGATATGTGCGAGACGACTTTGCAGATATCAATTCTGGATGTTACGGACGGAGCGCCCGATGCCAAAGTTGTGCAGTCCCGGCTTCCTCAATGGTCATCACAGGATGGGCCGGATCCGTCCGCATTTTGCTACAGAGCCAGGCTCGGCAAACTTCCCCACCAGGTCACCACTCTGTCGGACTGGACGTCTATTGCGCAGATTCGGTTCGATTGGCTCCTGTTCCCTCGCAAAGGCAAAAGGCAACTGCAGTTCAATACGTCGATCTTGCCGGCCGACAGTAATCAGGAGCTTGCTCATGCAAAGTGTGAGTTTGACTGCGAAAATCCCGCCTTCGGATATATGAACCTGCAGGAAAATATCGAGCGGACAAATATCCTTGCGGTTGCACTCGCATTCGCTGTCAGTGCGGCAGACAACAAACTCTATGATTGTGAGGTTGAACTCATAAAAAACTGGGCAAGAGACAATATCCTGGAAAATTCCGCGTCTGATAAGGACGAGCTCAAACTCGACAAGGCACTCGAAAAAACCATTGTCTTTTTCCGCGGCGGCAACAAACTCGACACATACAATATATGTGACGAAATCGTTGGAATTGCTCCGGTAGCCCAGCGATACGACATTCTGGAGCTTTGCCTGTACGTAGCACAATCGAAAGGCTCTGTTACCGCCGAAGAATTAACTTTCTTAAAAAACATGGCGGAATGGCTCGAAGTTGACACCAACAGATTTCGTATCATGATGGAAAAAGTACTTCCGGTCGACATGCACGAAGTCAGGGATGTCGAGGCCATCCTTGGGATCACTTCGGATATGAGCAAGGAGAGGGTTCGAAAACACCTGAATAAGGAATACGGCAAGTGGAATTCGCGAGTAACAAATGCCGATCCCAATATTCAGACCCAGGCCGATCAGATGCTCAATCTCATTGCCGAGGCAAGGAGCCAATACACAGCCGAAGCCATTGTTTCATAAGAAGACAACATGGCGGCGGCTTATTAACATACCTCAAATTCAAATCTCCATCCACAATCTGATACGCCGATAGAAAGTCTGTCGAATCTGTAAGTCCTGTTGCGTATGCCTGGCTGATACGTTATCATACCCTCTATGAAAAATGCCATTAGAATTGTGTTAGCGATTGCTGTCATTGTTGCGGTGTGTGTACTTTTTGCGGTATTAATCATCAACCGGCCCGAATCCGGCAAAGAACAGACGGTTACGGAATCTTCCAAGCCAAAGTTCACAGTCGATGACCGAAGTAGTTGGCCTATGTTCAGGGGCGAACGTGGTCTTTTGGGCAGGGCCTCGGGAACACTGCCCGATTCACTCGCCGTCGTCTGGAAATTCAAAACGAATGATTCTATTAAATCTTCGCCGGCCATCGTTGACGACCTCGTTTTCATAGGCTCATCGGATGCAAATATTTATGCGATTGACCTGGAAAGTGGACAGCAAGTCTGGACATACAAAACCACCGATGGGATTGAGGCGGCACCTTGTGTGGTTGAAGGATCTGTTTTTGTGGGTTCCCTGGATGGTTTTTTGTACGCTCTTGACGCAAAAGACGGCTCACTCAAGTGGAAGTACGAGACGGGCGGACAGATTCTCGGGGCTGCTAACTGGACGCGCAGCCCGGACGGCAGGCTGTGGATACTTGTGGGCAGCTACGACAATATACTGCATTGTGTCGATTCGACAGACGGCAAAGTCGTCTGGACGTACGAATCGGATAACTATATAAACGGCTCACCCGCGGTCAGTGACCAGAAGGCCGTGTTCGGCGGCTGCGACGCAATGATTCACGT
>Ga0307378_10008061_pt1 | contig 14081 bp, 7 predicted proteins | sample UN1MG_FD_202238 | JGI IMG/M metagenome (GOLD analysis project Ga0307378, IMG submission 202238) | Soil microbial communities from Risofladan, Vaasa, Finland - UN-1 | ecosystem: Environmental > Terrestrial > Soil > Coastal area > Acid sulfate soil | place: Finland: Risofladan, Vaasa | collected... | reverse complement strand
GAGCGCGTGAGCCGAAAGGCTCCGCGGGTTCAAATCCCGCCCTCTCCGCCATCGCGGGGCGGCCCCACCCAGGGGTCGCCCCGTGCTTCCTTTCAGCACGACACCACACCTCCGAACACGTGCGAAGGCGGAGTGGGCGTGGGTGCCCAGGCCTACAACGTTCCCATCCCCATGCCGCCCCTGCGCCAGCAATAAGAGGGCGATCGGACGAGCAAGGCTGTCAGTCGAACCAATGCCATCCCTGCCCACGCACCTTTGCTCCGGCTGAAGACGGTTTCGGGCGGGGCGTGGGCGGGGATGGATAGTAGAACGATTGTCAACAGCCTTGGCCACGAGCTTCTGAGCAAAGATTCCGCCCTCACCAAGTCATGAACTCCCAAACTCCCAGCCGGCCTTGACGTCCTCAAGCACAGCGTTGAGTTGCTTCAAGGTCTGTTCGTCTGGCGGTTCCCCTTCAGCACTGAGGACGACGCGGAACGTAAAATCCAGGCCCGGCGCAACCGAGAGCAGTTCCTCAGCCGCTTCGGCCAATGCCTGCAGTTCGACCGGCCCCAGCGTCGTGTCTGCCATCAGCGCCCGGGATGGGCGATGCACGCGCGTGACCATTGACAGCGGGCCAGACTCTTCCGCCTGCAACAGGCCGCGTTCTATCGCCAGCCGGACGGCATCGAAGAACTGTCTCTCTGGGACACTCCGCCCCAGGATGCTGGCCTGCACCGCTTCCCTGACCTCTCGCAGCGAAGGCAGCGCGCTCCCGGTGTAAGAGATGCCCGCGGCTACAACCTCGGGCGTCAGGTGGACCTCTTCGGTGACCTGGAAAACGACCTCACCAATGGCCACTGGCGAGCATGGCCAGGGTCCGCTCTCGGCGGTTCGCTCGAAAAGGTGCAGGCGTAGGGCCTCGTCCACTCCGTTTCGGAGCAGGACCCACGGGAGGCCATATCCACGTCGTGCCGCCAGGGCATCGCTCAACGCTTTCAGGGTTGCCTGACCTGCCTGCCAGGCTTCGGGCAATGCCTGGGGTGTGAGATCTATGCTGTGCAGTGGCTCGGGAGGTGCCAGCAATTCCAGGTCGTCGGACAGCGGGCCTTCCGGCAATGCCTCGCGAAAAAAGGTGATCGGATGTATGCCATCCGCCTCGCCCCCGCGCGCCATCAGCAGGCCGCGGTGGACGGCGGTTCGTACTGCCTCGTCCAGAACCAGCGCACTGTGCAGGCGCGGGGCACGCTGGCCGTCAAAGTAGCCCTGCCACGTTTTCAGAGAAACCGGTCCGCCCGGCGTGGGCCAGAGATCCTCGAGTTCATCTGGCTTCAGCAAATCAGCGTCCAGGTTGTACAGCGTCGCCTGGCGCGCCGGTTGTATCTCCAGGCCAGGCCGGTGTAAGGTCTCTTCGTCGGGTGGGGTGCGCCAGAAGGTGCGCACGGAGCCGTCCCCGCGGACCAATCGCAGCACGAGAACTCCCTCTTGCACACCTCGCTTCAACGAGTCGTATAGGGCTTCGGGACGCAGGAGGCGAGGCAGGCGGGTGAACTGGCCAAACGCCTCCATCAAGGCTGCCACCCGCTTGCTCTCCTCCTGAGGGCCCCACAGGTCCAGGTAGCTGCCGGGCAGGAGGAGATCCGGGTCCAGCGTGGTCGTCAGAATGCGTTCTTCCTCTGCCAGCGTAGCCTTGATGCGGTCGAAGGCGGTCCCTTCGGCGCGGCGCAGGGTCTGCACCCGCACCTTTCCTGACTCGTCCACGGCGACCAGCAGATTGTACGCCCCGACCACCGCCTCCGGCAGATTGTTCGCTGCCTCCTGCTGGCGCCGGGGCAGGTCTTGCTTCTGATGGTCGGTGAGGGCCTTCCGATACTCCTCAACACGTTCTACCCGATCCCAGCCCATCCAGCGGCGCACCTGTTCGCGCAGACCGGCCAGGTGCGAGGCCTCCGGTGCCAGGGCGACCACGTTGTTGCGCAGGATACGCGGATTGTGTGGCCCGGTCACCTCGTTCAAGTAGGCCTCGACCTCGACCGGAAGCGGCTTGCCGGGTTCCACGGCGCACTCCGGCCCCAGGACCACGTAGTGCAACTGCAGGTTGTCGGATACGTCGGCGGGGCTGTCCGGCAGCATGTGCGGCACTACGCCCGCATCGGCGTCTCGCAGCGCCGGCACGCCGCGGACACGACGGCGGAGTTCGGCATCTATTTCCTGCTCCTGCAGGTGCTCCATCGCCCGCACGTGGATGTGGTTGAGGTTGGGGTGAGTGCTGAGCCGCCAGACCTGCGGGTCTTCCCCCAGGAACCAGGAGAGGCCGTGCCACTTGCGCAAGCCTTCCTCCAACGCGGCTCCATCCACCTCGGGGTGAGCCAGGAGGGCCAGCAGTTCGGAGGGGGCGGCCCGTTGTCCCGGGGGATGGGAGTGCAGGAAGGTGGCGATGACGGCCTGCTCGATCTCCCGTTGACGCAGAGTCGGCAAACCCCACTGGATCTCCCTGGCCTTCTCCAATTCACCGGTCAGGATTGCCCCCCACTTTTCTCGCTCCTGGCAGATGGGGATGAGTTCGTTCAGGGCGGGGGAAAGGGCAGGCCCATCCGCGCTCAGCAGGGCATAGGGGCCGACGAGGGGAGATGGATCGTGCCCTGCCACCTCGCGCAGCGCGTAGGCCAGCAGGCGCAGCGCGCCGCGCGTGCGCTGGAACTGGTCGTACTGGGTCCACTTTTGGTACAAGACCTCGATCAGGTCGGGGTGGAAGGGGTAACTGTCCATCATGCGATCGTAGGCAGCCTGGCCGCGTTGGGCGTCGCGCACGGGCAGCAGTTGCAGGCTGGCCATGACCGCATCCACCACCGGCCTTCGTTCCGCCTCCCCCGGCACCGTCTCAAGCAGGCGGCGGCGCAGCACCTCGGCCACGTCCTCGCGCGTCACCGGCTCCACCGGTTCGGCGATGCGCCCGAAGACCTCCTCGAGTGCGCCCAGGCAGCGGATGCCGGTGTCGTCGTTGGCCTCGACCTTGGAGGCGATTAACCCGGCGACCAGCGCTGCGCGCTCCACCTTGGCCGCGGCCTGGGTCAACACCTGGTAAAAGTCCTTGAGCGCGCCGAAGGAGCGCGGGTTGTCGAGCACCAGGTTGCGGTAGTACCAGACCGCTTCGTCCACCAGCACCAGTGTGCCCAGCCCATCCTGTTGCGGCGCGCGCAGCAGGTCCACCAGCAGCGGTTCAGCCGGGACGGTAAAGCCCTCATCGTGGCTCTTGAGACGGGTGTAGCCCGCGTCTCCTGCCAACTGATAGGCCAGCGCTCCCCAGGGGGTATGGACGCGACGGGTGCGCCCGTCGGGGCCGTAGACCTCCAGCCCCTCCTTGATGTCGAATTTGTCGAAGGGAAGCAGCGCGACGCGCGCCCGCGGTGGGCGGGCCAGGCCAGCAAAGGTGATGAACTCCTGGACCGTGTGATGGTCGGCCAGGTCTGGACCCTGTTCGGCCAGGTGCAGCAGTGTGATGAGCGTGTGGGTCTTGCCGCCGCCGTAGGCCACCTGGAGTTGCTGGACGGGCTTGCCGCCCTCTCCGGCCAGGCGCAGAAGGACGTCGCGCACCAACTGCTTCATGCGGTAGGTGGGATAGGTGCGGGAGAAGAACATCACTGCCTCCCGGTAAACGGAGGGCGATTCGCCGGTGCGTACGCCGTTCAGGTCAGCGGCGAATTCGTCCAGGGTCAGGCGCCCCGTGCGGACGTCGTCACGTAGGACACAAAGTTGGTGCCAGGCAGAAACCGTCATTGCTCGTCTCCTGTTACTTGCTCACACTTGCTCATCCTTGTTCATCTTCCGAGGGTCTGGCAGCGTCACATATGTGTCTCGTGGTTCAATCAACGCTCTCCCTTCCCTCCAAAGTGTATAGGGGTTCTTGAACGCGTAGACTTCAGGGGATGCAGATGCGACATTAATCACCCGGTAGAGCCGATATCGATCCCGTACACGTTGGGCACAACGCAGTTCCTGCCGGGACATATGGAAGCGAAAGTCACGCGCCGGTGTCGCTTTGACCTCAATCACGATGTCAACCCATTTCCCGTCAACCAAGTCCTTCGAATCCAGATCGTGATCTGCCGTCTCATCGCCTTGCTCGCGTAGCCACCGAACGACTTCCTCGGGATGATCGAAGCCCAGGCCACGCAGGCGATCCAGTTCCAGCATCTTGACCAAACGCTCTCCCTGCTCTCCGTGCATTTCTCGGAGACGCTGGTCCTGTTCCCAGTCCCGCTTGCCACCTCCGCCACCACCGTGCCCGGGTTCACTCGACTCGGCAGGCAAAGCGGCACCCTCCAAATCCACGAAGATCAAGCGCACCTGCGACAAGCCGAGCGGAGGTAGCTGCACTGGTGCCTGCGCAGGTCGTTCACCGCCCGCTGGAGCTACCGCTCCTGCTTGGGACGGCGGCTGAGGGGCCGGGGCGGTCTCGGGCTGAGGGGGCTGCCGCTGAACATCTTTCTCCAGTTGGTTGAGTAAGTGGCGATTCAGGGCTGGCCCCTCCTCCACGTCAGGCTCAGGCTCCACCCAGACACCCAGGTGTGCCAACACGTCCCGCATCTCTTGCACATGTTGTTCACTCAGGCCACGCGTCCTCAAATAGCGCATCCGGCCATCTTTTCCACCGCGATCCAGCAGGATGACAAACGCATCGGCCAATCCCGGGATGCGGACAAACTCGGCAATCGGTCCCGCCAGCAGATCGTAGTTCTCCTCGAAACCTTTCCGCACATACAGTGTGCCAGTTCGGGAAGCGCGTCCCGCAGACCCGGCGCGCGGCCCGGTCGTTTCTTCCAGGTAGACCCTTGCCTCATCATCAGCAAGTATCTTCTCCGGAGGGATCGTCAGGCGACGATGCACCACCAGGCTATCTACTACTCTGACCTCCAGGTTTGAGAGATAGCGCGCCACGTCCTCCGTTTCCGATTCTCGCTGATCATAGACTACCGCCAGCATGTATGGACGCGCTGCCTTGAAACGGTTCTCCAGGCGATTGCTTTCAGTCTCGAGAACGTGCCCGGGGACACAGCTCTCCTCAATACACTTCGAGATCGGGTGGATGCCGAGGTATTGAGCAGCATCGCCCCAGTTTTTGTCCAGTGATGCGAAGGGGAGGTGCTCTCGCCAACGGGTGGCATGATACTGGTCATCGGCGAAGAATACAGGCTCAGGTGGATAGACGTAACGCAGAACACCGCCCTCCTGGGCAACCAGCGGTATCCCTCCGTCAAGCTGAGGACGGTCATCAGTGCCCGAGGATGCCAGGAGGTTGTTCATGCGCTCAACTACCCAGCGAGACAAGGTGGTAATCGCACGCGTGGCCGACCGGCGACCTGACAAGATGGCAATGTTAGGATCGGGATAGTGGTCCGGCAAATGTCTCAGTATATCTACCCAGTCATCAAGCTGTGCCTCATCCACAAAGCGTACGCCGATGTCCCGGCAGAATTGGCGATACTCGGGCTGGTGTAGATCGGCGGGGGGGGCGGGGATAAGATTACGGATGGTGGGATTTTCAGCAGGGGGCACGAACCAGCACTGGCTGGGCTTGTATAACCTGAGTTGAGGAGCGCCATCGCCAGCAGTTAGCGCAGGGATCCACTCCGTATTACGTAGAAGGAAGCCAAAGAAAGAGGGAACGGGTTGTGAACGTGCATACTGTGGACAGTCTTTCCGACGACAATGTACCTCAGCCGCCTGCAGGCCTTCGCGCTTTAAACGAGGCCAGTTCTCTGCCAGAAGACTGTAGAGAATCACAAGCCGTTTGCCATCTCGGCTCTCGATCAACTCGGCGAAACCCTCCAGTGCCACCGAGCGGCGTAGCTGCCTATAGCGAGGCCCGTGTCTTGGGCAGCGGGAAAACTCATTCTCAACCTGCTGCAGGTAATCTAGCCATAGACCCGTACCTGAATGCGGGTAGTTGCGTCGAATTCTACTCCACCGGTTCCACTCCAGCTTGGATGCTGAAACTTGATCAACGAGCAGTCGAGGCGCGCTGGCCACACCCAGCCACGTCCAGAATTGCGCCCAGGTCCCTCGCTCTTCAGGTGGAATATCAAGCCCGCGGACTTGGTAAAGAAAGGCAACACTTATGAAGCCCTCGTACAGCCGTTCCAGGCGATCATCGCCGCTCCAAACACCCGACAGGTAAACCTCGGAGGCAAGCCGCCACTCGTCGCGGCGTTGGTTGGTGATCAGGCGTGCCGGGACCTGCACCAGTCCCTTGACCCGTTCAACATCTGGATCACCCGCACCACGACGCGCCTGCCAATACCCAAACAGGTATTGGTAGACTTCGGTCCGTTCCTGCAGCGACAGACGCTGGAAGCGCCCTTCCCCGAAAAGGGGAATAACGGCATTGATAATGATGTCAGGGGCGTCATAGTCACGAATAGGAGGCTGCAATGTGCTCAGCAACCTATGGGTTGGGCCAGCGCGTCCGTCATGGTCGTAGGCCAAGGGATGAACGACGTCTGCACGGATGGCCTGCGGCATCGTAGGCGTTTCCTGGCGGAGCTTGGCGTGGTACAGGCGGTCGTGAGGTCGAATCCACGAGCCATCATCAACAACCACGCAGTGGGAGCGCCCGAGCGCAGACGAAAAGTGCCCCCTTGCAGCCACATCCAGTTGCTCGCGCCACTGCCACAGGAAGTGGTAGAGTGCCGGGTAGTTCTTCTCCTCACCAGCCAAGTCGCGCCCATCAAACAACCTGAACACATCTTCAAAGGCCAACCGCTGCGCACCAAGTCGGGCCAGGAACTCCGAAGTGCGTGCATCGCGTTCTACGTCGGGCAAGGGGAACTGACAGTGATTGTGCAGCCGGGACAGCCTGACCGGAGGGAAGAAACGGTGAAATGCCACCACATCCACAGAGGCCCCCGATGGAGCGAGCATAATCCGATCCGGTCGCCTGTACGTCCCATTGGCAGCAGGAACAAAGGCACAGTCCCTGAGTTCCCTGAAAATGGTGTCCTGCAGGAATGCTGCAAAGTCGCCGACTTCGGCACAAGGCACCAACGTCTGCACAACTCGTTCATCGTCTGGGAAACGATCGAGGAGCTCCGGCACCGCGGTTGAGCGTATGAAGGCCCCAATCTGCCGGGCCAGCCACCTGTTGTACACTCGGTCGCCAACCTGCTTGCGGGCAGCGTCGATGTAAAAGTCGCCGTGGATGCGGTATCGCAGGCCAGTGCTCAGTGCAGTGGGGAAATAGACGAAGAGCCTTGTTGGCTCATCGACCTCAACCCTGAGCTTTCCATGCTTGTCCAGTCGGAACGCGACGGCAAAACCAACCCTCTTAACACGTTCCCAGGCCTTGTCCCCCAATTCATCAATGATGGTCCGATCGTCCACCTCACGCTTGGGAGCATCAAAGAGAAGCCAACGGGAAACACGCCTCTGACCTTCATAGAGCGTGATGTCACGCCCGAGATGTCCATCATTGGGCTGCCTGACTCTACGACGCAGCACTCTTCTACACCTGCCCCCAACCCACACATTAATCTCGTCAATTCCGCCCAGAAATAGAAGGAGCACAGGGTCGAGATCTCCGTCATCACCTTCGATGTGGTCGAGAACCTTGCCAGGGTCTACCTTTAACGGCAGCCGGATGACCGTGGCGAACCCTTCCTCTCCCAATAATCTTAGACCAAGTTCAGCATCGGATGTTGGCTGGATTTGATCGAGCGTATGAGGAAAGACGAAGCGCGTGATGGGGAGCCTCAACTCCGTGCCTGTTCCGACGATCTCCCGTACTGCTCGATAGCAGGTTTCGCGGTCGAACCGGAACTGGACGATCTGTGAGAAAATCTCGGGCGAATCGGTGATCTCCAGCACCGATTTGAAGCCGATTCCTTTGTACCCGATGGATTTGTTTGGATCCTTGGAGCTTTCGCCCCAGCAGTAGATACTGTCAACGTCTCTTTCGAAGAAGGGCACACCGTCGTTAGCAACGATCAAAGCGGAATCGGTGAGCTCAATCCGTACACGATAAGGACCTGATTTCGACCACTCCGGGTTGTCCTTTACCGCGACAATGGCATCGTTGGCGTTCTGCAGCAACTCAAAGAGGTATCGTCCCTGATACTCTCGCGTTGCACTGGCCTCAGCGTTGGCCTGGTTTCGCAGGTCCACAGTGACGTACGGCAATCGCCCATCGTGGGTGACACGGACCTGGCGAAGTGCATCTTTGCTGAGCTGCTCTATGTAGGCCTGTCCTCTTAGGTTCCTGGCATCTGCGTTTAGAGCACTCATTCTACTTGATCAACAACACGAAATCGTCAATGCGCTCTGTTGTGATGGTCAATTCGGTGTCCATTCCCCGACGTCTACACAGGACGCCGCTGGCATAGAGTGGTTACCGGGCAGTGCCCTCGGGGCTGGCGCTCTATCTGGATACCGCTGACCGGTGCAGACGTCGTCGCGCAGGATGCAGAGGGTGTGCCAGGGGTGAGTCATGGTACCTCCTGAGGCAAAGGGGTGACAAGCGGTTGATTCTGCAAAGTGGCTTCAATCAGTTCTTCTAGAGCGTGTTGCAGGCGACGGAATGAACGCGAGCGTTGCGCCACCACGTCCAAATCGAGCACCCGGGTCAATGCAGGTTGGTCTACTGTTTCTGAATAGCTGCGACCGGGCGGCAAACGGCGCGCGATCCATCCCTTGGGGCTTCCTACCGATTCCACATCGCCTTCAAAAACAACGCCCTCGGCTATCCCCACGAGCGAGCCGATTCTTTCAAGGTTTGCCAGGAACCAGGCTTCGTACTCCCAGCGCGCCACCACAACCACTACGGGTTTGGCACAATAAATGTTGCGCAATCTCTGCACCAGGTAGTGAGCAAATTCCGGCGCGCAGTCATCCTGGATTACTCGATCGCGCTTTAGCCTTTTGGCTGGATCATTGTCAATCAGAACCAGCACACAATCACACTGTTCTTTGATGGCGTGCCGCACATAACGTTCTATGCCGGCCTTGGGGTCTGCGTTGGTAAGCTGCCCGCATCCTCGCGCGTTTTTGGGAGGCAGGATTTGAATATCGGCCGGGTTCAGCCCGAATTTCTCAAGCAAAAGCCGCCGCAGGAGAATCGGCAAGGCGCGTTCTTCCCCGGGGCCCTCAACAATCGGCGTCAGTTTGAACGGCATCCCCTGCTCCTGAATTAGTGGGACGTAGACCTTCTATCCGGTGAAGTTCGCCGGGAGTAAACAGCCTTTCCAGAATGGACTCGCGTTGAGATTGGGCTATTGGCGCAATCACTGTTGTACCGTCGGCAGTGCGTTCTACAGCGCGCAAAACCTCGGTGCCCTCAAAATGGTCCAGCAGGTCTGGGCTCTGTGTGGTGACTAAGACCTGCGTGCGCAACGCGGCCTCCTGCAAGACATCTGCCAGCACTGCTGCTGCGCCGGGATGAATAGCCTTTTCCGGCTCTTCAAAAGCCATCAAGGTTGGCATGTCATCTTGATAAGCCGCCAACAAGATGCCCAAGGCGTACAAGGTGCCATCAGACATACTGGCGGGGCTGAAAGTCACCTCCTGCCCTGAAAACCGTTCTGTAAACTCAAAGGTCATTCTACGTCCCGTTTTCTTTGGCGTAATTGCCTCAATACTGGTGACTATCTGGGAAATGGCGGCCATCAGCCTTTGGTAATCACGTTGCCGAGAATCTGTACTCCGTAAACGCTCCAAGACCCTGGCTGCATTACTTCCTCGAGGAGCCAAACGTTCGCCTGTATCGAGAGCGGCCTGTGGCGCATAGAAGGCTTCCGGAGCAATATCGTAGAATGTGAGGGAAGTCAACGCCGCGTTCATCCAGGCAAACGGTTGCAATCCCGCCATCAAGGGCAATGCTAACCGGTCAGGGGCCAATGGCGGTTTGACGTCGGCAAAGGCTTCTTTCCACTCGCCGTCTTCAACACAAAAGTGGTGAACCTGGTCCCCCAGCGTTACCGTACATTGCTCCCTGACCTTAAACCTTCTGCGCCCTTTCCGCGCCTCAAAACTCATGAAATAGCTTCCTGCAAGACTGGCGGGGTCGCGAGATTGAACCTCAATCTCCACCGAGAGCGTTTTCGGTCTACTCCCCGTGGCCGTTAATATTGCGCTTAGCCCGCCTCGTGCCTCAAGGGCGATCTGCGGCGACTCCAAAAGGGCTTGTTGCACGAAGGCCAGGGCGTGCAGAAATGAGCTTTTCCCGCTGGCATTTGGCCCTACCAATATCGTCAATGACCCTAAGCGAACGTCTACTTTTTCCAAACTGCGAAAGCCGCGCACCACGACGCGGCCAAGCAATGCCTCCGAAAATCTACTCATCGCAATCCTCCCAATTCAGGTTGTACCAGCTTTTCCGCCTCCGGGGACTTCCCTCTTCCCCAGGCGACGATTGCTTCCAGCAGCGTGCGCTCCTTGCTCCTGGGGGCCGCCATCTCCAGCACGGCCTGGGCTACAGCCCAGAACAGGTCGTTGCGCGCCAGGCCGCGATCCTCCACGTAGGTGCGGAACTTGGCGGTCTCGCCGCCGGCCCACAACCACATGAGCCGGTGCAGCACGTCCACCAGCGGCAGCAGGCCGCCGGGATGGGGATTGCCCAGGTCCAGGCGCACGCGCTCGTCCCACTTGGCCAGGCTCAGATCACTGCCCACCGTCTTGACCAGGAAGCCGCGCGGGCCGCGCAGGTCGTTCAGGTCCAGGCCGTAGCCCTGGGAGAGGAGGATGCACTCCCCTACCGGGGCGGCCTCCAACCCAAAGTGGTTGCGGTGGATGAGGTAGTAGCGCGTCCACTCGTCCAATCCCTCGGTGGACTGGTCCTTGAGGATCTGGCCCAGGGCGAAATCGGAGACCAGCCGGCGCACCTCGCGCAGGAACTCGCTCACGGTGAAGGGGGAGCCATCCAGCCGGCGCACCTCGTCGTAGGCGGAGTAGGATTCCAGGGCCGGGCCGACCGCCGTCCACACAAAGTCCGGGCCACTCAGGCCCAGGTCCCAGAAATAGCGCAGCCGCTCGGTGATGCGCTCCTCCATCGCGTGGCGCACGGCGGCGTAGCGGCCCACGCCGGTCTCGGCGGGGCGTTTGCGGCAGACCATCCAGATGGAGGAGGCCAGGGCGGCGCTCTCCATCGCACGAGTGCGGTTGCCCATCTCGGTGTCAATCGGCCAGGAGGCGGTGACGGTGAAGCCGGCCTGAATCATGGCTGTGACCAGCGTTTCCCACGCTCCGGGATCCTTGTGGGCGAAGACGACGACCATGCGCCCGTCGGGGACCAGCGCCTCCCAGGCACGGCGGAAAGCGGCGGCCATCCCGGCCTCGTACTCTGCCTTGCCCTTGCGGCCTGCGGCTCCGTTCTTGTGCTGCTGGACGAGTTCTTCGACTTTGGGACTCAGAGGGTCGGCGAAGACTTCCGGGTACTGGTCGCCGACGGTGCGGCGCAGCCAGACGTAGAAAAAGTCGGACAGGTCGGCATAGGGGATGGCGTCGTAGTAGGGGGGGTCGGTAATCACGACATCCACAGGGTCATTGAAAGGTTCGGTGGCTGACTGACCGGTTGTATGAGGAGCACAAAGCCCTGCAAAAGCATCGCTGTAGAGGTTACGGATTACTCGCATAGTATAGTCAAGCAGGGCCGGGAAGCCACCGCTTGTTTTCTCCAAAGTTCCCGCCTCTGCAAAGTCCCAAGTCATTGGCAAAGCGTAACGATTGAAGAGGTGCGTGATCTGCTCATTGGATACATACCAGGAACACAGTGACGAGTTATAGTCAAATGCCTTGGCAAGTACGCAATATAGGTTTGCTATGATCGCTTCTTCCCACTCGCGAGGATATCTCAGTCGGTGCATCTCCTCGCGGATGGCACGGGTCCACTTGACGAAGGTGACCAGGGCCAGCAGTTGGCGCGGGGTGAACAGGTCGGCCCAGGTCTTGAAGCCGTACAGGGGCACGCGTATGCCCAGAATCTCCGGGCCGGGCAGCGGCTCGGTCGGCAGGCCGTAGGGGATCTGCGCGGCCGCCACGGGCAGTACGCCGGCGGCCCGGCGGGCGGCCTCCTCTTCCTCCGGCGTGGGCAGCCGGTACTCCTTGCCATCGCCGGTGTCCACCACCACCACCGTCATCCGCGCGCCCAGTTTGCCTTCGTGCCCGCACTGCTTGATATAGTCCGGCGTCAGCCCCGTTCCACAGACCGGACAGCGGGATTTGGCGCCCGCCATCGTCCCCGGCGGCACCTCGTCACGGGGGCCGGGGGTCCAGATTTCAAAGTCCACCCGGTTTTCTTCCGGATTGGGGATCAATCGCAGGGCCCGCCGCCCGTTGATCACCACGCGAGTGCGGTTGCCGCGATAGCACTTGACCTTTACGAAATCGGGACGGGCGCGGTTTTCGGGTGTATCGGGCAGGGTCTTTTCGGCCTTGGTACACAGCCACAGCGTTTTGAGCAGCGGCACCTCGGCCCCGCAGGCCGGGTCGGGGCAGGGCACGGTGCGCGCCCACAGGTAGGCCACCGTTGGCCGGTCGTCAATCGTGGGGTAGTAGGGCGCCAGTTCCTCGCGGGCGCGCTCCAGCACCCAGTTTCCCCAATAGCGCACGTGGGCGGCCAGGTTTCTCTCAACCACATAGCCAGGCGTATCTTCACGCATCAGCCGGTGCTGGAGTTCGTGTTCCTTCGTGTCCTTTGTGCCCTTCGTGGTTCGAGGGATTGGCCAGGTCTTGCCCGCCAACCGCTGAGGGAATTCCAGCGTGCATTTGAGGATGAACCAGGCTACGGGGTTGTAGTCGTTGGCAATGACCTCACAGCCCAGGCGCATGGCCTCCAGGGGGATCGCCCCACCGCCGGCGAAGGGGTCGAGCACGCGCGGGGCACGCCCCCCGAAGGCCGCGCGGATCTCCCGGCGGAAGTAGTCCAGCGCCGGGCCGTTCTCGGTGCCCCAGTGGGTGATGGACTCGATCTTGTTGCACAGTTCGGCGCGGCCCTGTTCGTCGCCGGGGTCGGGCATCAGCGCGGCGATGATCGCGGCGCGGCAGGCGGCCAGCGGGCGGCGCGCCGGCCAGATGTGCAGCGTGCTGATGTGACCGTGGCGCACGTTCTTCTCGTGCCGCGAGTCCTCGGACACCCTTTTAAGCGGGAAGGCTTCTTCAATCAGGCGGCGTTGGGTCATACGGAGTCCTCAATTCCAGATACAGCAAACTCTTCGAAGACTTCGGCAAGGTTAACCGGGATACTCAATGGAACAGACTTCTGGACGTAGCCAACTGGTTGCGTCTCATACCCAATGAGCAATCCCAGGTGGATGACTGCTTCCTCCCATCGCTTCCTGTCTCGCTGGTCAGGAGGCTTGCCTACCGGGTAATGCACGGTAATCTCAAAATCGCACCCCACCGGAGGGATAGCGCACGGGAACTTCAGCATATTGTAGCAGTGCCAATCCATCGGCTGATAACTCATCTGGGAGATCTGGCCTGCGCCAACGCCATCAGGCAACTTGCTGTCAGCAAGGCTGATCTCCATAAGCGCACCTGGCCAGGGGTTTCTACGGGTCATACGGAATGTGGCGACAACGTGAATATTGTTCTCGCTACAGACTTTACTCCTTACTTCCAATATCTGCAAGTCGTACTCAGGCTCCTGGTACTCATAGGCAGCGAGATGAGATTTCACGCCCAGGTGGACAAGAAAGGCAGAGACTAAGATGCCGAGACATCCAGCGCCTATAGACCACTCCAAAGGGACCTGCACCTGAGGAAATCCAGGCACATAGGTAGACGCGATGTCAAGCGCAGCCGGCAGTAGCCCAAGCAGCCAGATCCACTGCTTGATGACCAGCCACACCCATCGTGGCAATTCGGCCAGTCCAGCTAGCACTCTGTTCACTCTTTGGTGCCCCCTCCATCTACAAGTTCCTTTGGTAGCCATTGATGAAAAACCCAATACACCCCTGGATCTCCAACTTCAAGCTCTATCGGCACCACAGCGTCATCTGGAAGTGATTCCAGTCCGCGGAATCTCTCCGCAGTTTCCTCAGTAGGCCTGGTATTCTGCAGAATGGCCGTGCAGGGCCCCAGGGATAGCTTCTGACCCAGCAAATCAACTTCGT
>Ga0307378_10008060_pt1 | contig 14083 bp, 9 predicted proteins | sample UN1MG_FD_202238 | JGI IMG/M metagenome (GOLD analysis project Ga0307378, IMG submission 202238) | Soil microbial communities from Risofladan, Vaasa, Finland - UN-1 | ecosystem: Environmental > Terrestrial > Soil > Coastal area > Acid sulfate soil | place: Finland: Risofladan, Vaasa | collected... | reverse complement strand
TACTGGTGACGGCTAAGTCTGGCGCACGTCGGACCTTTCGGGTGCTTTCGGAGGCACAGCCATGAGTAATTGCCAAATCGAGCGTATTTTCTTCCCGCTGATAGTCGCGATACTGCTCGGGCTCACCCCGGCCTCGCCGCTCGCCCAAGGGCAGGTGCCCCAAGTCAGCGTGGCCGCCGCTGGTCAGCTACCACCGACCGCGATTGAGGCACCGCACGAGAAGGATGACGGCCGCTCACCCCGAGAGGGCTGCCCCGGCGACGTGGACGGCGATGGCGACACCGACCTGTCCGATCTCGGCATCCTCCTGGCGGATTGGGGCTGTACCCAGAACTGCAAGGGCGACCTCGACGGCGATGATGACACAGATTGCGGCGATCTGGGCATGCTGCTGGCGGACTGGGGCTGCCCCGACGACGAACCCGGCTGCGACGGCGAGCCGTCCGATGCACTGCAATTCGATGTCGTGCCCGTGCACAACTCCGCCGTCCAGCCGGGCGATGACCCCGAGGCCCCAGAATTCAACGGCGGCGTGACGCACTTCACGTTCGACCTTCAGGTCATTGTGCCCGAAGGCGACGACTGGACGGCGAGCCAGGCCGAAGCCGTCCTGACCGAGGCCAGCTTGACGTTCTTCGACCACGTTCTGAACGACGACACGCCGCCGTTTGCCGCGTTCGTCCATCTGTTCCCCGCGATGGAATTCGATTCCTTTTACGCTAGCACCTTGCCGGACGCCGCCAACCAGCCGCCATGGGCTGATCCCAGCTTCGCCGACTTGACGAATCAGGCACAATACAAGTACGCGACGTGGTGGGCCGCGCCTCCGAACGGCGACGCCGGCGTCTTTACCATCGCGCGCTATACGATCGTGGTTCCCGAGGGTCTCGGCGTCGCGCCAGTGATGCTACGGGTCGGCCAGGGTGGCGCTGGCCCCGTCCTTGGATCGTTGATCGGCGTTGCCACAAGCCGGGAAGGCTGGGGGGACTGCAACCGGTTCGAGTTCGATATCGTCCTGCCGTGTCCAGGTGATCTGGACGGCGGCTGGCACGTTGACCAGGCGGATTTGGGCATCCTGCTGGCAGATTGGGGCTGCACCTCCGATTGTGTCGGCGACCTGGATGGCGACGACGATGTGGACCAGGCTGACCTGGGCGTCTTGCTGGCTAACTGGGGCAATCTCTGCGGAGGGGACTGTAACGAGAACGGCATCTCCGATTGGCGCGACGTGCAGGACGGCACCAGCGACGACTGCAACCACAACTGGATTCCCGACGAATGCGAGGTGGGTTGGGACCAGGACTGCAACGAGAATGGCGTGCGGGATCTCTGCGATATCTACGACGGCACGAGCCAGGACTTCAACAACAACGGGGTCCCAGACGAATGCGAGGAAAACCGGACGGTCTACGTGGACGACGACGCGCCCAACGATCCCGGCCCCGGCGATCCGAATATCAGCGACCCTGATGAGGACGGCACGCCGGAACACCCCTACGATGCAATCCAGGAAGCGATCAACCATAGTATCCCCGGCGACATCATCCTCGTCGCAGATGGCAGGTACGCAGGCCTGGGAAACAAGAACATCGATTTCGCCGGGCGCGAGATACTCCTGCGCAGTGTCAGCGGTCCGCAGACGTGCACGATCGACATGGAGAACGACGGTCGTGCGTTGTCCTTCCACTCGGGAGAGACTCGGGCCGCCGAAGTCACGGGATTCACTATCAGCAATGGCGACGCCGACGAGGGCGCCGGCATCCGCTGCACGAACGGTAGCAGCCCGACGATCACCGACTGCATCATCAGTGGGAACACGGCCGACAATTACGGCGGCGGTGTCTGCTGCCGCGACAGCGATCCGGCGTTCATCGACTGCATCATCGCCGGCAATACGGCCGGCACCTCGGGCGGCGGCATCCACTGTCATGCCAGCGACTCGACTTTCACCAACTGCCTCATCGCCGGCAACTCGGCCGGCAACCAGGCCGGTGGCCTTTACTGCCGCGCCAGCGCCCCCGCTTTCGTGAACTGCACGTTCACGGCCAACACGGCGCCGCTCGGAGGCGCGGTCTGCTGCCGCTTCAATAGCTCGCCAGTCTTCGCCAACTGCATCCTGTGGGGCGATACGCCGGAGGAGATCTACGTCGCGTCAGGGAGTCCGCAGGTCTCTTACAGCGACATCCAGGGCGGCTGGACAGGCTACGGCAACATCGACGCCGATCCGCTGTTCGTTGATCCCGATGGCCCGGATGATGATCCCAACACCTGGGAGGACAACGACTATCGCCTTGGCCCCGGGTCGCCGTGCATTGATGCGGCGGACAACGACGCCGTGCCGGCGGACGAATTCGACCTCGACCAGGATGGCGACACCGACGAGCCGATCCCGTTCGACCTGGACGGCAACCCGCGGTTCGTGGATGACCCGAACACGCCGGACACGGGCAACGGCACGCCGCCGATAGTGGATATGGGGGCGTACGAGTTCCAGGTGCCCTCCGCCGCCGACCTCGACGGCGACGGGGACACCGACCAGTCAGACCTCGGCGTCCTGCTGGCCGATTGGGGTTGCACCTCAGGCTGCACCGGCGACCTCGATGGCGACGACGACACCGACCAAGCCGACCTCGGTATTCTGCTCGCCGATTGGGGCTGCGGCACCGGGCCGTGAGGATTGGAGCAGCCGAAATGGTGGGCGATGTCCACCCCACGCCGGTTCACGCCGTGGCCGGAATAGAGGGTATCGCGGTCAATCGCCGTCGTCGGGGGTTTCTTCCAGCTCGTAGAAGAACTCCACGCCGACGAGATAGCCGACCGTTGCCCGGGTGCAGTGTCGCACGATGGCGTTGCCGTAGCAGCTTAGCGCGGGCTCGTGCACGGCGAGCGAAATCCGCGTGTCGGTGGGGATTGGGCGGCGGGTGCGCATGGCCAGGCCGGTGGAACTGAGGTTGTGCAGGGTGGCCAGCACGTGCCGCTCGCCGTAGCAGTCGTCCGGCAGCCACACCTCGACGGTGCCGGGAAACGGCCAGCGTTCTTCTTGCCGCCTTTCGACCGCCTGCTTGGATTCGGCCTTGACGTTCTGCGCCGCCATCAGCTCGTGAATGGCCTCAGGGGTCAGCTTGACGATTCTCTCAGCATCCATGACACCAGCCTTGTCAGAACGAATACGCCATCCCCGGCCGGGCGCGAACCCGCCCATGCAGATAGATCGGACGGGAGCGGGTTTCTCATCAGTCCCGCTGAGCGTCCGGTGGAAAAGGTCGGCGGGCACCGGTGTCAGGCGGGTCGGGGAAAATGGGGATATTGCCGCGTGCCGAGGGTCGTGGAGGGGTGGACTACCCCATTGGCCGGTCGCAGCATTTTCGGACACCCGCGGCCGGGCGGGGGGTCGATCGCCGCGTTTGCGGTCTCGAATCTGAGCGTTTGAACGCTGCCCTGGCAGCGTCAGAGCCACGTTTTTCGGACACGCCCGTGAGGCAGGCGCGGGTGGCCTAAATACCCATGCGTTTCCCCCGCCCGAATTCAATACTTCCGGTGGCCTTCGACCGAGTCGTCGGCGGGTCTCGCGGCTCCGGGGTGCGTTCCAGTCGCCAACGCGTCCGGAAGGCTGCCGTGGAAACACGGCCGAACCCCGCAGCCCGCGACGCCCGCCCAGCTAACTGCGTCGCCGCATGGCCTGAGCTCCACGTGGGGATACGGCATGCGGCTTTCAACCTGTGTTCTGTCGATCGCTTGCACATTTGCGTTTCTAGTCGGCTGCGCCCCGGAACTGGTGCCGCCGGACGGCGACGTGCTGGGAACGGTGCTCGGCGTGGCGGCCGAGACGGCCGGTGCGCCCGAGGTTCCATCCCACTTAGGTCCCGAGGGCGAAGGCTCAGCGCTCGGGGGCGGAGAGTTATCGGTCACCGGGTCGCTCGGGGGTTCGGGGAATTACGAGCTGTACGAGCTGGGCAGCAGCACTGCCGGCGACCTGTGGTCCGTCTCCGGGGCGGACATTTTCTCGCCGCCCGCCCCGATGGTCGTGGTGCTCTTCGATGCCGACCACAGCCTGCTGATGCGTCGCATGGTGACGGCGAGCAGCCCGTTACAACACATCGTGCGCGAAGCGAGTTCGCAGGTGTACCTGGGTGTCACGCCGCCCAATGGTGGCGACGGCGGGGCGTTTCGCTATGCCGTGAGGCGCACCGGCGGCCATGCGGTACCGGCGGTCCGGCAGCAGACGGTCTGGCTGAATTTCGGGCCGGGGAGCCAGGTCAAGGTCCACAGTCGCAGCGGGATCTCCTTCGCGGCGTTCGATGGGGTCATGCTAGGCGAGGGCTACGAGGGCCACAGCGAGACGATCAAGCAGGCCATCGTTCAGGCCATGCAAGAGGACTATGCGAGCTACGAAGTCGTGATCCTCTCCTCCGACGACGGCCCGCCGCCGGACGGGCCGCATACAACCATCCATTTCGGTAGCTCGGATCCCGGCCTGCTGGGCCTGGCCGATAATGTTGACAACTACAACCAGGACGAAACGCAGAACGCCGTCATCTTCATCGAGACCTTCGCCCGCTTCGATGTCATGCGGCTGGAGCCCGAGGAGATGGGGCAGATGGTCGGCAACGTCGCCAGTCACGAGCTGGGACACCTGTTAGGCCTGTATCATACTCTGGACCCGGACGACATCATGGACACGACCGGGACGGCGTGGGACCTGGCGGAAGACCAGCTTTTCCGCTACACGCAGTTGGACCCGACCGTGTTCCCGATGGGCCAGGAGGACTCGCCGGGGTTGTTGGAGAAGACCGTCGGCTTGCGGCCGGGAGTGGTGGTGCTTGACCCCTCGCCCCACACCGCGAAAATGGCCCGGCGAGCCATGATACGCCGCTTCGCGGGAGAGCAGATTCGTTGGATGTGCGGAACGTGCCAACACCTCGACGATCATTGAGAGAGCCTGACAGAACCCGCTCTGAACAGCCGCGGACTTCCGCCTGCGCGGCCACGCCGCTAGCGACCGCCACGCTCGCCATCCTGCTGACCACCCTGTGCGTCGGCGGCTGTCCGTTCCCCCCCGGCGACACGATCAATGGCGAAGTCCCGCTGCTCGACGAGGACGGCAACTCTTCGTTCAAGACCGCCACGTTCCTGCCGCTGCAAAACGACCGAGCGCGATTCCGTGGTGCGATCGGCAGCCCCGTGGACGTTGACATCTATAACCTGGGAACGCTTGTACCGGGCGACCGGCTGCTCGTGGACGTGCAACGGACCAGCGGGAACCTGGACGCCATGGCGACCATCTTCGACTACCGCGAGTACCTGCACGCCTTCAACGACGACCGCACGCCCGACGCCAGCAACCTCAACCCGCAGATCGACATCGTTATCCGCGGGCCCGAGGGCACCTACTATCTGGGGATCGTGCCGCTGAAAGGCAGCGGCTCCACCGGCGAATACGAGGTCACCGTCGAAATCACGCGAGCCGTCGGCGTCCCCAACCCAACGTCACAGGTCGTCTTCCTCGACTGGGACGGTGGTCAGGATCTGAGGGTCGAGAACGTCGGCACCTTCGATCTCGACCCGTTCGACGCGGGCGACCTGGGGCCCTACACCGAGCAAACCGAGCTGATGAAGGATCGCATTCAGCAGATCGTGGCCGACCGCTACGAGGCCTTCAACCTCATTCTACTGAACTCCGACGATAACGCCGTGCCGATGGTCCCGCACTCGACGGTCTACTTCGGCGGCGAGAGCTTTGAGGCGTTCGCGGTTTCCGAGCAGATCGACACGTTCAACGCCGACCCGACGGACGACTCGATCATCTTCACCGGCGCCTACCGCGACGCGTTCTTCAAGATCCCCAGCTTCGAGCAGATGGCCACCGCGGTGGGCAACACCACCGCCCACGAGGTCGGTCACCTGCTGGGGCTGGTACATACCTCCGACTGCGACAGCCTGATGGACAGCACTTGCGGGAACAACAGCATTCTCTCCGCTCAATGGTTCAAACTGGCCGCGCTCGACGACACGGTCTTTCCCGCCGGCTGGCAAAACGCCCGCGAGCTGCTCGAATGGGCGCTCGGACTGGTTGGACTGTGAAGAGACCGGCGAATTGCGAATAGCGAGTCGCGCGCTCCGCCACTATGCATTCGTCAAGTCCGCGCGACATTCGTGAACTCAAAGTCGCGGATGGTCATTGCCGGCAGGAGCATCTTGCCATAGTCGCCGGCCGCCTCGATGGGGGTTGTGAACGCGGCGATCCGGTTGAAGGCTTGCAGCGGGCTTTCGTGCCAACGGAAATCGATGAGTCCGGTCGCGACCTGCCCGTCCTCGACCAGGAACGTCCCGTTGCACGTCGTGCCGGTCAACGCCAGGCCCGTGCCGTTGACGGGACGGATGTCGCACAAGTCGCTGACGAGAATGCCGCGCTCGACCGAGGCGATCAGATCCTCCACGGTCTCGCCGGCCGGACCTTCGCCGGACAAATGTACCGCGTCGGGCCGGTATGACGGCTCGACGCCATGCTCCTTCGCCATGAAGCGGTCGTAGTTGAGCCGCTTGAGCACGCCGCGCTCGATCCACGTGTGGCTGTCGCTCGGCAGGCCCTGTTGGTCGAAGCCGTTGCCGAGCAGAGCCGGATGATCGGGGCGGTTTTGCAGCGTGAGCCGCTGGTCGATGATCCGCTGGCCGAGCTTGCCGGCGTAGGGGCTGCTGCCGGCGTGGTACGACCTGGCGTCCGCGACGCGCAGCAGCGGCCCGAGCAAACCCGCCACCGCCGATGGTGCCAGAATCACCGTGTATCGCCCGGCGGGTATCTCGCGCGGTTCGGCCGAGCGTTTGGCCGTCTCGATGGCGACGCGCGTCCGCGCGACCACGCCGAGGTCGTCAATCGAGCGATTGGCACTGCGTGCGGCTCCGGTGGAGTTTTCGCCGCCGGCGGTCAGCGTGAACTCGGCCCGGCCGCGTTGCTCGTAGGCGAGCAGGCCGGTGTCCGCGGCCAGACCCACGGCGTGGACGACGGTGGAAACGCTGCCTGCCGCCGCGAGCCCTTCCGCTCGGCATAGCTCGATGGCCCGTTGCGCCTCGGCGAGCCGCCATCCGGGCCCTGCCGCGGCCGTCTCCATACGCAACGTGGGCAAAACCGGATATCGCTGTGGCGGCAGCGGCGGGAGGTGCTCAAGGTCCTCCGGCGAAGCCTTCGCGATCTCCTCCGCCCGGCGCACGGCGTCGCGGACCGCCTCGTCGGACAGGTCCGTCGTGGCGGCGTTGCCGCTTTGCTGTCCGAACGCTGCCTGGACAGAAAGCGTCTGCTGCCGGGCGTCGTCATTCTCGATAACTTGGTTGGCGTCGAAACGTGTCGTGCCGCCGGCGCGATCCTCGAGCGAAACGAAGGTGTGATCCGCCGTCGCTGCGTCGAGCGCGATCTCCGCGAGCCGGCTAAACGCGTCGCGATCGATCAGATCCGTACGCGCCGGCGAGTAACCCCTTCGGCGACTCTTGGGCTTGGTGTCGGACGGGGGCGGCGTGGATCGAGTCGGCGGAGCGGCACACCCGCCCAGAAACGCGGATGCGGCCCCGGCAGAGGCGTAGCGTACGAACTCCCGACGGGAAACGCGCTCACCGTAGATCATCCCTTTGCCACTCCGGTGGACGGAACCGGCGGCCCGCGGAAACCGAACCCCGCAATCGCCGCCGGCGCAGCGTGCCTCGATGCGGCCCGGCGGGAAAGATTACGAGCTGCCGGACGCAAGGGGAAGGCGGCCGGCAACGCGCAAAAAAAGGGCGGGGCACAACTCCCCGCCCTGGTACGTATCCTCTATCGTTGTCAGCGCGATTCAGCGCGCCACTTAGCGGCGGCGCAGCAGCGCCATTCCCAGACCGAGCAACGCGAGCGAAGCCGGCTCCGGGATGCCGCGCAGCACGAACATCTGGTCGCCCACGCCCGTGTGCCAGTCGAAGTTGGGGCCGGAGAACTGCGCCATGTAGCCGTCGCCCGGCGCCACCACCGACTCCTGTCCCAGCTCATAGCCGTTGCCGGACACGCCGATCCAGTAGGTCACGCCCGCATTCAGCGCGATGTCCCCGAAGTCAAAGCTGTACTTGTACAGCCCGGCGTCGGGCACGATGCTGGTCTCGCTCTGATCCCACTGGTACAAGTAGTTCCCGGGGTCGCCGGCACCGTTATCGTCGAGGATCTTGATGTGCATGTCCCCACCGGGGGCGCTGATGCACGTCCAGATGTCGATGCCCTGGAGAACCTCGTTCCCGGCGGGCGTGTACTGGTCGGCGAAGTTTTGGCTGCCGGTATAGTTGGACCAGCAGCCGCCGTCGCTCCCGGTCCCGGGACCTTGGTCGAAGAGGATGTCCGCCGACGCCGCACCGGCGACGGCGCACATCATCACTGTGACACCTAAGATTCTTTTCATACTTCACTCCTCCTATACAGAGTCCATGGACACTGGTAGAGTTGCCGACCCCTCGGCCGGCTGCAGCGCTGCTCTCCTCATACGACCTGTCAGTGTAGCTGCGACCTTGCCGCCCTGTCAACGAAAAAATGAGATAGTCCGGTCTACCGTGACGGGCTGACCGCAAGAGATGCCATGGGCGGTTCGGGACAGTCCGCTGGTTATCGGACGGCGGACGACGTCCCGCCTGCCGACGTCCCGGGGCCTACGAAGCCACACCCGCTGCCGCCGGACACGCCGCTGACGTGCCCCGCTCCGCCTGCCCCAAGTACCATTTCACCGTCATCGGTACGCCGACTTTGTAGGTAACGGTCGGTTGCCAGTTGAGCAGTTTGCGGGCCTTGTCGGCGGAAAAGTACGAGCGGCGCCCCATCAGCCAGACGGCGTAGCGCGTGACGAACGGCGGCTTCTGCCAGCGGAACAGGTGACCGAGGCATTCCAGCATGAAGCCCGCGAAATAGGCCAGGCGGTACGGCACGTGCCGCTTGACCGGCGGGGCGTTACACGCCTTGGCCCACAGGTCGAAATACGCCTGCTGGGTGATCTCGCCGTCGTTGCTGCAACTGAAGGCCTCGCCGGCCGCCTCGGGCGTGTGGGCGGCGGTGATGGCGGCCTCGGCAATGTTGCCGGCATAAACCACGTTCAGCCGGTTGTCGCCACGCCCCAGAATCTTCGCCTGTCCCCGCTGGATCATGGCCACCAGCCGGGCAACGGTGGTGCGGTCGCGCGGGCCGTAGATCCAGGCCGGCCGGATGACCGTAACCTCGATGCGGCCGCTGTTGTGCGCGTCCCAGACGATCTGCTCGGCCGCAACTTTCGAGCGGCTGTAGTAGGCCCACCGGTAGAGCTTGTATCCCAGCGGGACGGTCTCGTCGATCGTGCCGTCTTTGGTGTGGTAGCCGTACGCGCTGATCGAGCTGATGTGCAGGAAGCGTCTCACGCCGGCGGCAATCGCCGCCTCGACGACATGCCGCGTGCCGTCGATGGTGATACGCTGGAATTGCGCCCACGGGCCCCAGTCGCCGACCTTGGCGGCCGAATGATAGACGACCTCCACGCCGCGGCAGGCGTGTTCCAGCGAGGCCGGCTCGGTCACGTCCCCTTCGACGAACTCGACCCCCTGCGTCTGAAGCCAGGAGCGGTCGCTCCCCGGGCGTACGAGCACGCGGACCGGCATCTCGTGCTTGCGCAGTTGCTCGACGATATGACTGCCGAGTAGCCCGGTCGCTCCGGTGACGAGATTCACCGTCTGGTTCCCATCTTCGGTTCGGCGCGGGGCCGCGTGTTGTTGGCCGCGTTGCCGCGCGTTGTTCGTTAACTCGACCGTCGCCGGGCGGCCAGGGCGTGCTCGGCGATCTGCGCCGCGCCGATGCCGCAGTAGTCCAGCATATCCTCCGGGGTGAGGGTGGATTTCGGGATTCGCCGGCAGCAGAGGGTTTCGACGCGGACGTCGCCGGCGTGCGCGGCGACCTCCGCCACCGCCGCGCCCAGTCCGCCGCCGTAGTTGTCCTCGACTACGAGTGTGCACTGCCCGGCCCGCTGCAGTGTTTCCAGCAGGCGTTCGCCATCGAGCGGGAGGCTATAAGCATCGACGAGCGTGGCCCGCACGTCCTGTTCCGCGAGCCGATCGATCGCCTGCCGGGCAGCGTGCACCATGTAACCGGCCGCCACGATTGCCAGGTCGTCGCCGGTCGCCAGCAGGTGGAACCCGCCCGGCTGGAACGTCGTTTGGGGATCGTAGATCAGTGGGACATCCGGGCGGTGCGTGCGCATGTAACACATCCCGCGCAGCTCGGTCATCAGGCGCGTGCAGTGGTAGGCCGCGACCGCGTCCGCCGGATGGAACAGCCAACACAGCGGACTCTTGTGGTCGTCGGCGCGCACGGCCGTGAACCCGCGGAAGTAGCCCACGTCGAGCAGCCCCATCTGGCTGGGCCCGTCGGCGGCCAGTGACACGCCGGCGTGCGAGCCCACCAGCTTGATGTTCGCCCGCGAGATGTTGGCCATTTCAACCTGGTCGTAGGCCCGGGCGATGAACTTGGCGAACGAGTTGACGAACGGGATATAGCCCGCCGCCGAGAGCCCCACCGCCACTGAAACCATGTTCTGCTCGGCGATTTTGCACTCGAAGAAACGGTCGGGGTGAACCTTGGCGAAGATCTCACTGAAGGTCGAGTTGCTCACGTCGCCGTCGAGGGCGACGACGCGCGGTAACAGGTCGCCGGCGATCTTCAAGGCCGCCCCGTACGCCTTGCGCGTGGCCAGCTGGCCGCGCTCCAACGCCGGCCCGAGCCCGGCCGACTGCATCGCCTCGGTAAACGTGGGCCACGTCACCGCAGCGGGCGAGCGCGGTTCGCGGGTCGGCGTCGGCGCCGGGATGGGAGTCACCGGCCCGGCCAGCTCCGCCTCCGCATCGAACAAGCCCGCAACGGTGTTGTCGATGCTCTGGTTGGCGGCTTCCACCTGGGACATCTTCAACGGTTTGCCGTGCCAGTTCCCCTCCTGCAACGCCGCAACTCCCCAGCCCTTGACCGTGCGGGCGATGATGGCGAGGGGTCGTTCGCTCCGGCCGACGCGGGCGAAAACCTCCGCGATCAACGCCGGATCGTGCCCGTCGATGGTTGTGGTTTTCCAGCCGAAGGCCTCGAGCTTGGCGGCGATGCGCTCGGGCGATTGCTGGGGCGAAACGTCGCCGGCCTGACCCTGCCCGTTGCAGTTGAATACGGCGCAGACGTTGTTCAGGCGGTAATCGACGATGAAGTCGGCCGCCTCCCAGATCTGCCCCTCGCGCGACTCGCCGTCCCCGATCAGTGCGTATACCCGCCGATCAGTTCCGTCCAGCTTGGCGGCCAGCGCCAGGCCGGCCGCGACGCTGAGGCCCTGGCCGAGGCTTCCGGTGGCGGCATCGAAAAACGGGAACCCCTCCGCGGGGTTGGGGTGGCCGTCGAGGAAGCTCTGGCGACTACGCAGGCGGTCCAGATCCTCGCGTGTCAGCCGGACCGGCTCCTCGCCGTCGCGGCCGACCATGCCGCCTAGATCGGCGTATGCAGCGTATATTATAGGAACGCCGTGTCCTCCCGACAGAACCAGCCGGTCTGCCGACGCGTGCCGCGGATCGGACAGGTCGTAGCGCATGCGGCGGTACATCAGGTGGATTACCAAATGCGCCAGCGAAAGGGCCGTCGAGGTGTGCCCGGAATCGGCTTCCGCCGTCATCCGCACTACCAGCTTGGCAAGGTCAGCCGCCTTCTTATGAACGGCACCGGACGTCGTCATCAGTCTCTCCAAAGCTCCGCCGAGCACCACCGGCCGGATAGGTGCGACACTGTAGCGACCGGACTGGCCGCGAGCAAGGATAGTCTCACCCGGGCGCGCCTGATCCGGCCAACGGCGGTCCGCGGCGGGGACGGTCGCAACGGACCCGCACCGCACGCCGCACCCGAGAGCCGAAGGATCGAAAGCGCGGGAGCTGTTGCGTTGGCATTCGGCCGCGGTCTGGGTTATAAGCAGGGATTCAGTACTTTTCCGGCGAGGTTCGACGATGCAACTGTCGAAGCTGCTTACTGCCGACCGAATCCGCGTGCCGCTCAAGGCCGCCGAGAAGACGGAGGTCATCACGGAACTGATCGACGTGTTGGCGGCGACCGGCGGATTGGCTGATCGCGATGCAGCCCTGCAAGCCGTGCTCAAGCGCGAGGCCGAGCGGACCACGGGGATCGGTTATGGGCTGGCCATCCCGCACGGCAAGAGCGACGGGTGCAAGAAGCTGGTGATGGCGGCCGGCAAGCCCGCCCAGCCGGTCGATTTTCAGAGCCTCGACCAACGCCCGGTAACCTTCGTCGTACTGCTGGTCAGCCCGCCCGACCAGACCGGGCTGCATATCCAGGCCCTGGCCAAGATCAGCCGCTTGATGAACATCGAGGAGTTCCGGGCGGCGGTTGACAACGCCGAGGGCGCGGGCGAGTTGTACGACGCCATCGCGTCACACGAGATCGGCGAGGTTGAAGCGTAGCCTCGAATCCCACCGTATCAGCGGTTTTCCCGGACACAGTCCTGACAGCAGGTGTTAGCGGGCGTCGCGCCGGTGGCGGAGAACCGTCACCGCTGGGATGATCCCCGCTTGAGCACCGTGCATTCCCCGCGTGAGACGGCCGGCACGTCGCCAACGCACGTCCTCGTCTGGAGCTACGCGGGTTGCGGCCGGGCTGCGATGATCGACACGTGGCGACCGGCGCGGCGGTCTCCGTCGCCGCCACAGTCAAAACCTGCTAGACGTGACAAGTTTGCGGCGCAATCGTCCGATTCTGCAACATGGGCGGCGAGCACGCCGTCAGACCGGCAGTACGCAGGTGGCAGGATGGCAATGCCGACGGCACACATCCAGGTCGTCCTGGAAGACCAATGCGTGCCCAAGAGTCTGGAAACGGCCCTGCGGCGCGTGGGTGCGGCAGCCAGCTTCTGGTCGCTGTCCGACACGCTGCGGCTTGGCTTGAGCGCGTCGGCCGACGCGGTCGTCGTCGTGGCCCCGAGCGACCGGCCGGGTTCCGACGATCGCTTGCGCAGCCTGTTCGACCGGATGGCCGATCATCCCCGCGCGACGCTGGTGTTGCGGCCCGAGGCGCACCCCAGACCCCGAACGAGCCACCCGCCAACACTGCCCGTCTCATTTGGGGCAGCGCTCGACGCGGACGAACTGGCGGTTCGGCTCGCGACCATGATCGAGATGCGCGATTCACTCGAATTGCTGCACGGTGCTCGCGGGGCCGATCGCTCACAGGAACCGACCGTCGCGCAGGCCTATCTCAAACAAATGCGGCTGGCCAGCCAAATCCAGCGCGAGCTCCTGCCGGACGTGCTGCCACACTACGGACCGATCTCGTTCTCGGTCATCTATCGCCCGGCCGAGTACGTGTCCGGCGACATTTACGACATCCAAACGCTCGATGAGGAGCACGTCGCGATCGGACTGGCCGACGTAACCGGTCACGGGGTGCCCGCCGCCCTGCTCACCGTGTTCCTCAAGCGTGCGTGGCGGGGCCGGGGAAGGCGCGACGGCGGCGACCACCTCCTGCATCCGGACCAGGTGCTTGACCGGCTCAACCACGAGATCCTCGAGGTCAACTTCTCCGAGTGTAGTTTCGCGGCCCTCGTTTACGCCGTGCTAAACACCCGAACGTTGCAGCTCCAAGTGGCCCGGGCCGGGGCACCGTATCCGACCCTGCGGCGGGCCGACGGTTCGCTGAGGCTGTTGCGACCGGCGGGCATGCTCATCGGCGTGCTGCCCGAGGCCGCATTCGCGGTTGAGAGCGTTCAGCTCCGGCCTGGCGACAGTCTGTTGCTGTACACGGATGGGCTGGACCGGCTCATCCTTCCGGCGCGACGCTTGCCCGGCCCAACTGAAGCGCCGGCTGCCGTGACCGGCGTTCGCCCGCGGGAAGACGGCAACGGTGATCGGGGCGTCGTCAGGCCGCGGCCCAGGCCGCGCGCACGCGGCAACGATGACTCCGGACTGTGGGAACCGGCCGAGGCGGCCACGGCCGTCGCCGTCGAGCCGGCCGGCGTGCCGCAACACGCCGCGAGCAGGCCGCGTGCCCAACCGAACTCCGGCAACGGCGACGGGAGTAGTTCCGGTGCCG
>Ga0307378_10008059_pt1 | contig 14083 bp, 5 predicted proteins | sample UN1MG_FD_202238 | JGI IMG/M metagenome (GOLD analysis project Ga0307378, IMG submission 202238) | Soil microbial communities from Risofladan, Vaasa, Finland - UN-1 | ecosystem: Environmental > Terrestrial > Soil > Coastal area > Acid sulfate soil | place: Finland: Risofladan, Vaasa | collected... | reverse complement strand
CGGTTCGACTACGTCCACTACAACCCGGTCAAGCACGGCTACGTGCGACGGCCGTGGGACTGGGAGCATTCCACGTTCCGCCACTACGTGGCCATAGGCCGCTACCACAAGGATTGGGGCGAGACAAAGCCGCCAAAGCTCGCCGGCCTAGACTTCGAGTAGGGTGCGTGCAACGCTTCGAGTAGGGTGCGTGCAACGCACCATTTCTCAAAGGGTTCGTGAGACGCAACATGTGCTCTTGAGCCGAAGCGAAGATGGTGCGTTTCACGCACCCTACAAGGATGGTGCGTTTTGCGCGCCGTACCGAAGATCGTGCGTTTTAGTTTTAGTCAGCGGGCGGAAGATGGTGCGTTTCACGCACCCTACGGAGTGGTGCGTTTTACGCGCCGTGGGGCGCGCGCTGGAGGTTGAGGGCGAGGAGCTTGGCGAGGAGGTCCTCGTCGGAGAGGGCCGGGGGCCCAGCCGTAGGCGGCGAAGGCGGCCTCGTCGAGCTTGCAGTGGGCCAGATCGAGCCGGGTGGGACGCTCGTTGTTCGCAGCTTGACCGCTTGGGCGAACATCGCTAAGATGGTTAGGTAGAGAAGACTCTCCCCCCTGGTGCGTCTGCGATGAGCCCCGACCGAATCCTGGATCACCTCCGACGCCAGCCGTTTCGGCCCATCCGGATCTATATGTCCGACGGATCGTCGTACGAGGTCGCCCATCCCGAGCTGGCGTTGGTCACGCGCAGGGAAGTGGTGATTGCCTTGCCGGAAGCGGAGGGGGAACTGGCCGATCGCTCGGTATTCTGCGACCCCCTCCACGTCACTCGCATCGAGCCGATCGACGGAGCCAAGCCGAAAGGCAAGTCGAGGAAGCGCGAGTCGTAGGTCTCCACGGTCTTTCGCCCCTCGTTCCCAGGCTCTGCCTGGGAACGCACTAACCCAAGGCTCTGCCTTGTCCCGACCGGCACACGTCCCACCTGTTGGTGAATGTAACGCACCACCTCGATCCGCCGTCCGTATGCGAAACGCGTGCGTGCAAACACGCACCGTACGGGCGACTCAACGTGCGTGCAAGCACGCACTCTACGGCTGGCATTTCGCGCGCCGGAGGTTGAGGTCGAGGAGCTTGGCCAGGAGGTCCTCGTCGGAGAGGGCCGGGTGCCAGCCGTACGCGGCGAACACGGCCTCGTCGAGCTTGCGGTGGGCCAGGTCGAGCCAGGTGGGACGCTCGTTGTACAGGTTCGTCAGCGTCCGCCGCTTCAGCGCCCCGGCACACTCCTCGTCCCGCGCCACCACGCGCGGGTAGCGGACCGTGCCGATCCCCCGCTTGTCCGGATCGTGCACGTACCTCGCCCACGGCCCGTCGACCGACCCGGGAAACTCCAACACCTCCTCCCGCGTCCACTCCCGCGGGTTGAGCCAGTTGGTGCGGAGCAAGTCCAGCTCCCGAGCCGCCTCGGCAATCGCGGCTCGCTGCTCGTCGGTCGGCTCGGGAAACGGGAAGGTCTCGAAGCATAGCGTGGGGTTGTATGTTGGATCGTTCCCCTTGCCGTGCCAACTGCATGTCGCGAGAGTCCAGATTTCGTGCAAGCGTGAGTGTAGAACGCCGAAGTCACTGTCATCAGCGAAAGCGATCGCGATTACTTTCGAGTCCGGGAGGATGAGCGAGTCCAGCCACAGGAATACGCGATGTTTGGCGACCCTGGGGGTGGCGATGTAGCGCGGTATGCCTTGCACAGCTTCACGGAAGTCGGGAATCGTCCTGCCAAGCAGCCACCAATTCTCACGACGCCACTTGTCGTTATTCTTCTCTCGATCTGGCTTCACGCGTGCGACGACGTGTTCGAAGGCTGACTCGTAGCGCGCCGCGACCTGTATTGGCATCCGCACGCCAAAATCGATGATCCATCGGTTGGAGCAAAGCCGAACCAAATCGCTGCCGTTGCGGAATGGGCGAACCACGTCACTGGAGGGTAAGCCATTTGGATTCGAACTCTGCAGCAATCGCTGCGCCGTCGAGGAATCGACATCAAACGGTCCCACTTTCGTCGTTCCCATGAAACACAACCGCTTGTTTTTCGGTAGTGCGCGTTTTACTGTAAGATCACATCCGCTTGTGAGGTCCGGGTTGATTCGGGCTACGGATGCTCCGTCGAGCGTCGAAGATGCGCCTGCATTCTTCGCCTCAAAGCCTATCATGGCGATGCGGACAGCAGCGCCTTCAAGAATCCAATCTCGGTCTGAGATTGCCCAGAAGATGCGACAAGAATCGCTGACCCTTTCAAGAACAGGGCGCGCCCCAGCTTGTTTGATTGCTGCCGTTGCCAGAAGGCCGACTCTCTGCGCCTTCTTCTCTTCGATCATTTGGCGGCCTTTCTCGAACCAGTAGCAGCAAAGGTCTGACATGGCCGCCAGGCGATCGCGATAGAACTCTCTCAACGCGTTGGCGTACTCGATGCCTAACTCTGCACGTAGCTTCTTGTTTCCCAAAAACGGCGGATTTCCCACCACAAAATCCGCCTCCGGCCATTCCGGCTCTCGGGGGTTTTCCGGGTCGGAGAGGTCGAGGATCGCGTCCTTGAGCTCGATGCTCTCGATCGGCTCCAGCACCGGGTCGCTGGGGGGCTTGAAGCCGTTGTGGTGCATCCACTGAAGATAGCCGATCCAGATGACGACCTGGGCGAGCTGCTGGGCGTAGGGGTTGATCTCGATGCCCGCAAGCTGCGTGGGGCGGACGTGGGGGAGCATGCCCACGCCGCGGGTGGCGCCGTAGGCGATGACCTCTTTCTCCAGGTCCAACAGCAGGTTGATCGCCACGTAGAGGAAATTGCCCGAGCCGCACGCGGGGTCGAGGATGCGGACGTGGGCCAGGCGCTCGACGAAGTCCAACAGCGCCCGCTCCAGGTCGCGGACCGGCTTCGATGCCTTGCGGGCGCGGGGGGACCGCTTGGGGGCGGCCTGGCGGACCTTGTCCCAGAGCATGTCGCAGCGGGCGCGGACCTCGCCCCACTCGCGGCGGAGCGGCGCCATCACGACCGGCTCCAGGAGCGTGAGGATGTCGTCCCGGCTGGTGTAGTGGGCGCCGATCTGCGACCGCTTGGCCGGGTCGAGCGTCCGCTCAAAGAGCGTGCCGAAGATCGACGGCTCGACGTTGCCCCAGTCGTAGTCGTTCACCGCGATCAGCTCGGCGACCTCGGCCGGGCGGAGCTCGACCACGTTGGCATCGGCGAACAGCCCGCCGTCGAAGTTGAGGATCGCGTCGGCCCCGAAGTCGCCGCCTTCGGACATCGCCTCGAACAGGGCGTGGAGCCGCTCGGCGAGGCGCGGGGGATCGTTCTTCGACCCTTCCAGCACGCGGCCGAAGATCTTCTTGGGCAACAGGCCGATGTCCTCGCCGAACATGCAGAACATCAGCTTCATCAGGAAGTGGGCGGCGACCGGGGCGTCGACCCCGCGGATCCGCATGCCGTCGGCCAGGATGCCGAACCGCTCGGCCGCGTGCCGGGTGATGCTCTCGGTCGTAAGGCCCGGGCGGAGCGATTCGGGCTCGGTGAAGACCTTGCGCAGCACGTCGAGGTTTTGGGGGTCGGCCAGGCCTTCGAGGTCGAAGCGGTGGACCTGCTTGGCGGTGCCGGTGAAGTTGGTGTGGACGTGGAAGCGGTCGAGGTCGCAGACGACCAGAAGCGGCGGGTTGTCCAGGTCCTCGCGGTAGAGGAGGAGCTGCTGGTAGGCGGCGTCGAGGTCCTTGTGCTTGCCCTTGTACTCCCAGCCAAAGTGGCCGCGCATCCAGACGTCGGCCCAGCCTTGTTCGCCGGTGGTCTTGTGGACGCCGCGCTCGAAGGTGTACCAGGCGCCTTCGGGGTCGGCCTGGGCGGGCTTGGGCTGGCCGAGCACGTCGCAGAGGTCGCAGAAGTGCTGCTGGCACGCGCTCCGCTCGGAGAGCCGGGCACGCTGCCACTTGGCAATGAACTCGTGAGGGGTCATCGGGCTTTTTCGGGTGCGGGGATTCGTGCAGCCGGAAAAGGACTATCGTAGCGGCGTGGCGGTTCTCGTGCAAGGTTGGTGCAGTGGGGAGCGGGGCTTCGGCCTCGCGGATCGGGGCCGTCGCGTCGCGCATGCTTGTGTGGGCACGCCCGGCGAGGTAGACTGCCGGCGCGGGGCGATGGTTCCTCTCGGTAGTCCATTCCGCCGAGCATCTACGGACCACGTAACGGAGACCCGTGCCGTGTCTGACGAAGCTGTGTGGAGAGCTCGCCCGTGGTTCTTGGTGGCCGTCCTGACGGCCGTGCTCTCGGGGACCTCCACTTTCTCCGCGGAGGTCCTGCTCCGCGACGATTTCTCGGGCCCTTGCGTGCGGTACGAGTTTCTGGGCGCAAGCGCGTGGCGGATGAAGGAGGGGGCGTGCCGGTTTGCGGCGCCGGGGGGGGAGTGCTTTGCGGTGGCCAACCTGGAGGAGCTGGGCGAGGCGCGGATCGAGGCGCGGGTCGAGGTCGATCGGCGGTTGGGGACCGGGTACGTCGCGGCGGGGCTCGTGCTGTTTGGCGATTCGGACAACCACTGGCGACTGCTGCTGGTGGACGGCCCGAGCGACAACCGCTACTTCGAGCTGATCGAGCGGCACCGGGGCGTGCACCAGGCCCAGGTCGCCCCGCCGCCCGCGCCGACGCGATTGGCGTCGAAGCAGGAAGGGGACCTCCGCACGTGGCAGTACGGCGAGACCTATCGGCTGACGCTTTCGATCGCGCCCGAGGGGATCACCGGGGAGATCCGCGAGGCTTCTGGCGGCGGCTTCTGGCGGGAGACGTACTCGTTTGCGTCGGGCCGGGCGGTTCGCAGCGGGCGGCCCGGGCTCAACGCGAGCGGCGTCGAGGGGGCGTTTCGGGAGTTGGTGGTCGAGGGGACGCGGCCGGAGGCGCCGGGAGACTTGGAACTGGCGCGAGGGCGGGCCGGGAGCGTGGCGATCGTGCCGGGCGAGTCGGGCGAGTCGGCCGAGCGGCTCCGGGCGCTTCTGGAGCAGCAGGGCTTCGGCGTCACCGTGCTCGCGTGGGACGACGTGCGCCCGGGCGGGCTCCGGGCGGGTCAGCCGGATCTCGTCGTGCTGGCCGACGCCCGGAGGCTGCCGGCGACGGTGGTGAAGGCGGCCATCTCGTATCTCCGCGCGCGGGGGAAGCTGCTCGCGTTGGGGGCGCCGGCGTTCGGGCGCCGGCTGATCAAGTCGCCCGACGGCTACGTGAGCGAAGATCGATACGCGGAGGTGCTTTACCGGGCGGTGTCAAAACGCCCGATCCGGTTTGCACCCGACGGCTGGCGACGGTCGTGCTTCGACCCCCGGCGTGCGGCGGGCATTGAGGCGCTGCCGAACGAGGGCGACGCCGAGGGGCGCGCGGCGCGCGCTTGGAACGTGACGACCGACCTGGAAGGGTGGGACACGTTCTCGCAGCCGATCGAAGGGGCGTTCGTCGAGGGCGAGACGCTCTTCTGCTTTCGGGCCCGGGGCGACGCGGACACGCCGCAGCTTGCGATCGAGTGCCGCGAGCGCGACGGTTCGCGGTGGATCGCGACGGTCGAGCTCGTCGACGAGTGGCGACGCTACGTGCTGCGCCCCCGGGATTTCGTCTATTGGCCCGACTCGCCGGCCCATCGCGGGGGGGTGGGCGATTGCTTCAAACCGGGGGGCGCGACGGACATCTCCATCGGCCTGTCCCAGAGCCATACGCCGCAGTGCAAGCCCGGGATGCACACGTTCTCGTTCGGCGACCTGGCGACCGCCGCGGACCCGAGCGGGGAGGAGTCGGAGTACCAGGTGCCGAACGTGGAGGGTCTTTGCCCTTCGTACACGCTGTATCCGCTGGCCGGCACGTCGTCGCTGCGCCCGGCCCATGGCGTGGCGCCCCAGATCGGGACCGTTCCTTTTTCCGCCGCGGGCTATTCCGCGGTTTGGCGTGAAGGGGGGATCGGGTTCGACCGGGGCCGCGCCTGCCGGTGGGTCCGCGTCCTGGACGCGTACGACGCGACCGGCCGCAACCGCGGGGCGCTGGCGTGGCTGATGCTCGGCGAGACGGTCTTCCCCGGGGCGATCTGGGCGAACGTCGGGCTGGCCGATCCCGCCGCGCTCTTCGCCGACACGCCGGAGGCCGCGGTGCTGCGGAAGACGGTCGCGGGCGTCGCCGGGGCGATGACCCGGGGTTGTTTTTTGTTGGAGGCGGGCAGTCGCCATTTCTCCTATCGCCCCGGCGAGACGATCGACCTGGGGGCCCTGGTGATGAACGCCGGGCGCAATGCGGCCGATTGCGCGGTGACGTTCGACGCGACCGACGCGAGCGGAGAGCACGTCTTCGCGGAGACGATTCCGGTCGCGATCCCGCCGGGCGAGTGTCGCGAAGTGAAACGCGAGTGGACGCCGAAGGGCGACGCCGTTTCCCGGTTCCCCTTCACCATGAACAGTTACCTGCACTGCACGCCCCCCGCAGACGAGCTCCGCGAGCAGTCCGGCGGACGCCGCGAAGACCCGATCGACGCGATCTCGCACCGCATCGACCTTCTGCCGACCGAGCCGGCGGGGCCGGAGGAGTTCGTCCGCGTCGAGGGCTCGCAGTTCATGCTGGGAGGCGAGCCGTGGCACATGCTGGGGATCAACTACCGGCCGACGAGCCAGGGCGGGCGCCCCACGCTGCGGATGCTCCAGCGGGAGCTGTACGACCCGGAGGTGATCGAGCGGGACCTCGCGCGGATGGAGTCGATCGGGATCAACACGCTGAGCGCGGTTTTCGCCCCGGAACCGCCCGACCCCAACGCGCCCGGCGCGTATCGCGATCTGGAGGATTTTTTGGAGCGGTGCCGACGGCACCAGATGAAGGTCTTCTACTTCCTGCCGTGGGGGAACCCGCTGGCGAGGGCGGACGTCGAGGCGATCAAGCGACACATCGAGGCGGCGGGCCTGGGCGACCATCCGGCGATCCTCGCCTGGGAGCTGGCCTGGGAGCCGATCCACCACCTCGGGTCGCGCGAGCGCGGCCTGGAGTTCCTCACCGCCGACTGGAACGCCTGGATCGTCGAGCGCTACGGCTCGCTGGAGTCGGCCGAGCGCGACTGGGACTTCAAGCTGAAGCGACTCTCCAGGCCTAGCAGCCCGTTGAAAAAGGGGGCCACTGCTGGCTTGTCCAGCAGTGCTGTACAAATTCGCACGAAAATCACTGCTGGACAAGCCAGCAGTGGCACCCAAGTCGCCGAGGGACTACTTTTTCAACGGGCTGCTGAGAAGCTCGGGACGCCCGCGGCGGATGCAGCACCCGGGGCGGCTGCGGAGCCGGCGGCGATCCCCGAGCGGCAATGGTGCATCGCCCACGGGCCGTGGGACCGGGCGGTGGCGGCGTTTCGTCGTTTCTTCAGCGATCGGGTCGGCCGGGCCTACGGCGAGCTGATCCGGGAGCTTCGCCGGTTTGACCCCAACCACCTGATCACGTTCCGCTTCGGGGCGTGCGGGATTCCCGACCAGGCGGCGTTCGCCCACGCCCACTCGGCGAGCGTGGCCAAGCACGTGAGCTTCCTCTGCCCGGAAGGGTACAACCTCCAGACGGGCGGCTGGGCCAACCCGACGCCGGCCGACGATCTCCGCCAGGGCGGGCTGGTGACGCTCTACTATCGCTTCCTCTCGCGGGAGAAGCCGGTGGTGTGGATGGAGTTCGGCTACACGGTCAACGGGTTCCACAAGGACTGGCAGACCGGCCGCGAGCACGTCTCGCCCGAGGAGCTTGCCCGGCAGCGGGCCGAGTATGAGAGCTTCTTCAAGATGTTCATCGAGTCGGGCGCGCGCGGCGCCGCACCGTGGTGGCTGCCTGGGGGATTCCGACTGGGCGAGCGGAGCGACTTCGGCGTGCTCGAGCCGGACGGGACCGAGCGCCCGGCCTGCGAGGTGCTGCGGCAGTACTTGCCGCGATTCGCCGAGGTGCCGGACGGCTCGTGCATTGCTTTCCCGGGCGACCGGGAGCGTGAGCCCGAGCGACCGGCGATCACGCTGGACCTCGACGCCCACTACGCCGACGCCTGGCAGCTCTACGGCCCGAAGTATCTGGAAGCCGTGAAGTCGGGCCGGCTGCCGCAGCTCAGGACGGAGGGGACGGGCGGCACGTCGGCCGATTGTCCGCTGGTGGCGGTGGGGAACACGCCGCTCAATGGGCACAATCCGCCGAAGTTCCTCAACGCCGAGTTCGGCGCCGTCGAAGTGCGGCTTGACGACGGCGACCCGTGGCGGGAGGTCCGGCCGGGCGACGTGGTGCCGCTCCGCCGTGGCGTGCAGCTCGGCGTTCGCGCGTCGTTGGGCAACACCGCCGAAGCGGCTTGGATTGCGCCGAAGCCGGGCCACACGGACGAGCCGGGCGCCGTCTTCCTGCGATTGACGCTCTCTGCGTCGGGCACGACGATCGACGTACCGATTGCGGCCGACACGCCGTATCTCGGCGATGCCGAAGTCGGGCCGTTCCGCTTGCCATTGCTCGCCCATCCGCAGGTGACGGTGACGCTGCAAATGGTCACCACGCGCAAACAGTCAGGCACGACCGACGAGCTGGTGATCCCCTTCGGCCAGAAGCGGTCGGTGACGATCGAGCTGGTGCCGTGATTCTGCGCGGAGGGTAAGCGCAGCCGGGCGCGCGGGTCGCGCCGGGGGTTTGCGCGGGCAGTCGGTCCGGCTATGGTGGTGGGCAGCGGCGAAGAGGGGCCGGATGGTAACTAAGCGGGATAAGGAGAAGCCTGCACGGTCGGGTGCCACTGGCGTCTCGCCAGTGCACGGGCAAGATGCCCGTGGCACCCTAATACATCGTGCAATCTATGGTCCGTCCCGCTTAGCCGGGAACACGTTCGCCTGAGGAGGTTCCGAGATGCACCGCGTTGTGCTTGGGGAGAGTGGGCTTTCCGTTTCGCCCGTGGCCTTCGGCACGTGGCAGCTCAGCCCTCGGTTCTGGGGCGAGCAGTCGAAGGAGGACGCCCAGGCGGCGATGAAGCTGGCCTTCGACCAGGGGATCAACTTCTTCGACACGGCCGACGCGTACGGCGACGGCTACGCTGAGAGCGTGCTGGGCGAGGCGATCCGGGACCTGCCTCGCGACGAGCTGGTCATCGCCACGAAGGTCTTCAATCACTACAACCCGGACGCGTCGAGGTACCCGGACCTGGCGCCCGCCCATATCGTGGAGCGATGCGAGGCCTCGCTCGAGCGCCTGGGGATCGACACGATCGACCTGTATCTCTTGCACTTCTACGACGAGCTGACGCCGCTGGCCGACGTCGCTGAGACTCTGGAGGAGCTGCGCAATCAAGGGAAGGTTCGGGCGATTGGTGTCAGCAACCACACGGTGGAGCAGCTTAGGGCGCAGCGGCGGTTCGGGCCCTATTCGGTGGTGCAGCCGGCGTACAGCCTGATCGATCCGGCCATCGAGCCGGACCTGTTGCCCTACTGTCAGGCGGAGAATCTCGGGGTGATGGTCTACTCGCCGCTGCACAAGGGGCTTCTGACCGGCAAGTACACGGGGGCCGAGACGTTCGACGATTTCCGCGGGAGCCATCCCGATTTCCAGGGGGAGCGGTTCAAGCAGCTCTGCGATCAGGTTCAGAGCATCCGGCCGATCGCCGAGCGGTACGGGCTGACGATCTATCAGCTCGTGGTCGCCGCCACGCTGATGCACCCGGCCATCCACGTGGCCGTTTGCGGGATCAAGACGCCGGACCAGATTGCCGAGGCGGCGGGGGCGATGGGCCGATCGATCAGCCGCGAGGATTACTTCGCCGTGCGCAAGGCGGTCCTCGGCTCCGCGGCCCCGAAGCTGCCGGACGCGAAGGGCAAGCAGAAGTGAGCCGTTGGGGCCCCCTGTCGAGCCTGGCGACGGAGTTCGGATGGCGAGGGTGGGGCGGATTGCACGGGTGAGGCGGAGTGTTGCGCCCCGGTTTCGCCAGCCCGCACGCCCTGTCAGGTCTGTCGACGGCAGCCTGCCTCGCTCGTGGTGGCCCGATTCATCGGTTCAATCGGCGTCTGGACCGCACGAAGGCGGTCACGACAAGCCCGCAAAGCCTTGCCGCACCCAATTGGCTTGACGCCCGGCCGCCCGGCGAATAGGCTGAAATCTAGGTGATTTCTGAGGACGATTTCGTTTGCCGAACGCGCGGGGGCTTCTCAACCGACCGCCAGCGTCGAGTCGCACCCGGGGGGGGTGAAGCGGTATGGGGCTTAAAATCGTCGGAGAGGATCCCCTTGGCGAGGGCGGAGCAGGGAAGCGCGCCCCACGCATCGCCACGCTCTTTCCTCGCACCGCCACGCTGGTGACGCTGCCGGGCATCCATGCCACGCAGCGGTTGGCCTATGTGGACCTTCTCAACCAAGAGCGCGCCGAGCGGGGGTTGCCGAAGCTGACCCGAGCGGAGGAAGACGCGGAGACGGCCAACTCGGTCGACTTGATCCTGGAGGGCAGCAGCGTCCTCATCCGCCCGGACCCGAGCAAGATGGCGCTGGCCTTCCAGGCCGACGAGCTGCTTCAAGAGCGCGTGGCCAAGCACCGAGTCAAGTTCCTCTACGTGCGGAACGAGAAAGTGCACGACGCCATCCAGCGCCGGGGCGAGTGCTGGCGGGTGACGCCGCTCCCCAAGTCCTCGCAGGAACTGAAGGAGATGATCGCGGCGTCGAGGATCGGAATCCACGGGGAGGCGATCTACTATTACAGCCGGCCCACCGGCGCCCGCTTTCTCACTTGTCAGCAGTTCGCCGCACTGGCCTGTTTGGACGACGACGGGCTGCGGCGTCACCTGGCGGAGATCCGGGAGTTCTCGGCGCGGATCAACGCTCGGGGGAAGCCCGAGGTCGGCTTCTTCATGGCCGACAAGTCGTTTTCCAAGGCGGACCCGGCCTCGCACGATTTTCAGACGCTTGCTCCGGAGGAGTTGAGGGGAGTCCATGAGTGGCTCGCGGAGAAGTTTCGCAGTGCCGTGCCGCCCGAGCTCCGCGAAGACGACCCGGAGAGCCTCGAATGGCGCAACGCGATGTGCGCCGCGCTGTTGGGGCATGAGGAAGAGGAGGTCGTCTCCGAGGAGACGCTCTTGGGCCTGAGCTCCGAGTTCTTCATGCAGATCCAGTGGTTGCCGGGCGGCCGGATCGAGGAAGGAGAGCTGATCTTCGATCCGATCTTCGAGCAGGGCACCCAGGCCCCTCGGGACCAAGAGGTGGAAAGGCTCTACGACGAGAAATCCCGGGGCTTCATCTACAACTTCGTCCGAGAGTACGGCGACCTGGAATACGTGAACATCGGTCGGGTCATCGGGTCCCTGTCCCGCAAGCGGCCGATGCAGGGGCGCCGGCAAGTCTACATCGCCGAGGTCAAGCAGCGAGGCAGCCAAAAGGAGATCCTCTGCATCATCCGGATGCAGAAATGGGGAGTCTGCGAGCACCTCGACGAAGAGCACGATCTGTTGGAGGCGATCCTCGCCTCGGAGGAGTACACCGAGTACGTGCTGGACCGGCGACTCGGCTGCCGGCAGCTCGGGATGGCCGTCCCCACCCGCGTCACCGGCAAGAGAATCCCCGAACGGTATTTCGGCAAACAGACGAAGTACCACGGCAGGCTGATCTGGACCGCCTACTTCGAGCGCGAATACATTCCCGGCATCGCCAGCGACAAGATCCCCAACCACCGGTTCCAGAGCGAAGTCTATGCCTCGGGGTTTGCGCGTCTGTTGGGCAGGGCGGCCGCTCCCAACATGATCGTGGGAAGATGCGATTCCGACGACCAAGTGCTGTTCGACGACGGCGACGAGGTGGTCCTGGAAAACGACCAGGGGATGCCCACGCGGATCATCGTCTCGGATCCGACCGGGTGTTTCGCCGACTATCGCCACCCGTTCGAGGAGGCGGCCGCCGAGTACGCGGAGCCGGTCAACCGGCGCGCCGAGTGCCTTCCCGATCCCCGGATGTTCGCCGGCGTCTACCTGGACGCCTTCGTGGAGCGGTTCTCCGCCATCCAAGCGGAATACCGCCGCCGGAGAAGGGCCTTCGACACCCTTTTCCGACACTGCCAACGCGACGAGGGCGGCAGCTTCGCCTATCGCTGGGAACAGGTCCTCCAGCGCCTCAACAACGCCAACCCGCGACGACTGGCGGATCTGATCCGCAGCCACATGAAGCTGAAGTAGTCAGCCCGGTTGCATAAGGCCGTAGCGCAGCCCGGGCCGGGCGGTATAGATTCTCCGCACTAACGACTAACGGCGCTCTGACCCCGGGCTCCCTGACGTAAACCGGATGACGAAGTCGTCGGCGTAGTACTTCGGCCGGGTGGCCCCGGGTGATTGCTCACCCGGGAAAACCCGGCCCAAACACGAAGACTACGAGTTGACCAACTCCACCGTCGAACGGTCGGTGACGATCAGCGGACAATCGCTCAACGGGACGGTAGGGACCTGCCAGCGCCGGTTGGATCGCGTCGCCTGCGGCAACCGGTGCACCGTGGCCACGAGGGGGTCGATCAGCACGGGCGCGTCGAGCACGGCGCCCGACGTTTCGGGAATCGCCAGGTCCACGGTCCGCGGGTGCAGCTCTTCTCGCAGATCGGCCGGCAGCCAATAGGCATACAGCGGCCTGCCGCGGCGGACGAAGGCGACCTTCCATAGCGCCGATTGAGCCAGCGGCAGGCCGTCGGCGGCCGAAACCTCCAGCGGTCGCTCGGCCCATTGCGTCTCGGCGTCGAACAAGGCGCACAAGCATTGGTAGGCGAAATACGAGGGCTTGGGCGTGTAGTCGCTGCGCCGCACCAGCCCTTTCGAGTTCAGCCGTCCGTCGGGGGTCCCGTCCTCGTTGGGATACAGCATGTCGACCGTATGGAAGTACGAGCTGAGCTCCACGCGCAACCGCAGGTCGCTGAGCGTGCGCCGCACGACCCAGCGGGCCTGGAGGGCCTCGGTCCACGGGTACTTGGCCAGCGCGCCGGCGCCGGCCGTCTGCGAAGGGCAGCCGCTCTCGCCTTGCCACAGCGGCTGTTTCAGGTTGTGTTGGGCCAGCACCTCGCGGCAACCGGCAACGGCGGCCTCGTACGTGTCTTCAGGCGACGCGCGGTACCAGTGGTACGAGACCTTGTCGACCAGCTCGCCAAGCCCCAAGTCGAAGCATGCCTCGAAGTACGACGGGCTCCACACGGCCGGCCCGACGATCATCGCCCCGGGCACGGCCTGGCGAATCACGGGGGCCGTCATCCGCACGAACTTGACGTACTCGGCGGGGTCCGACTTGTGCGGCTTCCAGAAGTTGCGGTGGTTCGGCTCGTTCCAGATCTCCCAGTGCTTGACCCGATCGCGGAAGTTCTCGGCCAACGCCCGCACAAAGCGGAGCCACGGCTGCCGGGCCTCGTTGCTCCAAAGCGGCGCCCAGCCCACGGCGAACTGATTGGTCGCTTCCGGCGTGTACAGCCGGTTGCCGTAGCCCAGGTTGAACCACGGCTGGATCCCGATGGCCAGCAGCCGGTCGACGATTGCGTCGAGCCAGGCGAAGTCGTATTGGCCCCGGGCCGGCTCGCATCGACACCAGCCGGTCTGCACGCGGGCCCACTTGGCGCCCAATTGGGCCAGAAAGGGATAGCACGGCTCGGGCTCGAACATCTGGCGGTCGAGCGTCTCGAAACCGACCCCCAGTGGCGAGGCGGCAATCGATGCGGCAGGCCGCGGTCGGACCTTGCCGAGGACATCCAGCCCGACCCGAGCAGCGCCCCGGGCCGACCGTGATAGCCAACCAGCGCCAGCGGCCGCGGCCAGCGAGCCACCGACAAACGATCGTCGCGAAATGCTTCCCATGTTGCGGCCCACGCCGATGGCCGCGATCGCTTGGTTGCGGGTCCCAGGCACGTATCGGTCCTCCAGAGTCTGAGGGGAATGCTCGGCGTCAGGCCGATATTCGGGGACTGGGGTCAGAGCGCACTTTGTCATTAGCCCGGCGATCACGGTTAAGTATAATGACAACGTGCGCTCTGACCCCATACTTAAGCTCGTGATCGCCGGGCTAATGACAAAGTGCGCTCTGACCCCATACTCACTCTGGACATACTCTGACCTTACGACGCGCTCTTTGGAGTCTGC
>Ga0307378_10008057_pt1 | contig 14085 bp, 11 predicted proteins | sample UN1MG_FD_202238 | JGI IMG/M metagenome (GOLD analysis project Ga0307378, IMG submission 202238) | Soil microbial communities from Risofladan, Vaasa, Finland - UN-1 | ecosystem: Environmental > Terrestrial > Soil > Coastal area > Acid sulfate soil | place: Finland: Risofladan, Vaasa | collected... | reverse complement strand
AATCTCTTTAATAATATTTTGGATAATATCTTTTCTTTATTCTTCTTGATTACATTCATACTCATATCTGTCTCAATCACACCAGGGGCGATTGCATTAACAGTTATGTTTTTTGGGGCAAGTTCAATGGCCAGACCTCGCGTAAGAGCATCTATCCCACCTTTACTGGCTACATAATTTATCTGCCCCCGTCCGCCTTTCTGAGCAACTACGGAAGATATATTTATTATCTTTCCGCTTCTTTGTAAGATCATTTTTTTGGAGACTGCTTTACACATATTAAATGTACCGGTCAGATTTGTGTCAATGACATCTTTCCATTCCTTTAATTCCATTCCGGCGAAGCAATAATCTTGAACCTTAGCCGCGTTATTAACCAGGATATCTATTCTTTGAAAGATTTTCAATAGATCTTTTATGGCTTTTTCGGTTTGCTCAGGATCTCTTATATCTACCTTGATTTTTATACTTTTATTTCTCAATTCCTTTATTTCTTTCAGCACCTTATCAGCGAGCAGATCTTGAGACTTATAGAGAATGCAGATGTCTGCTCCCTCTTTAGCCATTTCTAAGGCAATAGCCCGTCCTATGCCTCTTGATGCTCCGGTAATAACGGCTACTTTATCCTTTAATTTCATAATTTATTTTTCATATCTTTTTACTATAAGGCAGGCATTTTGCCCACCAAAGCCAAAAGAATTTTTCAGGATATATTTCCCGTCCCATTCTCTCATTACATTGGGGATATAATCAAGATCGCAAGTAGGATCAGGATATTCGTAATTTATTGTGGGATGTAGTTTGTTAAATAAAAATCCGGTAAGGGCGGAGATTATTTCAACTGCTCCGGAAGCAGCGATTAAATGGCCGAGCATGGACTTAGTGGAGCTTATGGGGATATTATAAGCCTGATCACCAAATACCTTTTTTATGGCTTTTGTTTCGACCAAATCATTTTTAGGGGTTGATGTCCCATGACCGTTTATATAATCAATATATTGGGGAGTGATTTGAGCATCATCCAGGGCGGAGCGGATCGATTGTTCTGCACCCGCTCCTGTCGGCTCCGGGTCTGTTGAACGGTAAGCATCAAGAGAACTTCCATAGCCCACAACTTCGGCATATATCTTAGCACCTCTCTTTAAGGCAGAATCAAGTTCTTCCAAGACAATTATCCCTGCTCCTTCACCCAGGATTGCCCCATCCCGTTCACGATCATAAGGTCTTGAGGCCTTGTCCTTTAATTCATTTTTTTCCGATAAGGCACCGAGGAGACTGAATCCTCCTAAACCAAGGGGATTTAACATTGAATCGTAACCCCCGCAAATAAAAATATCATTATCTCCTCTACGAATTTTTCTGAAAGAATGGCCTATTGTCTGAGTACTGGCCGCACAGGCAGAACAGTTAATATAACTGGGACCGGAAATTTTATATTTCCTTATCATGAGCATACTCAAGGTATCCAGAGGGACTTGCAGACTCTGGTTATTTTTTAAGTATCCGGCAAAAAAGTCGGCCAAATTAATTTTAGAATCAGGGAAAACGAGCTTTTCAATAGGTAATACTTCGAGGCTGACCCCCAAATTGAGACCACATTCCTTTATTCTATCAGAGAGTCTTGCGTCATGAATCGCCTCCTGTAAAGCCATAAAGCCGAAATAAATTTTACGATCAGTGATTGTTTTTAGCTCAGGACAATCTGAATAAAGGCTTTCAAAAGGTATGTTTTTGATTTCTCCACCGATTTTAACCAGCATAGTTGAAACATCAAAGAGAGAAATTTTATCAATGCCTGATTTTCCATTTAATATCGATTTAAAGTGTTCTTTTGCATTAGAACCTGCCGGAGAAACAACACCTATCCCTGTAATAACTACTCTTCTCATAAAAATCTCTTAAGAATAAAGCTTACCTTGGTATTTCCCATCTCAAAACTATTAGTCATGGCTATATTTATCTCATCTTTTGTGGCCTCCTCCGAAGTAAATCTAAAATCATACTTCATTTTATCAATATCTTTTAGATTAACGGTAGGAAGGATCATTTGTTCCTTTAATACCAGAGCACTGATTGCAAATTCAAAAGATGAAGCCCCGGCCATAAAATCTCCTGTCATAGCTTTAGTTGGATTTATTAAAGGATGCTTTTCATTGCAATTGCTAAAAACCTCTTTGATTGCTTCCGCTTCCGTCTTATCAGCGATGGGGTGGGAGTTTGCGCTTGGATTAATATAATCGATGTCTTCTTTTGATATCCCGGCATCTATAATTGCATCCTCCATACATTTCGTTAAAATAGAGCTTGATGAGGGATAAACAGTTAATGATTCACAATCGGTTGTTTGGCCATAGCCAATAAGTTCTGCATAAATTTTGGCCTTTCGTTTTTTGGCTGATTCCATATTTTCAAGTATTATCAAGGCTCCTCCTTCTGAGACAACGACCCCGTTTCCATTACTACCAAAAGGTGATGATAGAGAAGTGCTCTGATTAATAACTCCTAGATTAGTTAAGGTGGTCAGACTTACTGAATTTATTTTACTATCAGCTCCGCCAACCAGGGCATAATCGAGTTCCCCGCTTTGTATTTCCTTAAATGCTTCTCCTATACTTTGCGCAACTTGACCAGACCATGGATTAAAGACCATATTAGGTCCTTTTATATTTAAAAGTATTGATATATAACAAACAGGCATATTGGTTAATATCTTAAATGACAACAAGGGGCTACATCTAAAGAGTGCTTTTTCTCCAAAGGCCTTCATATCCACTCTCCCATCAACTAGAGAATTTTCTATTATGGGAACGAGCTCATCGAGCTCACCGGTTGTAAGACCTGTGCCTATGTAAATACCAAAACGTTCGGGAGGGATTGAATTTGTATTAATTTTAGAGTCTTCTAATGCCTGGATAGCGGCTACAGCAGCAAACTGAGCTTCCCTGTTCATCAATTTCAATAATTTTCTATTTTCTATAAACTGCTCAGATTGAAAGTCTTCAAAGTATCCGCCAATTGTTAAAAGGTTACTGCACTGTTCCAAAGAATCTAATCTGCGAAAACATTTATTTCCTTTTACTAAATTATTCCAGGCAATCTCTTTACCAACCCCATATGGAGAAATTAATCCAATCCCAGTTATTGCTACCCTGGATTTCATTTTATCCCTTCCAACCAGTAGTCAAGTAATTTTTCCCGTTTTCTTTCAAGGTAAGGATCGTCAAATTTAACAAATATAAAAATCATATCAGACTCTACAGCAATTTTTTCCTTTATGGAAGCTTTTACTTTTACCCGACCTGAATCTTCATGGATTGAAACAATAGTAGTTTTCAAATTTAAAACATCGCCAGGTTTGGCAATGTGGCGAAATTTTGATTTTTCCAAAAGGGTAAGGAGCGCTTTAATTTTTAAGTTATAGATTTGTTCAGCAGTTGTTTCCAATAAAAGTCCGGATAGCTGGGCCAATGATTCGAGGATCAAAACTCCGGGCATTATTGGACGCCTTGGGAAATGGTCATTAAAAAAGTCCTCACTCAAGGTAATATTCTTTATCCCTTCTGCCGACGTACCTACATCCCAGGAGGTTATTTTATCGATCATAAAAAATCTCATTTTGAATTTTCCATATCATTATCTTGAATCAAAATGTTGTTTTCTAAAGATAAAAAATTTTGTCATCAAGTTTTATATTTATCTTGAGATCCAGATACGTATAGTCCTCATATAATTTATTATCCCAATCAATTATCCGGATTTTAACAGGAAGATAATTATTTTTATTTATATAAAGAATAATACGATAACAATAATATCCTTTATCTTTTTCTTTTGGAAGTATTGCTTCATAATGATAAACAGGGATGCCATTAATTTGATCATTTCCATGATCAATTATCTTTATCTCATTATTTTTTCTAGCCCTATTATAATTATTTGTAATTATATCGATCAATTTTCCTAAACCAATGTTGGTTATATCATGATGATTATTTTTCATCGCTATATCGCTTTGTGGGGACAAAGAAAACGTAAAAAATCCCAAAATAATCCCGGCTTTTCTAACGCGTAATTTATTATCGTTTTCCCCTTTTTGATAAACTACGGTGATATCCTTCTTAGGTCCCTCTCTATAGTTTAGTTTTACTTTAAATGGCTTTTGAAAAACTAAATCAATATGCTCGGTAACCATACCGACATCTTTTATTAATTCTTGTTTAATGAAATAAGCAGAGTATGTTTGAATATTGGCATAAGCCTGGTTTATTTTATTTATAACCGTATCATATGCCGAATTGTTTGTAGCATTGATCGGAAAGGAAAAACAAAAAAGAAGAAGTAATATGTTTAAGAAAAGGATAATCTTGAATTTTATGGCACTCATCTTTTCATCTGAAAAGTAGCCCTTCCTTGGTTTAAGGAATAGCAAAAATATAGTCGCTCTCATTTATTAGACAACATACCTATAGAAAAATGAGAGAAAGAGACTCCCATGAAGTCAGAGAATACGGACATCTTCGGGGATTTCCCCATTCTGGTGTCTGCTATATGAGAGCGAATATAGTATGGATAGCCAGTTAGATATTAAAAATTCCTTCTGCGTGCTCTAGGGTAGATGCGGCTGCGCTTACACTGTGACTAGCCGCCATGTGATCATCTTTAAAAAGGGGATATCTAAAGGAATCTAGGCGTTTTAATTACTTGCTTTGTATCACAGTAATGGACTGATCCCCTTATTAAAGATCGTTTTTGCCACTTTCTTAAACCCATTACTGTTCGGATGGATTTCGTTGATCCATTCTTTATTCCCGACAGTACCATGAGTATCGACAACGGTGAGGTGGCCATTTGAGGCAGAGGCTACACGGTTCAAAACGGTTTTAAACTCGGTTAGCATGTAACTTGCTATCTTCCTCTGGTCGTCGTTATTATTGATCCCTTTATCCGTCAGGTACGGGTACATCCAGGAGCGGCCTTTATCAACCTGCAATAGCCCGCCCAAAAAAGTCGCACCCTCTTTGGAAGGAATCGGAATGTCGTAAGTGTGCGTCACGATATGTATATTGGGGTTGGCAGAATACTGCACAGCCAATTCGATCAAGTCCGCGTAGGCGCATTCGATCATTTCCAGCCGGCGTTGAAAACGTCCCTTATTAATGCAGTCCTCCCAGGTATTATCCGCCGTCTTGGGAAGGAGGAAATAATCAAAGTCATAGCGGCCGACAATGTCGTTTCCACCACCGGAGAACAGTAAAATATCGAAATATTCTTCGTTAAGCCTGCGTAGAAATTCCAGCTTTGCGTCTCCCGAGAGCATGGCCACTGCTTCATCACCGCTGCTCGATATGTCATCTATGAGTATTTTGTCTGAATATTCTTCCTTAAGCCAGTCAATCACATTACTGGCCCCACCAAACAGGATAAATTTAGGAAAGTAAGCGAACCACGAGTCCCCCTCAGCAAGTACCTTTTTCCGGTCCGGGTAAATTTTGGACAGTTCCCGGAATTTATCGCGCGAACGAATGGATCGTTGTTCAGCTTCGCCTTTACGGAGCCTGTCAATAGTAGGAAAATCGATCTTAATGCTCATAATACCTCTATCTCCCTATGGTGAAATATGTAATTTTCCAGAAATTAAGTTGCAGTAAGATATTAAAAGTTTTGGGAAGATGGTTTGGAAGAAACCCTTTTTCAAAAGGGTTTCTTCCAAGAAGCCCTCTTTTGTCCTGCAATATTTCCTAAGTTGAATCAAGTATTAATTTTAATAAAGTTATCAACTAGTTACCTGAAGATCTATATAATGGGAGTGATAACCTGCCGCCGCATGAGAGCCATTCAGGCTTGATCTCCTTGAGGTGCTACCTGATTCAGGTAAGTATTGAAAACGGGCGCTGCTGTTCGAAGGCCAAATTGGGTGCTCCGACGGTAAAAAAATTTGGCGACTGATCCGAGGGCATGCGCCGCAGCACTTGCTGGTGAAGGCTGCGATAGGAGCCATGAAATCGCCCCGCATGCCAGACCTGCAGTAAGGTTCCGGTGAACAGGCCGTTAAATGTGCCGTCATATGAACGCTGGTTGTCTTGGCAGCCGGAAATGAGGATGACGGAAGCCTTAACCGCTCCGACCACATTTTCGAATTTTTCGTCTATGGCCGTGGAAATATACATTTTAATGTTCTTACGGTAAACCCGGTTAGCCACATCCGGCGGCATCGCACGGGATCTCCCATCGCGCTCAGCAGTCGGTGTTATACCTCTGAGGGCATCGCGCGCCACTGTGCCACTATGGCAACTGTCCGATAATAGAATGATTCGCACTCCTTCCCTGAAACCTCCCAGTAACTTGTAGATGTGATCGTCTACCAGTTGCCGGTCATACAGACACCAGGTTTCGTCCTGCAGATCGTCCTCGTCCCTGTTCAAGTCGGGCACCTGCCCGCCATGCCCCGAGTAGGTCAGCATGAACAGATCTCCGGGTTCAAGGCTTTTTCCGATACGCTCCAGCTCTTTAACCACCCGGTCAAACTTCGCGTCCTGGGTGAGAAGAAGTATTCGCTCTCCAAAGCCCTCCTTGGCGGCAATCATTTCCATATCCTGCGCATCCGCTTCGCAGGCAAGAAGGTCGCCTTTCCAGCCATCATAGTGGTTCGGATCTACGCTGTTTAACCCGATATGAAGCGATATTCCTTTAGCCATAGGTATTTTCTCCCTCCTGTTTTTTTAGAATTCTCATTTAAGCTTGCCTGGTGGAACCGTTTTATTCAGATGAAGCTGCAGCATTGATCTTGGTCATAGCCGATGCCAGGTTACGTTCCAGAGTCTTGACAGGTATTCCATAAAAGTTGGCCATTTCAGATATATCTTTTTCGAATTCGAAAGGCTCCGCTTCAGGAGATGTTAAATAAGCTGGGGACTTCTTCTGGTACCCACGGCCTCCTATCCTCGACAGACTATACCTCATGATATTTTCCTCGAAAGTGTTCAGACTGGCCTTAGACAGCAATGATTCGAGCTTCTCAGCATGTGCCGCTCTTTCAGTGGTACCTGAAACTATTTGCCAGAATCTTTCACGATCGAAATCTGTTTTCCGCGGCGCTGCAGGTGGTACCTCCCAGACGAGCCAAGGTCCGGACCCCCAGATGCGGTCAGCCATGCGGGCCAGGATAGAGCTGGCTTTGGCGCGGTAGTATCCGGGGTCCGACCGTACCAGAGTATGCCAGCTCCGCCTGAGCATGGGCGGCAGGCAGACTTTTGCATCGCTGAAGATTCTATTTTCATTGCCGGGAAGACTTTGGCGAAGGGCATTCACGTCAGGATGGTCTCCCAGCAATGCCTCCAGATTGCCAACCACTTCTTCAAGTAGTCGCCGGAGCATTGGGAGAGTTTGGGGCCCGATGATCCCATCGGCGGGAACGCCGAGGACCCGCTGGATCGAACAGTTTAATTTGAGAATTTCGGGATTGTTAGGGCGTTGGAGAAACAGCGACTCATCTGCGAGTAAGGGAATAAGAAGGTGAGCGCCGAACAGACCCAGCATGGGGTTTTCGAATTTACCCAAGATCATTTGCCGAAGGTCTTCTGCTGTGACCGGGATTCTACCGCTGGTAAGCCCCTGGCGGGCAAGCTCCGTCAGCCGCACGGATGCATTAGACGGATCGAATCCGCATCCGGGCCGTGACATGAAAATAGTCCCATCTGATAAGTCGATGGTTTCGTTTGATCTGCACATTTCCCCTGAGATGCCGACAGAGGCGGAAGATATCTTCCGATCACGCACTACGAAAATCTGAATTTGCCAGTCCTGCACTAGAATGAGACCTTGTTCCAGATCGGGCAGGCCGTGCCTGGGACTGCGCAACCGATAAAAGCCTGGGGCCAACTCGATATTACAGCCGTACCAGGCCGCAGCCGAGGTATCGCGGTCATCCCCGCTCCCTCCGACTTTTTCAAAATCGATGACCTTCTGTCCACGCAAATCATGCAAGGTCAGTCCTCTGGACGGATTGCCTAGACCCTCAACACCTATATCACGGACAAAGAGAAACATCTGGCTTCCGTTACCCCACCCTGTCTGGATCGGGTCCCGGCGGCTTATCTCGGCAGCTATGCCTTGATGATATTCATGGGAAGTGATGGTCTGTTCCATAGGGGCCGCCGAAGCAAAGGCCAGAGGCATTCTTGGCCTTGGTACCCGCACGGGCCCCGCACCTGGCAAAAGATCAGCGTCCACTTCTGTCAGTGCGCCTCCGCGTTTGAATTTGACCGTGTAGAGACCTGGGGAAAGCTCGGTTTCCATATGGTTCAAAGCCGAGGCAACGCGCCTGAAAGCGCCATCGATAACAAAAATCTCGGTGCCTTCATCTGCTTCGACAATGAGGGGTACCTTTTGTTGTTTTGAATCAGAGATTGACATGGATAACCTCCTCCGGGTTGCCCATAACATCGAAGCGTTTACCGCAACTCAAGCCGTCCGCGTCTATGCGGTATTTGCCCGGTTCGAGCTCCAACGACAGCACACCATTGGCTGGTATCGCACCAGACCAGACATTTTCCAGACGGCCATCCAGAATCCTAGCACTACCATGACAGGAAGAACCGAAGTCGAATTCTACTGCCTGTTTGCGGATCGTATCGGCCTCCCACAGCACGATGTCTTTTGCACTATCAATCCGGATTTCAGGTTCCTGATAGCCCAGTCCATCAATGCTCATCGGGTAATTCATTACATAATCCTTAACTGCGGTGCCCGTGATACGTCCATGTGCATCCCGGGCCATCTCGAAAGCAGTAAGCAGTGCGTTGGTAAATATTCCCCGTACCATGCCGTCCGATGTCAGAGCCTGCTCGCGTGCCTTGTGATATGTTTGAGTGGCAAAGGCATGGAAATATCTGACCTGATCAGCATCGGGAGAATTTTCAGGAGCCCAGGGAGGCGGCTGAGGAGGGATAGCGCTGCAGTCGTCCCGGCAGCAGTCCATGATGAGAACTATCTCCTCGAACTTGGCAGATGCATGAAACCAGTCGGCGAAGACAGCCCCTGGAACGGCAGAAAATGATCGGTGGCTGGCATTGGCCATGAGGAGCGCAGCGTCGTTCACTTGAGGCGCATAACCATGACCTGCCAGGTAGAGGTAAAGACGGCGACCTACTCTGCCCCTTTCATTTTCATGCTCCCGAATGGCATCGAAGGCGTTGATGACCTGGTCACGCAGAGGTTGGGCGTTTTTGCGGGTCATAGTTTCGGCATTGGCCGGTGTCACTAAGAGCTCAATATTTTTCAATGGAACACTACCCCTGTTCAATAGCCAGTCCTTAAAGCTCAAGGCATCGTTAACAGGTCCGCTGAGGTCACTCAGGGCCGGATAACGCGAGATGCCTACTACCACAGCGTAATCTTTTTCTCCCATCTCAAAATCCTCTCTGCAAAATGGTCTGAAGACTGCTGAGAGTGGCCGGATCATTGTCGAAATCGCCATGCCGAATGGAGCGTGACGAGAGGCCGGGGCCGCGGTCGGAGGAAGACCAGACCGAGCGATTCCTGTCCGCATCGAGATAATCGATTACCCGTTTAATGGAAGAGTTGGAATCCTGATCGAAATGGTTGGTTTTTGAGTAGTAGCGCTGCATGCCGACCAGCGGGCAATCGACTTCACGCTCCAGGATGCCGGAGACAAGGTAGAGCAGGCTTCTCGGATAAAGAATGCCAAGCAGCTTGTCGGACTGCTCCAGCTCGTCAGACATGCCGAAAGTGCGAAATCCGCGGATTCGATCGGCATGATGGACGAGGGTGTCGGCAAAGAGGTCGAAACGGACTGCGGGAGCCGAAAAGATCGTATCGAAACGAATGTCAGCAGGAAGTCCTTGATCGTCGGATGCTTTGAGTAAGTTGCAGATGAAGATCGCTCCGGTACTATGCCCCACGAGAACGATGCGTGGCCGGCAGCCCTCTGTCCAGGCAAGGCTCAACTGCCTGAGAAACTCCGTTCCTCCGTAAAGATTGGCATCGGCCGTGCCAAAGCCTTCGAAAGCATCCTGGGTATCCTTTTTCATCAGATCCCAAATGAACGTTCCTGCGTTGGCCAGGTAGAGCTCACGTAAAACCTCTTCGACAATGGTAGGAAAGAATCCGTGGTCGCGCCGTCCGGCAAACCTTACGATCACGTTTTTAAGTATTGTCAGGGAACCCTTGATGATCCGGGCTGTACTCAGAATCCCCCGATCCTCAGGGGTTGCTGCCTCTCGCCGTATTTCATCGAGTACCGAAGGAGACATGAGGGTTGTCGTGGAAGCCTTGATCCGGCCGCTTCTGGTATCCGCCTGATTTCCCGGAAGCAGGGCTGCGGCGATTTTCTGCGTTTCGATATTGAAGCGGTTGTCACTGCGCAACCGTTCTTCGAATTGATCGCTCTGCTCAGAACTTAATGAGGCAGATGGCGACAGTGCGGTAGTATCGATGGAACTAAAGGGCAACTTTTCTTGCTGCAAAAGATCGATTTCATCCCATACCGTCGCATCCGATGGAAGCTCTAACCGTTGCCCGCGTGTGTTGTACTTTTCTTCGATTTTAGCCTTTGCAAACTGGGAGACATGCTTCAGAATCAACCTGAAAAGAGGCTCCCCGGCAATTTCTCCAAGGTTATTGCGAATGGTCTCCAGCGGATGTGACTCCCAGACAAAGAAAACTGACTGGGCCCCGGCAGGCCCATAACACGAACTTGTAAGATTTTTGGCAATCTTAAGGCCATGTTCCCTTGAAACCAGACCTCCATGAAAATGTAATACCAGGGGTCCCCGTTCCGGTTGGCTGGCCAGGTTTTGGAAAAAGTTCCCAAAATCCCGTAAGCCCTCATGATCAGCGCTTATCTTTCCGTTTTTGAGAATCATGCAGTGGCATTCTGTAATAGCCATCGTTCCTCCTCCGGCAGGCTGTCTGCCGTTCGTTAAGGGGTAAAGACACTGCTGTTTTCTTCCCATGACTGGCCAAAAACCGCGATAGCATTATCGAATTATTTGATAGTGTTAAACAAGTAATGGTGAGTTAAAATTTCAAATAAAATATTTGATAGCTCGAAAATGGTTATCTTCTATTTTTGAAGATAATTAGAACGCTCACGAGAGCTGAAGGCCAGATAATAAGAAGACTTTTAAGAGCGTTCAATGACTGCGCTTGTCAATACTGACCAATTGACGGAGGTTTTTAAAAGGAGTTGCTGTAGATCGGTCAGCAGAAATCAATTTAATATCAACTGATTAATGTTAACCAAAGGTATCCGTCCAAAATCGTCTGACGAAAGATCAATGACTTATGCAAACCATCTTTAGTATAATGGGAAGCTCAGGGAAATCTCATTTTTGAGACCTTTGCCGCCATTGATGTTGACGAGCTTGTCAATTGGGAAGATTTTCAGGGTCTTAGTGATGCCACATTTGTAAGTCTTTGAATTAATATATAGTTCCCATTCAAAATTTATGAACGTTCACAGGCTCTTAAGAGCTGCTATCCATAAAATTTGTTGACATTAAACCGGCCCTTATATTCAGGAAAACCTATTTTTTATGGCTTATTTCCTAGAGCATTTAATATAATGTTATTTTTTGGTAATAATATATAGCTAAAAAATAAATATGTCAATAACAATTCGACGTTCTACGCCCTTAACTTAACGTATTAAAAATATTGGCCATAATCTTTGATTTGAAACTGTCCTGCGGCTCCTTATAGCGGTTTTCGCTTGAATCAACTACAGTAAGTGGTATTCTTCCTATAGAGATAATTTTATTGTGTCGATTTAGCAATTAGTTACTTTAAGTAGGAAGAATTAATAATGAAACCATATTCGTTAGATTTAAGGGGAAAAATTATTGATGCTTTCTTTAATAAAGAGGGTTCGATTCGTGGATTAGCCAGACGCTTTAAGGTCAGTTTTCGTTTTGTATGGGGATTGATCGACCGATATCGGGAAACAGGCAGTATGGCCCCCAAACCTCATGGTGGTGGGTATCCTCCTACGATCAAAGAAGAAAATTATGAGATATTACGTAAAATAGAGGAACAGAATTCTGACGCAACGCTTGAAGAATTATGCGACCTTTTTGAAAAGCAGTGCCACAGTAAACCGAGTAAAGCAGGTATGCACAGGACGAAAATATTCGGCACCTTGGATACACCAAAAGGGTTGCTTGAAGAGCGATCCTCCAAGTTTAAGGAATTGAAGAGCCAATTAGCCAATGTCAATGACCCCATCAAAATACATATGCGTACGATCATGGAGAGTTTTGAAACTGGGTTATTTGTTGGAAGTGATGAACTTGAAATACCAGGAGATCGGACAATGAGAACGACGAACAATTATCTATTCGCTTCGAGCAGGGTGTGGATGAGCAGGGCCGCGCCTATATCGAGTGCTATGATAACGGCATCGGCATGGGCAGGCATGAGCTTGAAGGGCTGCTTCACTCATGCAGGCCGCCGCTTTGCGGACAAACCGGAATTTCTGGAGGAAAAAGCCCGCTGGAAAAAGTATGGAGTTACGTTTTATCCCAACAGTCAGTTCGGCGTTGGCATGCTCAGCTATTTCATGCTCGCGGATGAGCTGGAGGTTGACACCTACCGTCTCGACCCCGAAGGACGGCCCGGCGAGTTGCTGCGGGCGACCATATCGGGAAGCGGCAGCCGGTTCCGGGTTATGTCCCAGGGACAGGGGCGGGAGTCAGGGACTCGTGTGCGGCTTTACCTTAATCGCTAGTACCACAGAAACCGTTTCGGAAGGGAGGAAAAAATCTCGGTCCTGAAAACTCTGCGGGATCTGCTCCTCGTAGCGGAATTCCCTACGACGGCAGTCGAAGGCTCTGACAAGGAATACTGGAAGCCCTGGAAGATTAAGCGCAGCGATGTCTACACAACCGGACACCGTGATATCTGGTGGGCACGTATAGATCTTGGCAACAGCAGGCATGGGCAAGCCGGTCAATTACTGGCTGACGGGCTCAAGATCGGTTATGGGGATACTTACCACAGCGATTCTCATGACAGGCATCCGTTTCTTGTTATTAACCTTCGTGCAGAGAGAAGACCCCGCTTGACCGTAGATAGAACGAAGGTCCTGGTTTGGGATAGCACGTGGCCAAAACAGGCATTGTCAGAACCGGACCCCGCTCATCCGCCCCCCCCCTCTGGCATTCCCTGTTGAATATCCCTGACCTTAATCTTTGCTGGTTAGCTTGTATTGCCGAAGCATTCCCGCTGTTCTGTGAACCGATAATTACGGAACTGATCAACCGAAAGGTTATCATTCCCGGAGGATGGGAAAAGTATAGAAGATTGAGTTCTAACCAGGATGCGGCCGCAGATATCATCTCAATTCCCATTGCAGAGCTGGGAGTGACAGCCACGGATCAACAGGTGATCGATGAAGCGGCCAATTTGCTGGAAAAGGATGAAAGAGAACGGAAAATAATTTTTGGCTGGAGGGGGAGAAATGTAGCTGCTACATTACTGCTATCCTTCCGTCTGGCCATATGGAAGAGGTACGGTCTCCCATTGCCCCAGGATATCAGGTCTCATATCCGGTTGAAAGAGGCTTTAAATCTCCCGCCTCTTTTGCCTTCCGATACTCTGTTACTCGATGCTCTTGAGGAGTATAGCCACGAGTACAGCCATGCTAAAAACATTCAGGCTGATGCCGAGCTTTTTCGTCAGATTTTTCGCCTCTCTTCTGAGCTTAACTGGACACCTGACAGGGTTTACACCAGACTTAAACTGCTCCTGCCACCTCTGGGCTTTAAAATCCCTGATCTTCCCAAACCCATGAGCGACTATCAAATAGGTGCCCTTGAACCAGCTATCATAACACGGTACTTCGAAACCTTATGGAATTTGAAACCGGTTACTCTCTCCCAAATCCTGTCATTGGCAAAAGTTGTAGGTTATGCCCCATCAAAAATCGCGCATAAGTCTACTAGTGTAGGTATTTTTAGCTTTTAACCAGCTAACATTATGAGAAATTGACAATAAGATACCATTCTCAATATTTTATATTAATTCTCCCTAATTTACAAAATGGAGGATGGTGTCATGGTCGAAAAA
>Ga0307378_10008056_pt1 | contig 14085 bp, 13 predicted proteins | sample UN1MG_FD_202238 | JGI IMG/M metagenome (GOLD analysis project Ga0307378, IMG submission 202238) | Soil microbial communities from Risofladan, Vaasa, Finland - UN-1 | ecosystem: Environmental > Terrestrial > Soil > Coastal area > Acid sulfate soil | place: Finland: Risofladan, Vaasa | collected... | reverse complement strand
GGTTTGACAAAAGGAATTAATCGATGTTTTATAAGCACAAGCTTGATTTAGACGTTTCGTCCGCCCTTATTAAAATAAAAATCGCGATCTGGATGGATGTCGCCTCAAATGGAATCAGCGCCAGTAGCAGGCACGAAACATAACAATCCCATGTTTATGGACCCGGCAAAAAAATCGAAAACATATCTGCCGGGCTAAAGGTGAACGCTTCACACTCCCGGATGTAAGGGATACAGCAGAATACCACAAAGCTCACCTACCCGGAGCTGTCCCGATATCGGACATGAATGAACAGGCAGACCGGGTGCTTGACAGGAACTTACCCGTGGTCACATACTCTGAAGACTACAACTGCCCTGCCAGCACCTTTGCAGCTCTTGAACAGATGGTATTTACCACATTTGAAAATAAAGGAAGTTACCAGGATTGGGTGGATCATTCGTATCCTTTGGAGGTTTAATGCAGAACCATTAAATTGAGCAAAGATTAATTTTCTTACCTGATATATTATGGCATTACAATGATTACTGAATCTGTCATTTTGTTTGATCATGTTCATTTTATTCGTAATGGTTGTACGGTTTTAAAAGACATCAATTTGAATATTCCTCCCAACCAGAACTGGGCCATAATCGGCCCCAACGGTTCGGGAAAGACCAGTCTCATCAGTATAATCAACGGTTATCACCAGCCTTCAAAGGGCAAAGTAGAAGTGCTGGGACACAGGTTCGGTACAATAGATCTCAGGGAACTGCGCTGCCATATCGGTGAATGCAGTTCAGAGATACGGAATATGATACATCCCGGTGACAGTGTCATTGATATTGTGCTTTCAGGCAAATTTGGCAGTATAGGCCTGTACCAACGACCAAGAACTGAGGATCTGGGGCGTGCCCGTGAATTAACAGTATTTCTGGGATTGTCCCATCTGGCTGATCAACCCTTCAGGACCCTGTCTCTTGGAGAGCAGCAGAAAGTGCTCATTGCCAGGGCCATGATGCCAGATCCCAAGCTTCTGGTATTGGACGAACCATGCGAAGGTCTGGATATTAAAGCAAGGGAAGACCTGCTGGATGCTTTACAGATTATGTGCAGCAGTCCCGACGGTCCGACACTGATCTTTGTTACCCATCGCATCGAAGAGATCATACCTGCCATCACCCATGTGGCTGCCCTGAAGCAGGGGATGGTAATCGCACAGGGTCTAAAGAGCGATATGCTCAATGATGCTGTTTTTGGCACTATATTCGCTATGGCCGTTGAAATGAAGTGCAACGGAGGCAGGTACTGGCCAGCAGTGATAAAAGGTTCAACCCATAGCTTACTGTGACATCTTCATCATTTCTATAACCTGGGCAGGTCCCAGGACCGGATATGATTTCATCTTCATATGGGGGACATATTTCATGTGCTCCATGGTGACCTCCAGTTCAGTCCCCTCACAGATTGTATAGCCAGCTGTTCTGCCACCGGCAAACATTCCCCATTCCAGCGTTGTTCCACTTCCTTTCTTCAGGTTGATAATTAAAGTCTGATCACATGAACTGTTCCATTGTCCTGGTGATATCCACACCCTCAACCGGCCTTTTCACAAGCGGCATATCCTGAATTGTAACCACTTCATCCTCATAAGTGGCTCTGTCTTCCTTATAGATCACTCCGATCGGAACCCGACTATTCCATTCCACAGCCCGCTCGTATGCAGCGGCCTTATCCACTGGTTCATATCCCTCATCCTCCAGTTTGTACACCCGTTCCTTGTAGAAATCATTTGTATTTACTTTATTGAAGGTCACGCAGGGCTGCAATACATCGATCAATGAAAATCCCTTGTGTGTTATTGCTTCAGTGATCAATTTTCGAAGATGCGGCGGGTCCCCGGCAAATCCTCTGGCAATAAATGATGCACCCGAGGACAGGGCTAGGATAAGCGGGTTAACTGCGATCTCAATTGAGCCGAAAGGCGTGGATTTTGTCGCTGAACCTTTATCACTGGTAGGTGAGGTCTGGCCAGTGGTCAGGCTGTACAACTTGTTATCGTGGACAATGTAGGTAATATCCAGGTTCCGTCTCATGGCATGGATAAAATGTCCCATTCCTATGCCGTATCCATCCCCGTCCCCTGACATGGCAATGACCTTCAGTTCGTGGTTCGCCAGTTTTATACCGGTAGCTACCGGTAGTGTCCTGCCATGAATTGAATGAAAACCATTTACATGGACGTACTGGACCACTGCACCATGACAACCGATCCCTGATACGATCATGACCTGGTGTGGTTCTGATCCGCTATCTGCCAGGGCACCCCTCAAAGCGGATAATATACCAAAATTACCGCAACCCGGACACCAAACAGGTTTTACAGGGGTCCTGAAATCTGCAGGTTCAGCCATGAACGATCACCCCCATCACCTTATTTGCGATCTCTTCTGGTGTGAACTGCTGTCCATTATATTTCAGTATCTTTTCATCCATTTCGATCCCGGTCCTTTCCCTGATAACACCTGCTAGCTGTGCTTCTTTGTTATTTTCCACATCTATCGTTAATTTGGCACTTGTTAACATTTTAGCCACTCTTTCGGAAGGGAAGGGATGTATGAATAGTATCTGCAGGAAATTCACATTGATATTATTCCGGGCAAGAAGGATCATGGCTTCCAATATTGGACCTTTTGTTGAGCCCCAACCCACCAGCGTCCCATCTGCCACCGGGGGCCCGTGAAGTATTGGTTCCTCCATTTCTTCAATAATGCATTTGATCTTTTTCATCCTCTTGTCCATCATTGCCGTCCTGTTATCAGGGTTATCAAAATCATGCCCGTATTCATCATGTTCATTACTGTTAGCAGTAAATATGGAATTAGGGTGTCCCGGGACAACCCTTGGTGAGATGCCTGATCCGGTCAGCTCGAACCGCTTGAAATCACTCAGATCGTCCAGTTCGGCCGGCTTCAATAACAATCCCCTATCCACTGCAATTGGATCAAAGAGTTCTGCTGTTTTATGGCTTTCTGTCAGGTACTTATCAGTCACAATTATGACCGGGACCTGGTACTTTTCAGCCAGATTCAGGGCCCTGCCTGCTGCCCAGTAACATTCGTTCACGTCCCCTGGAGCCATGACCACTCTCAGAAAATCCCCCTGGGATGCATGCATCACAAATCTCAGGTCGCCCTGTTCGGTGTGCGTCGCCAGACCTGTACTGGGACCCGGGCGCTGGGCCACCATTACCACCAGTGGCGTCTCGGTCATAGCAGCCATCCCCAATGCCTCGGCCATAAGAGCAAACCCCCCGCCTGATGAGGCGGTCATGGACCTGACCCCGGCATGCGAAGCACCTATTGCCATGAGTATAGCAGCCAGTTCATCCTCGGTATGTTTGACCACCAGGTCATGGTTGTGCTCTTCAGCAGCCAGGAAATGCAGCAGACCAGAGGCCGGGGTCATGGGATAGGCAGAATAGAACCGTATTCCGGCAGACAATGCACCCAAGCCCACTGCCTCATTGCCATTGATCACCAGTCGTCGCTTATTATCGATTGGTTTTATAATGATCCCAGTACCACCGGGATGGTTCTCTATCACAAAATCATATCCAGCCTTTGCCACTTTGATGTTGCTCTGTACGATCTTGTCTCCTTTTCGCTTGAACATCTCGGTGAGCAGGTCTTCAAGAATAGCAAGGTCGTATCCGATCAATGCAATGGTTGCCCCCAATGCCGCAGTGTTCTGCATGATGGATTTAACACCCAGGTTTTGAATGATCTCACTGAGTGGTATTGGGAACAGGCATATATCGGGATGGACACTAAATCTGTCCTCTGGTTCCTGTTTGCCATTAAAAACAATACAACCTGTAGGAGCCATATCTTCTTTGTGCAGGTGTATGGTCTCTTCGTTCAAGGCCACCAGCAGATCGATATATCTGGTATGGGAGAATACTTCCCGATCCGATACCCGGACTTGATAACTGTTATGTCCTCCCCGGATCAGGGAAGGATATTCTACAGTATCAAATACATGAAGTCCACCGCGGGCAAAGGCTTTAGATATGGTAAGTCCGGAAGCCATGATGCCAAACCCTGCTTCACCGCCTATCATCCAAGAAAATTCCAATTTTAATTCCTCCAGGTTTTGAAAATATTAAATGACATTCTCAATTTGTGCAATTTCATCAACCCCTAGTATATGAAATTGCATTGAAGATTAATAAAATTATTGAAGTAACTATATTACAATTGACGTACATATTTTCCAATCAGCCAAAAGGAGTGGATTTTTTGGAATTAAATGAAGCAATTAAACAGAGGCGTGTGGTTCGAAAATTTTTACCTGACCCTATACCCGATGATGCACTTTATAAGATCATAGATTCTGCCAGATGGGCACCCAGCCCCTTCAATACCCAGCCATGGGAGTTCATTATTATCAGAAATCAGGAAACGCTAAAAAAATTGGGTAAAGCTGCTCCCACTGCCCAATACCTGGCCGATGCACCAATGGCCATCGCGGTTGTAATACTTCCCATAAATGCTAAATATCCATTCCACCAGGAAGTGGGTGAACCCAAGCATGCTGGAGCTATTGCTGTTCAGAATATTATGCTGACTGCCTGGGAGCTGGGTATCGGTACCGGATGGGCCACCATAGAAGCTGAAAAAGTAAAGAAGATCCTGCATATCCCAAATGAATTTGATGTACTGACCGTTATTCCCATGGGATATTCTTTAGATAGCCCACCTGAACGTATGGAAGATGACCGACTGCCTGTTGATGAGTTGATCAGTTTTGAAGAGTATACCGGATTATCAGAAGGCAGGATTATTGAATATTAATAGATAATCAGCGTATTTTTGTTAAACTTCTATTAGTTGCTATAGCAGTACTTCTTGCCAAAACATCTGTTAAGGCAACATTTGCAGTTTCTCCACGAATTTCTTCAATAACTCCCATATGGATCTTATTATCTCTGTTCCAGAGAATTTTTACACGATCACCAATGGAAATTTTTCTTCCTTTGGAATCTTTCAATTAAAATCACCCTTTTATAATAAAAAATATGTGTATTACTCATTAATAAACGTTACTTTTATGAATCTTCAGAAATTGATGGGTTTGAGAATCCCACGAATTCTGAATATTATATCTATTCAAATTATGGGGGCCTTCGGCGAGAATTGACCTATTTGCGACATCAAGGCTATATTAGGAAACTCGGTAAAAAATCCCCCGCACCGATTTGAACTCACTAAAACAGGTATCTAGCACGCCAGTAACCCATTTATTAAATGTGAATATAAACGAAATCTAATGCTCGATGAAGCAAGAAGAACGGCTGAATCGATTCTGGAAAATGATAATCGATTCGAAGAAGCGGTCAGAAAATACGTAAATAAGGAAGATTCTAATGGAGTCACTCGAATGGTGGAAAATTCTGTTATTAAACTTTATAATAACGGCGTGGTGGTCGATATTGGGGATGGAAAAACAAAGCAAATCGAGTTTTCTAATGGGGAGATCAAAGTAGTGAAAGAATTAAGGGCGGTTGCTGAAGAACAGTCCAGGCGGCTCCAAGAATATGAAAAAATAATCCTCTGGTATCAAAGTCAAGAAGAAGTTAAAAACACAAAGCAATTAAACCGAGAACTTACAACTGCTGACAGAATCGCTAAACTCCAAGCTCTTGTGGATGAATATTTCAGCAATAACTACATTATTGACATTAATTTTTTCAGACGCTGGGGCGGCGGAATGGTGCCTGTGACCATTAAAAAAGTTTTGGACTGGTACAATCCATTTAAGCAGGGTTTTGTGGAAATAATGAGTCGGGGAAACAGCGAATTCACGCAGCGTGAGCACGCATTGGAAATGAATGCAGATTTGATAATAAGTACAGAATTTTAGTAAAGCAAACTGCTGGCTGGGACATCCATATCTCTAACAATGCAGATCACGCAGCATTGTTGAGAAATATATTGCAGGACAAGATAAGAAATCGAAATGCTGAGATGTGTTATACAGGCTTTGGACTTTAATTCCGCTGTCCTGGTCTGCTCCCGGGTGAAGAGAACGGGACGTGTACAATGCCAAACGAAAACCGCTTACAGGAAATCTGTATGCACGGTTGGTATGGATTTTGAACCTGGTATCTGGGTCGATGCTAATTGCGGTTAAATATTCTGGGTACCCCGGCTAATAATATCAACATAATTAGCAAAAATATACCTTTTATATCTTTTCTTACCTGTTATCTCCCGTAAAATACCAATGTTCTCAAACTTCTTTACCAGTTCATTAGCAGTCACAGTCGAGATGTTCAATTTATCAACAATCTCGGTACTGCTGATCAGTGGTCTGTCAAAAAGGAAGTCCAGTAATTTTACAGCATAAATACTTGATATGGAATTTTCATACAGTTTCAATATCAGGTCTTCCTTTAATCTTATTATCTCCCCGGCAGTATTGGCAGCTTCCAGTGAAGTTTGACTGACACCTTTTAGGAAGAACTTTATCCAATCTTCCCATGCCCCTTTGGTACGCACCTTCATCAGCAGGTCATAATATTCATTCCTGTTATTTTTAAGGTAATAACTCAAATATAACAGTGGTTTTTCCAATATCTCCTTCCAGACAAGATAGAACGAAATAAGGAGTCTCCCTATCCTCCCATTACCATCCAAAAACGGGTGTATCGTTTCAAATTGCGCATGAATTAGGGCGATCTTGACCAGGGGCGGGATGTTATCTGTACTGTGAAGAAACCTTTCAAGTCCTTCCATTGCAGGCAGGACCTTATCAGGTGGCGGCGGAACAAATGTTGCTTCATGTACCAAAGCCCCTGGTGCGCCTATATAATTCTGGAAAGCCCTGAATTCACCTGGGTCCAGGTTGGCACCTCTTGCTCCTTCAAGCAGTATTTTGTGTATCTCTTTAATAAGCTCTAAAGACACTGGATTGTCATCCAACTTTTTCATTCCATAATTTAGCGCTTTAATGTAATTTATTACTTCCTTGATCTCTTTTACATCGTCTTTGGATGTCAGATCAGCCTCGAATTCCAGGACTCCTTCCAGTGAGGCCTGGGTTCCTTCGATCTGTGAACTTAAAAGGGCCTCTTTTTTCACATACATGGCAATAAAAAGATCAGGATTCGGCAGGACAGTGGTGATACCATCCAGTCTTGCAATATTTCTGTCAGCCTTTGATAATAGCGAATGAAGCTCGTCGTCATACTCTATTGGGGGAACAGGTGGCAGATTGTTAGGGATAAATGCAGTATAACCGGCGGGCAGTGATTCATATGTTCCAGCTCTGTTGTTCATAAGATAACCTACCTTTACTTATCTTGAATATTTTATTTTTAAGTTAAGTAAAGTTAACTTAAATTAAGATATACCTTTCTAAGTTAAGCTGGATTAATCAAGAAGGGAATTTCTAGGGCTAACTAGCTTTACTTATTTTCGATATTTGAGATTTAAGTAAAGAAATATTAACTTAAAATGGCACAAATCCCTTATAAGTATAGATATGTGATTGAAAAATGAATTAAAAATTATAAATCCTTGCAGTCACCACCCCCGACCAGAGGTCGCAGGCATCGATGTCGCATAGTAGATTGATGAAGATGGAGTGGCAACCCAGGATAATTAAAAACGCAAAAATTTTTATATTCTTGTTATTTTGGATTTCCCCTTCTCAAGATGCCACTGTCATAAAATTAAAAGTGATGCGTTGAATGGCCATTCTTGCAGTAACCTACCCCGTTTTAGAAAAACGGGGCATCGGTGGGGATGCTTATACCTTTGGTATTTCCATTCGCATTATTGATTTATGGGTTATATTCAGGCGCAGAATTGCAAAAGAATAGCAGATATTTATTCATAGGTGTTCGCTTAAGCTATCCATGAATCCATTATTCTCTTTCTATTAATGTTTGGGTTCAATCTCTGACCAATCTTCCAAGTCTTAAAATTTCCATGATATCGATATTAAATAAGCAATTGCTACTTCTTTGCTCCCCTTTTCTCATAATTAGCATAGAGAAAATTATCCCGATAACAACAAAAACAGAAGCCGAAGCAAAATTTCCTCTTAAAGAGCTGATGTAGCCCAAGATTAAAAACAGGAGCACAATTATCGGATGTAGTCGCGTTTGTTTTATAAGGATACATTCTGAAATTTCGATATGAAAGACTTAGACAATCTGTTTAGACTTCCAAGCGTACCAAACAATCAATGCTAGAGCCACAACTGTTGAAAACGTCATTAGTGTCTCCCCAGACAGTTTTGCTACACTCGCAATCACACCAGTGAAAAAGACGGCAAAGACGGCGCCCACGATGATGTTTGCCCAGCGATTTATCGAATCCTTCAAGGTCAGGGACAGGAAAGCCATTATTAATGGGACTAAGAATAAGATTGCAAATAGCAGTATCAGTTCAGTTCCTATTTTCATGCCCTCTACTTCTCCAGCCATTATTCCCGCTATTACGCCCGGCTCCATAAGCGCCAGTATCTGGTGAGCCAAGAAAGCCACTGCACTAAACAGCCACAGCACTGAAATCTTTATTTTCCAATCTTCCAAAACCTAAATCACCTGTTGAATAGTGTTTCATATTTTTATTGCATTGAACGATATAAGACTTCCGAAGCGCGGGCGTTAAAAGGTTAATCCCAAGCTAACGGATAACAGAATACGAACACTATAAGTCGCAACAAATAGAGCTTAGTTGCACAACAGTATTTCTGCGACCCTATATGCTGGTAAGTGATGGAGGAACTCCTTCATCTCCTTTAGTTTAGCAGATAAAACGCTATACTTCTTGCATTCTGCTTTGTATGCTCCCTCAACCTCCATAGAATTAATGTCCTTTGTGGTTGTCAGCTATAACTATTTGTATTACCCCAAGAATTGTTGTCCATTTGGCTACTTTTAAGCCTGCCTTGTTAAGAAGGTTTTCCAAACCCCTTGTGATGAAAGGCGTCCAATTCACTGATTCACTGGTCTTAATAAGAGGATAAGCTAATTTAGCAGCCCAATGATTCTTGGTTTCATTATAATCGACGATTAATATTTTGCCATCCGTCTTCGTTACTCTTTTCATTTCTTTTAAGACATTTATTTCAGTTTCATATGGCATGTCATGAAGTCCGAATGATATTGAGGTCGCATCAAACTCATTGTTATTGAAAGGTAAATGAGTAGCATCCGCTTGTTGGAAATAAAGGTTCAGATTATCAGAGCACTTTTTCCTGGCTTGACTTAGCATTTCCATGGATATATCTATTCCGATTACAGAATGACCTAGCTTTGCAAGTTCATAGGCTAGGGCTCCAGTTCCTGTAGCTACGTCTAATATTTTTTGAGGAGGCTGTAGATAATCGGCAGCTTCTTTTCGACCCAATAAAATTTCCATCTTTCTATCTACAGGAACCCATCCAAAAAATAGTAATCTTCTGAAACCTATCACTTCTTTGAACAGTGTTTTATATGTTTGATACATTAAACGATATAAGACTTTCGAAGCGCAGGCGCTAAAAGGTTAATGCGTCGCTAACGCACCAAAAATTTTTATAAAAATATTTGCATAAATACAATGTTTGCGCCTGTTTTTAGCGCTGATATAAAGTCTCATTGATTACCCACCGCCTTTATAAGCATGATAATCCATTGCCTTCAGTCACCGACCCCGTTTTAGAAAAAACGGGGCATCCAATCCCCGCATAGTAGAAAGATCAAGATTGATGGCAGAATGATAAGTTCAAAGCGCAAAAAAATTTTGAGTCATTGTAATTTTGAATTTGGCATTTCTTAAGATGCCATTGCCTTTAATTTAAAAATGATGCGTTGAATGGCCATTCTTTGAAGTCACTATACCCCGTACTTGAAGGGTGCCGGGCTTGTTAACGTTTTTTTGCATATAAAGGTTTTTATTTAATGATCCTTACAACAAGGGATTCAAACCCTCTGATCAAGATAACTATCTTTGAATTTTGCAGAAGGCAGCAGACTTGCCAGAACTGCCAGAACAGGCCCGATAATAAGGCCGGCCCAGATAAATAAACCGGTAATACCCAAAAGAGCCATAGTTATCCTTGTTTTCCGTCCGATCTTCCCTTCCAGTGCCATTTTTATCATGATGATCCCTGCAATGGTTGGCAAGAGACCTAAAAGCAAGGTGATGAACACCTCTGATGTCAGAGCGGTCTGATCCAGTGCAATAAAAATCTGCATGAAAATCATTGCACTGCTGCCAATATAGAGCAGGCCTGCCGTGTACCCGGTCCAGCCGAACAGGCCGGCCAGGGTGTTTTTCAATTGCAGGAGGAAGAGGAACCCGATACCAACAACTACCAGCATGGGAGCCAGTATATAACCCAGGGACTGTCCTCCCCATTCGTGGATACTGATCACATCCAATGGTACGCGAATCCATTCTGCAAGTCCGAATTCTTCCCTATAACCGATGGCCAGTCCGTAAGCACCCGTGGTGGATGGATGATATACTGCAATATAGTAGGTCCCGCTTTGTGTGACATTCATATCTTTCTGGACAAGATTGTATTGAGCGGACGGCGTAAATGGTTCGAAGACTGCCTGGCCAGGCTGTTCTCCCTGGATGACCATGATCCCGGCATTTTGGGGTAGTTCAAGGTAGTCGGGAGGAGTTCCCTGGGACGGTATGCCCGGACCCATGATCGCCAGGGTCGGGGTGAAATTGTGCTCATAGGGAATGAATAACGAAACATGGAGCTTCTGGCCCTGTTCCAGGTAAAATGTGTAGTAATGGACCTCACCACTTGCATTGAGATGGTCAAACACTGCCCAGGATTTGAGGGGGTCCTTGATAACTGTAGCATGGTCAAGCCCTTCATTGTCGCTGGCTATGATGGGGACGTGGGCCTGGACCGTACCCATAAGGCAGAATGCAATAAACCAGATAGCGGCATGTTTCATCATGGTGTCTTTTCCCCCATCTTTTGAAGTCTGCAATTTGCATGGACCTGGCAGGCCCACCAGCCCGGCTCCTTATCAGCCAGAAACAATCGTGAATCGTGATCCTTTTCCCTGGGGTCGATATAGAACCGGTACAGTTTGGCCAGGGCTGCCGGACCCAGATAGTCCGGATTTTCCCCGTCAACATGACAGGCAGAATCGTCTTCAGCGCCCGGTGCATTACCAAGGGCCGCATTGATACCTCCCTGGGCTGCAACCGAGTGGGAACGCAGAGGATGCACCTTTGAAATGACTGCAGTGTTAAATCCGGACTTAACCGCTTCGATGGCAGCCCTAAATCCTGTCAGGCCCCCGCCGATAATGATTATATTGTATTGATGGATTAATGGATCTGATATGTTGCTAACCCCCTAGCAATAATAAATATGTAGTTTATGCTTTTTATTATTTCTGCCTTCATAATATAAAAAATAAAGCAAAATCTGTTAAAAAAGATGTAGATTCATGTTTGAGCTGTGGGGATTATCCCTGCAGGTTAAGTAGGGGTATAAGCAGAATTCTCAAATATCAATAGCAGACCGATCAATTGCTGATGCGCTGACCGAGATTATCAAGATAAGAACGGCAATGATCACTTCAAAGATGAGCACTTGGAGATAGAATGCGTAAATAATAATACCTATTAAAATGGGAATAGTAAATTTCAGGTTTCGCATGAAATTTCGGCCAACATGTTTATTCATTGCCAATAATGCCATGAAAACCATGATCAGAGCAGCAGCCAGGACACCCCATAATAAGGTCTGGGTATAAAATGAATAAATCAAAATATTGATAAATACTGCCAGATTTTTCAGTTTTTTTCTTGCCAACATAACTACGAATCAGTTCGAAGTCTAAACAATCTTAATAATGTCTCATCTCCATCTCCAGATTAAGAAGTATAAAAAATTAATCACCCAAAAAGGAGCATTTCATCATGAACCTGGAAAAGAAAATCGGCATACTGATCTCAGTATTAATCATTTCACTGGTACTGTTTATAGCATTACCCAAGATCTCACCCGCAATAACCGAATTACTAACCAACCAACCAGCCCAACCCTATGACCCTGCGGCTGCCTACACGGGCAATGACCTGCTCATCCTGGCGCCAAGGGTTATGTTCACTGGCGGAGAATCTGCAATCACAATAGCTGCCTCTGAGGAGGGGATGCCTATGGCACAGAGTGTCAGCTTCAAACTGGTAGATACCGCCGGTGTAACCACCGAGCTGGCAAAAGGTTCTACCGGAAACGGGGGGCATGCTGTGGTTGCATTCGACGTACCAAACCTCAGTCAGGGCATCTATACCCTGGTGGCCCAGCCCGCAGGTACGAATGACACCTTCAACGGTACTGTCAGGATCGCGAAAAGCAGTGCCCTTTTCCTTGAGACAGACAAGCCCATCTACAAACCGGGCCAGATCATCCACGGTAGGATTCTTTCTCTGAACAACAAACTGGTACCCATAACAGGTTCGGTAGTCGTCGAAATTTCTGATGCCAAAGGTATCAAGGTGTTAAAAGAGACCCTGGACACCAACGAGTACGGCGTGGCTTCCTTTGACATGCCCCTGGCCAGTGAAGTCAATCTCGGTACCTGGAAGGTCACTGCCCAGATGGGAGATTCCAAGACCCAGATCGACCTGCGCGTTGAGCATTATGTATTGCCAAAATTCAGTGTGGATGTAACTACTCCACGGGATTGGTTCCTGGTGGATGAAGTCATCACAGGCCAGGTGGATTCAGCCTACTTCTTTGGCAAACCTGTAGAAGGGGAGGTCAATATCGTAGCTTCCCGGTATGTGGGAGTATGGGAAGAATATGCTACTTACAGGGCCGATCTTGAGGCCGGTTTTGCTGACTTTGAGCTGCCTGCAGCCGGATGGGTAGCAGGCACTTACGGTGCCGGAGGGATGGGGAGTCTGATGCTCAACATCTCAGTGACCGACACCGGAAACCACACAGAGACCACCACAGAACTGTTGAAGATCACCGAATCACCTGTGGTACTGCAGCTCATTCCGGAATCCAGGCTGGTCAAGCCAGGCATGCCTTTTAATGTACTGGTCGTTACCGAGACTCCTGAAGGCGAACCCCTGGAAATGGAAGTGGACGTGAAGATCAATTTCATGAGTGAACGATATGTCCAGGATACCCATGCAGAGACAGTAACTACTGAAAATGGAATTGCTCTTGTCACATTCGAGGTGCCAGAAGATACCGCGGGAGCTGACCTGTCGGGCGAAACAGACGGCATATCCCAGTATATGGAATTGAGCGTGGTGTATTCACCTACCGGAAGTTTCCTGCATGTAAGCCAGACCAGCGATGGGACACCGGAAGTGGGCGATACCATTACCTTCCAGGTGTTCAGCACCAATCCGGGAACCGTGTATTATGATATTGTTGCAGGCGGCAGGACCGTATTCTCTGCCACCAGCGATGAACGCAACATCAGCCTTGCCGTAACACCCCAGATGAGCCCGAAAGCTGAAATCGTGGCCTATATAATCAATCCCAACAGCGAGGTATCAGCTGATACTCTCCCGTTCGATGTGGTACTGAAGACGCCGGTTGACCTGCAGGTTGCTTTTGATCAGGCCGAAGTGGAGCCAGGGGACGATGTAAGTGTTACCTTTGATGCCAAATCCAGGTCCATGATCGGTTATTCCATAGTTGACGAGTCGGTCTTTGCATTGAGCGAGGGCAGGCTGAACCTTAAACAGGTGTTCGACGAACTGGAGAAGAGGTTCATGGAACCCCAGGCAGAGGCCCACCCACAGTTCTGGGGAAACGTACCCTTAGGTGCTAACGATATTATCAACGACGCAGGACTACAGGTCCTGAAATCACCCAATCTGGACGTCCCGCGACAAGTACCTGAGCAGGAAGAATTCAGGCGAGATGGCGGCGGTTTCTTTGTTGGTAATGGTATGATAATGGAGAAGGCTGTTATGGAAGATGCGGCCGCTCCCAGGGCGGTACCGACATCCACTGCACCACCGGCCGAAAGCGGTCTGGCTGAAGTCGAACGGGTCAGGCAGTTCTTCCCAGAGACCTGGGTCTGGGGGCCTGAACTCCTGA
>Ga0307378_10008055_pt1 | contig 14086 bp, 12 predicted proteins | sample UN1MG_FD_202238 | JGI IMG/M metagenome (GOLD analysis project Ga0307378, IMG submission 202238) | Soil microbial communities from Risofladan, Vaasa, Finland - UN-1 | ecosystem: Environmental > Terrestrial > Soil > Coastal area > Acid sulfate soil | place: Finland: Risofladan, Vaasa | collected... | reverse complement strand
GCCTGCGAAGTCATCTCTGCCGCATCAGCCATACTGATGCTTATCAGATGGAGTCTTATTAAACCCAGCAGAGAGATTGAGACTATAACCAGTGCCACAATAACTTCCACTAAAGTAAATGCTTTCCACTTTCTCGTCTTCATGCCTATGCGCCTATTTCACCACACTATCAGCGTTATACATCCAGGTTCCAGCTTTCAATATCAGCACTGTCTTTAACACCGCCACTCTCACCATCTTGACCGTAGGATTTTAAATCGTATTCCCTGCTGTTTACTCCCGGAGAAATATAGACGTATTTAGTACCCCAGGGATCCGAGGGCACTTTATCGAGATATCCATCAGCGTTATATCCTTTTATGCCCGGATTTGACACGAGCACCTCAAGACCTTCGGAAGTGGTAGGGAAACGGCCTGTGTCGGTTTTGAATAAAGCTAATGCCGATTCAATACTGCGAATATCAACTTTGGCCTTCATTCTCCGGGCCTGTTCGGGTCTGTCCAGAATCTTCGGCATAATTATGGTCGCCAACAGACCTAAAATAACCACTACAATCATAAGCTCAATCAGGGTAAAACCCGTATTGCTTAATTGTTGTTTCTTTACTCCTGGCATCATCTAAGTACTCCTCTAAAGGGCCTGATTTATCTCAAATATAGGCAGCAAAATAGCCAACACTATAAAGCCGATAACAGCACCCATAATAAGAAGTATTACCGGCTCAATGAGCGAGGTAAGTGTTTTAGCTGTCATCTCGACTTCGTCGTCATACATATCAGCAATATCCATCAGGCCATTTTCTATATTCCCGCTCATTTGGCCCGTTGCGATTATGTGAATCACGATAGGCGGAAATAGTCCGGTCTTTCTAATCGCCTCTGCGATATCACTGCCTTTGCTAACTCTGTCTTTAACAGAATTCAGTGCACCTGCAATAAAACGATTCTGGACTATACCTTTTACGATTTCCAGAGCGCCAAGTATCGGGATACCACTTTTAAGAAGTATGCCCAATGTCCTGGCCAAACGGGCTGTTTCCACTTTAAGGAAGAGTTTACCAAAGAGAGGCACTTTTAGTTTGTAACGGTCCCATCTAATTCTCCCGTCTTTGGTTCTTTTCCAGGCTCCGATTCCAAAGAAAACCGCACAAAACATAATGACAATCGGCACAAAATATGTTTTCATAAAACTGCTTGTCGAAATAAGCAGCCTCGTCGGCAGCGGAAGGGCCCGATCCATCTCAAGGAAAATCTGCGTTATGCTCGGCACTACAAAAGACAACAGGAACACTACCACTGTTACGGCAACCACCGACATCATTAGCGGGTAAGCTATAGCGGATTTGACTTTGTTCGTAAGATGTACACGTTTTTCCAACATTTCCGCCAATCTCAGAAAAACCTCTTCGAGGGTTCCGCTCGTTTCCCCTGCGGCCACCATATTTACGAACACGTTTGAAAAAACTTCCGGATGCCTGCCAAGCGCATCCGACAGTGCGCTTCCAGTATTCACGCTGTTGCAGACTTCTTTCATAACCTCCGCAAGTGGATTTTCCCGGCTTCCCACACGCATTACATTGCGCTCGGAACTTCCCTGCAGCTGCTCGACTAATGCGGATAAAGCAGGCACAAGCGGCATACCGGCACGCAATAGTGTAGCCAACTGGCGCGCTATCCTGCAAATGTCCCTGGTCCTGGTCCTTCTGAAAATGCCCTTCCCGTATGTATTTGCATTTTTATCAGCACAACTATTATTCCGGGTCTCCAAACACGACATATGGTTGTCGGTTTCCCTCCGTGTCATCTGAGATGACGGAACGGACTTTTCAGCCTGTAGATTGTATTCAGCCACCGACATGTTCACTCACCTTTAAACTTGTTTGAACACTATCTTGTGTAACCCTGCAAACCTCTTCAAGTGTAGTTTCACCGGCCAGCGCTTTGCGTAATCCATCCTCCTGCAAAGTACTCATACCTTTTTCAACAGCCACCTGCTTTATAACATGTGAAGCGGCCCGTTTAGTCGTCAGCTCCTTGATGTCGTCATCAATGACCAGCATCTCAAGAATCCCTGTCCTGCCCATGTAGCCGGTTTGAATGCAGCTCTCGCACCCGGCTCCCTTATAGAACTGCCCACGGACCAATGAAGCCTTCTCTTTCTCGCTCCAAAGCGAAATCATTTGCTCCTGCGGTCCGTAAGGGCTTTTGCAGTGTGGGCATATAACTCGGATAAGACGTTGCGCCATAGCGGCAATAACCGATGATGAAATCAAGTAAGGTTCGATACCCATATCAATCAATCGAGTTATGGCTGAGGCCGAATCGTTAGTATGCAAAGTACTTAAAACCAAATGACCTGTAAGAGAGGCCTGAATCGCAATCTCAGCAGTTTCAAGGTCACGAATTTCTCCTATCATAATAATATCCGGGTCCTGCCTGAGAATATGGCGGAAACAACTGGCAAAAGTAAGGTTTATCTTTGGCTTTACCTGCATTTGCCCAATCCCGGGTAGTTGATACTCAATCGGATCTTCGACAGTAAGTATGTTTCGCTCTTCGCAATTAAGCTCGTTAAGAGCGGCATATAGCGTCGTCGTTTTGCCACTGCCTGTAGGGCCCGTGAGTAAAATTATACCGTGAGGAAGGTTAATCAAATTTCTAAAATAACTAAGCATCTCGGGGCTAAATCCTACCTGCTCCAAACCCAACTGGCCCCGGCTCTTATCGAGCAACCTGAGCATCACACGTTCGCCGCCCAATGTCGGGATGACGGAAACTCGAATATCCACAAGATCACGGCCTATTTTAATCCGGCTCTGACCATCCTGCGGCAATCTTCGCTCGGCAATATTAAGATTAGCCATGATTTTTAGGCGTGACAGAAGCGCCGCAATCTGCTGTGTTGGCAAAGTAAATACATCGCGCAGCACACCATCAATCCTGAAACGCACACGAGCTTCATTCTCGTACGGCTCAATATGAATATCGCTGGCTCTGCGGTGTACAGCCTGGAAGAAGATGTTATTAACCAGCTTTACAATTGGCGCTTTGTTGGCAATATTCAGCAGGTCTTCAGCGTGGGTTTGAATGCCAGTCTCACCAGAGTCACTGCCCTGGCTCACCAAAGCCTGCACATCGGAGTTATCGTTATCACTACCGGCGGATGTATTTTGATGATAGTAACAGCGACTTATAGCCTTCTCTATTTCAGAAGCGGGACACGTAATTCGACTGCATTGCTGCCCAGGCTCCCAAAGCCCCTTTATCGCCTCCTGTGTTCCGGCTAAGATGCTCAAAATCGCATCATACGCTTCTACATTAAGTGCATCTGCAAGAGCAATTGCCACCTGGCCGTCTTCCAAAATGACCGGAATAGCACATTGATTCTTAAGAAATTCGAGCGGCAGTTTCCTCACAAGCTCCGGATTCAACTGCTCCGGCGAAATAGTTTCCAAATACTCACCGGTCTCGGGGTCTGCCTTGCTGTCTTTTACAAAATTGGACCCCTCCCTGATACACTTATCCCCATTTGGGGTTTCATTGTGCTTTTGGCTTGCGACTTGTCCTTGTTGCTCTTTATCCACCAATTAACCTCCTCGAAGCCGGTAACAAACATTAAATCATCAGTCCTGCTCGTTATTTTGCTCAAAATCTTCCAATGCCGACCCAATTTCCTTCTTCTTGTCCCTGGTTATCTGCTCCAAATCCTCCTGGCTGCCCGCAATGTGAGGTGTTATAAAAAACAGCAGATTTGTTTTTTGAAGCTGGTCTTTCCTGAATTTAAACAGACCGCCAATCAGAGGAATATCAGCAATCAAAGGCACCTTCTTCTCGATAGTAATTTTATCATCTCGAATAAGGCCGCCAATCACTACTGTTGAGCCGCTGTTCATAGAAACGATTGTCTCAGCCTCTCGTTTAGCCGTCGTAGGAGTATCTACGGAAACGGTGGTAACATCTTCGATAAGTTTCGTGAACTCGCTTTTAATTTCAAGCCTTATAAGCCCACCCTGGCTGATGTGGGGAGTTATCTCCATAGTAATACCGACATCTTTGTATTCGTATGTTTTTATTACCGTCGGCGTAAGAGGGTCCCCTTCGGTAATTTTCGATTGCATAACAAAAGCCCTGCTTTCACCGACGATTATTTTGGCCTTATTGTGGTTGGAGGTCAGAATATGCGGTGTCGAAAGAATATTAACTCCGGACTGCTTTTCCAAGGCGTGCAGCATACTTCCAATTCTTACGCCAGCGCCGCTTCCTCTCCACAGTCCGACCGCCAGCCCCTCAAGGGACCCACTGACAAAATCCACACGAGGTCCAAAATTAGTTGCTGCGAAACCTCGGGTACTGTCGTCCACCGACTGATCAAGCGTGGCCCAGTCAACGCCGATTTTCCTTAAGCCGTCCTCACCGACTTCCATAATGAGCATCTCAACGAAAACCTGCTCACGGAAAATATCGAGCTTATCGATAATTTCGGCGAGAACCTCGAAGTCCTGCGCAGAAGCGGAAATGATTAACGCATTCGTGCCTTCATCAGCAGTAACGTGGACCTGCTGGGTGGCTTCGAGCGCACCGGCAATTTGTAAATTCGACAGTGCCGCTGACAGGGATTTAGCAACTTCTACGGCCTGACCGTTCTTAAGGTAAACCACGTGAACATTATTCGTACCCACAGGACGTTGAATATCAAGCTGCCTTATCAGCCCTTCAATCGTCTCTGTGTCCTGTGCATTGGCAACAACAACAAGAGAATTTGTTCTTATATCAGGAAGAATTTTTATATCCGTCTCAATCTGTGGAGTATTTCGGTTTCGCCCAGCCTGTGAAGAAGCTGATTTGTGTTTTTCCATTATCCGGGTTATTTGCTCACTGAGAATTTGTGCCGAAGCATATTCCAGGCCGAACACCGCAACCTGCTCTTGAGAGCCTGTTACATCAAGTTTTTGAATAATAGTGGCAATATGATGTATATTCGAACTGGTATCCGTAATAACAATCGAATTCGTTCTGGTATATACCGCCATCTGTGAGCCTGTAGCCAAAAGCGGCTGAACGATTTGACTGACCTCTGTCGAATCTGCATAGCTCAAGGGTATAATCTGGGTAATAATAGAATCGGTTTTAGGAATTTCCGCAGGATTACTGCCTACGCGAACCTGCAGGTTTCGTTTTGCAGCGTCCTCTCTTGGGACTATCTTGACAAGATTTTCAGCCGGCACAGCAGCATATCCGCGCACCTCTAAAATCGACTCCAAAACCTCATAGAGGTCACCAAGACGTATTTTCGTAGGTGACATCATGGTAACGGTGCCGCGGACATTATCCTCCATAATAAAATTGATACCGGTTATATCTCCAATGGTTTTGAGAACTGTTCGAATATCAACCTGCTCGAAGTTCACAGATATAAGCTCATCGGCCATACCGGGTTTATCAAGTACCGGCATATTTACCAGGTGTGGACGCTCTTGTGAAAACAACTGCTCTGAAGCTATATCCGGCCCGCTGTTTTGAGCCAGGTATTCATCGAAGGAATAAACCTGTGTCTTTACCGCAGTCGGGGTGTTTTCCATAATGTCAACGACAAGCCTGGAACTATATTTTGAGTCTCCAATAATATTACCGCTTGTTTTAGTATCCGGAAAATCTGTCAAAACCCCTGAGTTGTTTTTGACGGCATAATTCGTATCCATTTTGTTTAGTTGTTCAATTTGCCTGGCAACAATATTTTCGGAACGAAAGTTTTCATTCGGCCGCATAATCTTCTCTTGCCGGGGCTGAACAGTAACAGACGTGGAATCCGACTCACAACCGATAAAATTTATGCAAAACACACATATAAAACAAAGAAAGCTTTTTAACAACTTCCGTACTCTTTGCTCGTTGGTTTTTAAGTTCTTTAATGACATCTCTTTTAGCCTGTTCTCTCCGAATTTCCTAATGACTTACCGCAAAGTAAATGATAGCTCCTTGGTTTCACCGCCGCTTAACAGCTCTAAACTCATAGTTGTCTGTGACTTTGCCTTTTTAACAACCTGGAATGCCTTCTGCTTACTGTCTAATCGGTGCCCATTAACCCGGCGAATAATGTCACCTTCCTTTAAGCCGAAAGCCTTTGCCATCGGTATTGTTTCTAAATTGGTTATTCTAAGTCCTTCGACCTGGTCATCAACAAGATAAGGCTCAATGGTCGCTTTGGTTAATATCGTCTCCAAATGAGTTATTTTCGTTGGAGTCTCATCGAAAGACTGTTTAACCGGCAAAACAGGACTTGCAGATTTGCTGGTTTGGCTAATAGCCGCCGGCGAAAGCATCTGTGTATTATTTTTATTATCTCTGCCGGTTCTGTTCAGCGTTAACATTTTTCTTTGTCCGTTATGAAATAAAATAACGGCATCTTCTTCGATGCTCTCAATACGAGCGTCCCCTATGTTCTGTCCTGTTTTATACATGCCCAGCAGCTTAGTTTTAGTATTTATTATGATCGCACGGGAAACCGCCGTATTGCCGCAAACGGTTCCGACCAATTCCAGGCTGAGTTCCTCCTCAGCTAACTTTATCACACCATCAAACTTGTTTACCTGTAAGGATTTGTCTTCGGCATCCGATGAATCTGCACCACCAAATATATTTTGTGCGGCGATAACTGAATAGTCTTCGACCGCGGTCTCGGCCGGATTTTCAGCCCTATTGGCACTTATATTCTCGGTACCAACTGCTGAGGCCGGCGTAAAAATCCCTGCCGGGTGCTGTGGCATTACCACCGTCCTGATAATCACAAAAGAAAGCACCAGAACAAGAGCTAACTTAAATACAAACAAAACCTTACGAATATACAATTTACCACCGCCCTTCTCTTAAACGCACCTTCTCTAACCTCCAAAATTTATCGTCTTATATCCCCCTGCACTTAACCCAGAGACCCTTGCGTTAAGCCTTATGCACGCTGTTAATAAACAGCTCATTCAGGAATCTTTTTTATGGGGCTATACAGGTAGCAGGATATTGCTCTACACAGAAGATAATTGCTCTGCGCCTGAGTTTTGGGCGAACACTGTTGGCATTTCACACAAGTGGGTATTGGCCCGCCCAGGAAATAAAATGACTGTAAGCAGCAAACTGGTCCGAATAAAAAAAAACCTACATACCACCCTGGTGTTATATCAAAAGCAGTACTCAGCCCCCTCGCTGGATCATTTTTATATTTCTCTTCTTTGGCTCTCGTTTTTACTTCTGCCATAGGGAATTCCCCGATACGAACAAGAGTAGTTCGCCTGATACTAAAAACAGGTTCGACACTGATTTACAGGCACTTCACATTTGTTAATATGGGACTGTTTTCTGGGAGAACTGAAAATGAGTATTTGCAGGAGCAAACATAAAAAACTTTGAAAATATGCAAAGCATAAAATAACTTCATCAACCTCCTTCAGGCTGGGCTTGACAGTTCAAATGAGATTGGGCTGGCAAGCCTGGCAGAAAAAACACGCAGCGATAAATAGCTGCGATTAATATATTGATTAATCAGACATATATTGTGGCTTTCAGCATTTCAGGCGGGAACGACAGCATGCAAACAGCAAAAGGATTGAAATAAGCTTTTTTATTGGACTTTCGACAAAAGAACATTGGGGCTGTCCATACACAAGACCATACTCTCCGTAATGGAAAATACTTTTCCATAACCTTCTGTTTTTCCCATTTTTTTCTGGACATTAGGTTCCGAATTTGATAGAATAACATACAATAAAGATGCTCATCAAGGGGGGTACTTATCCATTATTACCTTAACGATGTGCCGTTAGTTTATTCGAGACAATTCATAAGAGAATGGGGGAGAACTATTAACTTTTAGCGTATCCGCAAGTTTGGCTGAGCAGCACATTAGTGCAGGCCCTTTGGGCCGACTGTCAAGTTATAAAAGCCGGCATTTAATATTTTTGCTTTTTTGTCGGATGAGGTGAAGTAAACAAATCAGAGGGGGATGAAAAGAAATGAAAAAGTTCATAATAATTATAGTGGCTAGTCTCATTCTAATGGCTGCCGGAACCGCGCTGGGTGAACCAACTCTAACCGAAGTCTTAGATAACGTTTACGGCAGTGGCAACTGGACGCCACACGTGGGTTCTGACAATATCTGGTATAATCCAAACGGCTTCGCTAAAGCTGAAACTGAAGCGAAATTCGCAAGTTGGAGCGAGAACTTCGGATACTTCAATGGTATTGGACCAGGAGGTACATTCACCTCTCTGTTCAATTATACTGGAGCTTCAGGATATCTAAATGGTACACCTTCCGCTACATATACAAAAGGAGATACCGGAATGTATTTCCGTTTCGCACTAAATCCCAACGGTACCTCAAGTATATGGAGTTCACTGGCAAGTGAAAATTCTGATGGTGACCATATGTACACATTCGACATAATTGGCTCCTCGGGAGGCTACGACAATAGTGGCAGTATTGGACACCATGTGATTGCCTGGGACGACTCGGGTGCAGGTCCCGACAGCGATTACCAGGACCTCGTTATTGAAGTTAGTGGCGTCAGTCCGATACCCGCTCCCGGAGCTATTCTATTAGGCAGCATTGGCGCAGGTTTGGTCAGCTGGTTGAAAAAGAACAGGACTTTTTCTTAGAAAACAGCACTCTTTTTGAGGACACTGTTATGAGGAGATTAATTGCAATTTGCGCTTTTGTGGCGTTGATGCTGTCAGTCAACAGCCCCGCAGATGCAAGCATTACAATTATGGATATTATTGATTCCAGCGATGGCCAGGCAAACACCTATTTCAGCAGTACCCCAACCGATGACGACAGCGACCAGCCATCCCCAACGGATACCTATCGTTGGTGGAATGAAGACTGGGGCTGGACACATACCTTTAGCCCGCCCGGACCAACACCTTCGGCGATAACTTCAGCAAAATTGGAAATCAGGGCATGGGATGTGGACTTTCCTTCTGAAATAAATATTATACTTGGCGACGGCTCCAGCGGCACAAACATAGGAAGTCTTCTGGGTGACGATGATATATGGACAACAAGCATCTTGCCACTCTCCTCCGATTTATTTACCGATTTGATGGATGGGAATATTGATATATGGATGGATATTGATTTTTCGAACCCTTATGATATGAATATGTGGGCGGTAACATTGGAATCATCCAGGCTTACAGTTACTTATGCACCGATACCTGCTCCAGGGGCTGTCATTCTGGGAGGTATGGGCGTAGGTCTTGTCGGCTGGCTCAGAAGAAGAAAAACACTGTTAAAATAAATAAATAAAACTAAAAGCAAAAGGGCGAAAATATGCAACTTCGCCTTTTATCAAGTTTTAAGAAGTTATTTCCACTTCAAATTTGACTTTCGGCCCTACAACAGTCAATAAAATCAATTGCAGCAAGCCTGTCCAACTTATCAAGGAAATCCGCACGAAATTTCACAAATCTTAGCTTATACGGCTTTAGAGCCTATTAAAAGGGATATTTTAACTATTTGCCCCCTCAGAAAAATCCATATTTAAAGGGATGAACTTTCTGTTCAAAAGTAATCTAACTATCAAAAAAGATAATTTTTTCAAAAATGACATTTTTTTTCTGGACATAAGGCCTGTTACTTGATAGAATAACAGACTACAAGGACAATCCTCTTTGGAGGAGGATTATCACGTTTATTATAGTGTGTTACTTTGCTTGTTCGATAGTTTGGTAGCTTACTACAAGGAAGTAAAGGAGCGAGGAGTGGGATCAGGAAAGAACAGCATATTGCTGGTTATTTTTGTGTCGCTTATCGCGGCCACGGCCGTAAGCGCTGCACCAACAATCACCTATTGCGATAACTTCACTGTTGCCTCCCCATCTCCAAATGCACACATCCTCGACAAATCAAAAACCAGCAAAATTACCGAACTTTATAATTCCACCCTGGCGGCTATCGGAACAGAAATTTTAATCCCGCCCGCCGAGTTTACAGGCTCGCCATCCGCTGGCGCTGGGACTTTCCACCCTCACGCAATGGTTTTTATAGTTTTAACAGGATTCCTTTGCATCTCATTGATTATTGACCGCCAACTCTGGCTGGCAACCCTGACTGCCCCTCTGCGACCGGGCCAAAGTGGATTTCATTCTATTCCACAATTAGCTGGAATACCGGCCGGAACAATAACATTCCCACCCAATATCTTTATGCCCGATAAAATCCGGCAGAAACACAATATTCAACACGCAATTCGCATTACGAATGCAGTTCTTAAATACGCTATAAAGCACTTTTCCTCCTTACAGAAACCCGCATTGATATGTATGGCTTTGAGTTACGAGCAGAACAAATCTTTTTCACCAGCATTCATTTTTGTCCGGCTTGCTCGCGGCCCGCCTAACCTGGCCTGAGAACTAATATTAACCTTCATTTCGTAAAGGGGCACTAGCGCGCTACTCCTTTAGGTCGAAGGTTGATATGCTTATTTGTGACTCTCCACATACAAAATGAAGAATAATGGAGTAAACGAATATTAATAGAAATGTAAATATGTATCCCCAAAAAAACATTAAATTGAATTTAACGAATCTCATTTTTCACAGTAAAAAGTGAAAAGTGAGAAGAAGAGGAGTTTAACTGATGAAAAAGAAATTAATTATATTTTGTATAGCAGTGGGATTAAGTTTGACACTTGCGGCGACATCATTCGCAGCGCCTACTCTTCTTGATCTCGATCCGGCCTCGCTCGCAGATGGATATTATACTGCCGGCAGCCCGGGTATTATCTCGACAGTATTTGGCGATGTCAAATTTGTCGGAGAAATAAGAAATTCAGGCGATTTAGACTTAGCTGGAAAAGTATTCGACGTCGATTCTTCACACACAGCCTCATTGACTTTTGAGTTCTTCAAACCCGTGAAAGACATAACATTCAAATACGCAGGCAACCGAGAAGTCATTACCGTCGAAGCCTGGGATATTGGCGGCAATTTGCTTGATTCGCTCGTTGAAGCAAACACCTATGGCACCGGTATTTATCCTACTGGTGCTCCTGTTGGTCCAGTAACTCTTTACGCCGGCCCTGGTAACTCTATCTACAAACTTACCTGGATTGACGTAGACAAGGGAGGCCCATATTTATACGATTTAGCTTCATTGAATGAAGTCAGCCTTACAATTATTCCTGCTCCCGGTGCTATTCTGTTGGGCAGTATTGGTGTAGGCCTTGTCGGTTGGCTCAGAAGAAAAAGGACACTGTAAAAACAGATAATATACAAACTGAAATCTATCTTATGAACAGAGGTTAAGTAAGAATATAGATTTCCGTGAAAGGAGATTAAATAATGAAAGAAAAGTTCATAACAATCTGTGCACTAACGGCAGTGATTCTAGTCTTCAGTAGCACAACGCAAGCTTTACCAACCACACTCGTCGAGGTGGTGGACTTACCTACACAAGACACTTTGGTGGTCCCGTTGGATGTCCACGAGTTGGGGACAGGGTTTCCGGTTGATGAAGCGATCTTTTCCGCCTTTCAACCCCATATTGATTACACACCCTGTTTGCAAAATCCGGATGATCCACTGATACCTAATCCTCTGGTATTCATCACTAACCTGGGTACATTGACGTGGTACGATGTCTGGTACGTAGGGGACGTGGATCCCACCGGCGCCCCAGAAACTTTCCTGCAGAATTATGACGGCACAGTCAATGGTGGTTATGCCTTCAAGATTGACAATATAGGGCTGAACACACCGCTGCTTTTCGAGAGCATGACACCTGACAACAAGTTCGAGCCCGGCGAAATCTGGGGATTTGTCATTCAGGACTACACCAACACGTTAGGACTGTCGCCGGCACAAATGGGTAGTCCAGGTGTGGGCGTCTTTAGTACGGGAGACCAGATTTCTTCCGGCAGCATCATCGCCATACCGGCTCCCGGCGCAATTTTGTTAGGTAGTATTGGCGTGGGTCTTGTTGGTTGGCTCAGAAGAAAAAGAACACTGTAACAAGATGTGAACACTAAAAGCGATAAGGGCGAAGCCATATACTTCGCCCTTATTTTTTGCTCTGGTCAATAATGAAATCGTTGAATTTATCCGACGATAAGGTTCGATATTCAAACAAGTGAAGGTTGACGCCAGCTTCCGATGCCATCCCACCAAACACCTATGTAGTCAACAACAGACGTGTTCCTTTCTCTGGCTAAGTCTATCGCCATATCGCGAAGCTCCCTCATACAGCTTAGCCCCCCAATTTGCCATGCTTTTACGCCTATTCCAACCGCCTCACATTCTATCTGATTGAAGTCAATCTCATCAGCGGCCAACATTGACGCTAACATTTCAGCCTTCGGTTTTAACACTTCCCGCCATTGCTGCCGCTTCTGTTCTTCTTTTACAAATACATCTTTTAACAAACTCTCACGGTTCTCCTGCCTGCTTTGCCGCAGAGCTTTAGCCCGGGCAATCCGCTGTGAATAATGCCTTCGGCTCGCAGACGGCAACAGCATCTCCAGCAGCCCGGTCAAAGGGTCAACAATCACCCATACCAAAAATGTCGTCCCCAACGTTCCTAAGGCAACCCCCGATGCGAATTGGCCGACTGTACTGATGCCTATCATTCCCAGGCAGCCGGCAAATCCGCCCAAAAGAGGTGTTATCACATAAAATACCCTATAGTAATTCGTGCTGGTGAGTAGGTGTTCTACCTGTACCTTTTGGCTGCTGCTAATCCCTCTGAAAATTGCAAATAAATACAGACTAATCAACATCAGAGCTATTAACAAACCGTGCCCTGACAGGGAAAACAAAATCCACCAGTTAACTCCTGCCTGCCTTAACGTTAAAACTAAAATATAACCGATGCAAAAGATGAACCAGATTGTGCTGGCAAGATGAATTAACTTCAAAGTCCTCTGTCTGGACATGATGATATGTCCCCTCACAACCACCCTGACTACTCCATCAACTTCTTCTATATAACTCTTTGACTTTGACTGGAAAACTTATCAATACCTTTGGCCGCCGTAGTACCCTGTGCCCTGGTAACCTCCAGATGCCGCTCTTTCAGCCATATAGGCCCCGGATAAGGCCCGGCCGAGCGGCGTAATAAACTCTTCAATCTTCATTGCTATAGCAGATAATATAGTCGGCGGCACATAAATTACATCGCCTTCCTGCAATAAAACGTCTTTACTTTGTTCGCCATGAGCGCCCATGCGGTCCCAATTCACTTCAAATATCTTGGCCTTAACATTTTCATCTCTCGACGGTCGTATTACCTGGATGCGGTCCACCCAAGCCAGAGTAGTGGGTTGTGCAAAAGCCAGAGCGCTGAATACCGTATCACGGCCGGAATAGACTTTTGGTCCAGGGTGCGAAACCTGTCCCAATACATAATACTTTTTGCTCTGGTATGTAATAATACGAATATTGACAGGGTTATCCCCTTCCAATTTATAAAGCTCCAAAACCTTTCCTCGCAGGATATTTGCAAGTTGTTCAGGGGTTCTGCCCGCAGCTTCTACCTCGCCAATATCTTCAAAACTTATCTTGCCATCCGGGCGAATCAACTGCGCTTGCCCGTTTATCTCAGGCACCTCGGAACAGTGCACCACAATCTGATCGGGCGGCTGCAAAACATAATTTTCGGCTGTAACATCGACCTTATGCGGCATTAGATATGCTTCTATGTCTGCCGGATGTGATGAAAAACAACCTGTCAGGCTAATCGTAATTAGAGACACAATTATCATTGATATTACACGAAGGCATTTCATTGTTATTCTCCTTTAATTCTCTGTATTATCGGATTTTCCGCTTTCAATTTTTTGCATATGAAAACTAATATCGGAATATATTATACTCAATATCAACTTTTTTCTAATATTTTCTCAAATTTCTCTCTAATTAATATTTGCTGATCAGGGAACATCTGCGCTTGTCAAGCGGGCGTCGGACCACTGAAAAACAGCGTAATTCCAATAATTGCTCTTTGAAAAGAGAATATTCAGGTATGTGTCAGTGAACAAAAGCCCTCGGACATATCAAACTCAATCAAAATGAAAGAGTTGTGCTTCAATGTTTGAAGT
>Ga0307378_10008054_pt1 | contig 14087 bp, 8 predicted proteins | sample UN1MG_FD_202238 | JGI IMG/M metagenome (GOLD analysis project Ga0307378, IMG submission 202238) | Soil microbial communities from Risofladan, Vaasa, Finland - UN-1 | ecosystem: Environmental > Terrestrial > Soil > Coastal area > Acid sulfate soil | place: Finland: Risofladan, Vaasa | collected... | reverse complement strand
TTCAGATTAAAGATTGCTTCGTAATATTCCCCGAGGTTCACGTCGTTCACGTCGTTGATCTTGCCCATATTGTTCTCCCTTAAATGAGTTCGTGTTCTGAACTTTTAAAGGTAAAGGCCTGAACTTCAAGGGTCACAAAGGCCCGTGTAATTATTGCGCTGGTGGGATTGTCAAAATGACAAGGTCAGCAAAAACGATGTTATTAGAGCCCTACAATATGAGTTGCTTGCTTTGCGGCCAACCCTATTTTTACACCGACAAAGAGCTTTCCGTAGTGGAATTAGGCGCACTAGACATGAAATTTTGGGAAGAAAAAGCTGACTGTTTGGATTAAGCCTTCTCGACTTCCGACCAATGATTGACCTTCTTCAGCGTCCAGACCTGATCGTACACCGCTGCTTGTTGTATTTCTTGTGAGTGCGACACCACGAACACGCTTTCATAGCTTTTCTTCAGCATAGGTAGCAGATCATTCGTAAAGCGGAATTGGCCGTCGGCATCCAAAGCTGAATCGACTTCATCTAAGATAAGGATATTAGACCGCTTGGCAGGCGGCACACAATCAGCCAGGGTTAAAACAAAAGCCGTGGACATCTTACCTTTTTCTCCCCCGGAAAAACTTGAGATGTCATGCTCGAACGTGGTGACCTCCCCCGTCACCGGGTTCGTTTCTTCCCTGCAAGCTATGATCTCGACCGAACTCGCCTCACATTTATGTTTGAAAGTCAGCCCTTTCTCGTTAAACAAAATGCTGGTGTAAACTGGCAAACGTCTAATAACTAAATTCATCATCTTTTCTAATTGTCTTACACGCAGCCCACGAGGCCCGTAGGCGTCTACCATTTTGGCCCAGTAGAACTCATCCTTCTTCAGCTTCTCGACCTTAGCTAGCTTCTTAGAGATCGTGGCTAGCTCGTTTTGTAGGCGTTTGACTCGGACGTTGACGGAGCGTACCCGGCCTAGTTCTTGGGTGGCTTCGTCCGTTTTGCTTTCAGCCAAGGCTATGCGGTCTTTAGCTTCCTTCAAACTTTCTTCTAGGTCGGCTAATTCTTCTTCGGGTTTGGTAGGCATCAATTGTTGAGCATCGGCACAAAGTCTTACATCGGCTATCTTGTCGTTGATAGCTTCCCGCTTATTACTGAGATCCTGGGTGTCTACTTCTTCTTGAAGCTCCGCCCTTTGTAAGATATTTAGAGTACCTCGGTTCTCTTCGAGGTTCCGCTTGGCTGGTATAAAAGTTTTGTAGTCGGCTAGCATCAACGCTTCAGCTTCGGTGAACTCTGGGATAGGCTCCAGGGTCTTCAGAATATTAGCTCGTCTAAGAGCTTTAGCGTTTCGATATTTGACCACTACAAGATCTTCACCTAATATTTGATAGGTTTCCTGAAGCTCCTCGACTTCGGCTTCGACTTCGGCTTCGTGGGTGGATTCAAATTTAGAACCGCACTCCCCGCACTCCCCTTTGCGGATAAGCTCTAACTTTTTCTTGGTGGTTTGATAGTCGATCCAAACTTTGTTGACTTCTTTTTCGATAGCTTCGATCGGCAACACCTTTTGGTCCGGCAAAGTCGCTAGCTCTTCTCTCAACGGCCTAACCGTTTCGTTGGCGGTTTCAGCACGGGCTAGCTCTTTTTGGTGCTCTACCGCAGCTTCTAAAGTCGGCACCCCGCAAAAGCTCATAAAATCATCCAAGCCGGGGTATTCTTGTAAGAGCTTTTCATTTTCAGCTTCTAAGCTATCGATAGTCTTGTTGACTTCTCGGGCGGTTTTGTTTTCTTTTTTGATCTTGTCGGTGGATAAGAGCTTGGCGGTTATCGCCGCTAGCTCTTTTTCTAGGATCATACCATCTGAAATGGGCTCGCAATACTTCGAGGAGTCGTCGAGGTATTTATAGAAGGTAGCGTAGGTATCTATCTTGCTCTGGAGTGTTGTAACACTACCGACGGTGTTAGCTACAAGCGCATCTAATTGTTTGATTTTGTCTTCGATCGGCTGGGGATCTTCGTAGCTTTCTAGTTCTATCTCTTGTTCTAACATCCCTTTGGTGTGAGAAAGAGCGGACAGCTTAGTGATCTCGTCCTTGGTATTTTGCAGCTTGGCTTTAGATTCTTGGTGTACTAGATCGTAAGACGTGTCGATCCCGAAGAAATTGGAAATATATTCTTTTCGTTTAGCCGGTTTACCCGAAATCAGAATGTGTTGGGCTCCCTGGGTTAAATGGATCGACCCTTCGAACTCCGGTTGGGTGATGCCTAGGATAGACCCGGCGGCTTTGACTGCATCGTTGTAGGTATGCGGGGTTTGGTCGAGCCCTGCTTTCTCGATCCGGTAACCCCACTTCTTCTTTTTACGCTCTGAAGTCAAGAGGTGCGGTACTTCCGATCGGTCGAAGTCGATCACGAACGAAGCATCTCTTATATTTTTCACCAGATCATCTTTTTTGTGGCCGTTGGGGGTGCTGGCGAATAACGTGGCTTCAAACAAATTCCATATAGTAGACTTCCCGGCTCCGTTCCTCCCTAAGATCGACACGATACCTTGGTCGGCCAAAGGGATCGTTATATCTTTGAAGACTCTGCCGTTGGCTATCTTAAAGCTTTTGAACCTGAATCCGGGCTTGATGTCTCGGTTAACTTCCACCATAGGTCTTTTCCCTCAAAAGTGTAAGATACTCCCCAGGCATGTTTCCGGGGTCTAGCTTCTCCTCTTTTAAAGGGAGGTAGAAGATATCAACTTCTACTACATTTCTAAAGGAATTAAAAATTTCAACTGAGGCGGTGTACCCCGGTTGGTCGCCGTCGAAAGCGATGATAACTTTGGGTGGGTTTTTAGAGATCACTAGGTTTCGTTTGTACTCCGACCAATTTTGAACCCCGAAGATAGCGGTAGCGTTGAAGCCTTCACCCATCAACCGGATAGCATCGAAGTGTCCTTCGCACAGCACTAAGGGTTCCCCTGGGGTGATGTGATCGTAGAGGAAAAGATTTCTCTTGGCTTCGGCGTGTATAAGATACTTTTTGAACTTCTCGGCTTCGGAAGCCACGGTACATAGCGTGTAGCCTTGGTAAACCCCGTTAACCTTCAGCGGGAAGTAAAGAGATTGGGTTTGTTCGGTCCAATAATAACTCGCATCTAATTTGTCGTACAGCTTTCGAGGGTAACCTCGCCAGGAAAAATCATCGGGCAAAGTTTCTAAGCCGGACAAAGTCGGAGGTTCGTATTCCTTATAAGCGTCGTTGGTCTTCAAGGCAGATAACATAAGTTTAAAGGGATCTACTTCGTCGTCTTCTTGAAGGACTACTGCGTGGGTCTCTATTTGGGTGTCGTGCGGGGTGGTCACCGCTACTAAGTTCAAAGCTCGGGCTAATTTGTTCCACGATCCCTTGGCTGGGCACGCAAAGCAATTGAACTTACCTGGGGTGATCTTGTGACCTACGTGAACGTTCAAAGACGGCTTGGTGTCGGCGTGGAACGGGCAAAGAATAGCGATGTCTTCGCCTTTGTGGACCCCTCCCACCGACAATAGCTGTTCTACTACATGGTCTCGGAGTTGTTGGTCGGTATGTAGCTTTTGAAAGTCCATTAGTAACTAACCAACTTCTTGGTGACTTCGGTTTGGATCTTGTCGATATCAATCCGTTGTTCGGTCCCCATCGGTACTACCTCGATGCTCTCCTTGGCCCGGTAAGCTCCTGTCGCCAACAAGATTGGTTGGTAGCCTGGGATGAAGAACCTACAAGCCATTTTACCCCCATTGGTTTCGACCCTAAGCCGAGCGTACTCTAAGGTTTGCTTGTAGTAGGTATCCAAGCAAGTCAAGAATGTGTTGGAGCCTAGGGCGATCTTCCCCAGGGCGGCTTTCATCCCGTGTTCGTATAGCCGGTGGGCTAGTTCTTTGGTGGTCAAGAGAATCTGGGGGCCTTCCCCGTAGATCCGGCTGACGACTTCTCTGTGGGACATCCCGTAAACGACATCTTGATCTAATCCAAATAGGATCACCGGGCCGTGGTAATCGGGTTTGTTGCCGTTGATCACGGCGATGGTGTCGATCTTGTCTTCGTCTTTGAGCGAAACGGTTAGTCCGTGGTGTTCGTGGGCTAACCGAGAAACAATAAGCTGCATTTACTAAACCTCACATTCAGTGTCGTCCCATTGTAGTAGAGAAAAACCTTGCAAACTGGCGGCACCTTTGGCTTCAGCCATCGTGCTGTATCTTTCTTTGGGCAAGGCTATATGGCCTTTTTTTTCACTGTACAACATCACTCGGTATTCTACAGGACTTTTACCGGAGAACAAGGAAACTCGGATGACTCCGTGAAGGGGGCGGTTTTCGTAGCGGGCTCTAAGACATATTACCATTTCAAATTCTCCGTGGGTGACCGTGTTTATCTTAAGATAGAGAAACAAATACATTTCACAAAATTATCCTTGGGGAATAGCGATGTCAGCTTTCATGGTTAAAATAACCAACCTCACAAATAGTAAGATCACTATCGCAGCCCTGATGATTCCAGGTCTTAGTCGAGCTATCACTATAGTACCCCGTGGTAGTCTTCGTATCGATAGGGATATCATCTTTCAAGGGATCGAGACTTTTTGCGAGCTTCGCACCCAAGGAATAATCTACTACGACGATGGTGAGGTTTTCGCAGGTACGGGTGCCACCGGCTTGCAAGGACACACAGGAACACAAGGTATCGTAGGAAATACCGGTGCTCAAGGTCTAATTGGTACGACGGGTGTAAAAGGTGCCACCGGCTTGCCTGGCCCTACCGGTATGACTGGTGATAAAGGTGACACTGGCCCGCAAGGCGAAAAAGGCCAAACCGGTTTCAATGGTTTGATTGGTGTAACAGGCCAACAAGGTATCAGAGGTTTCACTGGAATCAGAGGTGATACCGGTATCGGAGCCCAAGGCCAAACAGGTACTCAGGGTATTGCAGGGCAGACCGGTGTTTTGGGTAACACGGGTGTCCAAGGTGTTGAAGGTCAAACTGGAATCCAAGGCCTTGAGGGGCAGACCGGAGCTTTGGGTAACACGGGTGTCCAGGGAATTGAAGGCCAAACTGGAGTAAAAGGTGATACAGGTGCGGGCATCCAAGGCTCGACTGGTACGCAAGGAGTCCCCGGTTCTAAAGGCGACACCGGGGCACAAGGTCTACAAGGTCCCCAAGGTGCTTTAGGTGTGACAGGTCTGATCGGTGTTCAAGGAATCACAGGCCTCGGGGCGCAAGGAATCACCGGAATCGAAGGTCAGACGGGTGTAAGAGGTCTCACTGGTGTTCAAGGTGTCGCAGGTCTAGGCGTGCAAGGTGTCACCGGAACCCTAGGGCCTAAAGGTACTGTTTGGTACGAAGGTGTCGGCGCACCTCCCGGTGTTCTCGGAGTGGACGGTGATTTTTACTTAGACGAAGCGAGCGGCGACTTTTACGAAAAGGTTGCTGGGGCTTGGTTAGCCAAAGGTAATTTGCGTGGACCGACAGGGGTTGGAGCGCAGGGTGCTACAGGTTTGGCAGGAGCCGACGGAGACCAAGGTACGACAGGTATTGGTGGTGGATCACAGGGCCAAACGGGTCTTACGGGAGCGACAGGTACGGCTGGTGCTGCCGGAGCCGATGGTACTACAGGAGTAGGCGTTGCTGGTGCTGCCGGAGCGACAGGTATTGCGGGTATCGCTGGATCTACGGGAGCGACAGGTATCCAAGGCGCACAGGGTGATACAGGAGTCGAAGGACAAACTGGACCTGCTGGTGGGCCGATCGGGGCGACAGGTATTGCTGGGCCTACGGGAGCGACAGGTATCCAAGGCGCACAGGGTGACACAGGTGCCCAAGGGTTAATCGGTGACACAGGAGTCGAAGGACAAACTGGGCCTGCTGGTGGACCGATCGGGGCGACAGGTATCCAAGGTGAAACTGGGCTAGGACTATCGGGTGGTACTGGCCTCCAAGGTGAAACTGGACTTTCTGGTAGTACCGGCCCTGGTGGTGGCGACCAAGGAGACACGGGTGTCCAAGGAGCTACGGGCGCTGGCGCTGGTGGTAGTCCGGGAGCTTCGGGCTCTACCGAGGTTAACACTTTCATCTTTACCGTAGCCGCTGGTGGTGACGTAACAACTAGAATTGCAGGCGCTACCGGAGTGCCTACGGGCTGGACGTTGGTGGACGGTACTAGTGGATCGGTGGATTCTCAGTTAGCAGGTTCCGCTGACGATTTGGTTGTTATACACGACACAGCTTCTGGAGATTCCTTTAACGGATTCGCCTTAGAAGGCCGTATGATAGAGCTTGCGACTTCAGGACCGGCTCCATTGCAGGGTTACGTTAGAATAGAGTACGGAACTTCTACCGTCGTGAAATCGAATACTGCTAAGACCCAGACCAAACTATCGAATCTTCAAGCTCTAACTTCCTCTACTAAAGCTGTAGTTATCCGGTTGGTTTTAACCGCTTAAACTAAAGGGAACTTAAATGTTACCAGCCGATGTATTTTTATTTTCTTCTGCCCCACTAGGGGGTGGGAGCTATAGTACGTCTTTATTCTTTAGCCCTTCTTCGCTCGCCAAGTATCTCCGGGTCGGTGATACAGTCGAAGACCAGATAGGCAATCAATATTCCGTAACGACGTGGTCGGGTAACCCTTCGGATAACTCTGACGGTAACACGATCATCATGTCGTTCATCACCGTAGATATCACCCCTACGGATTCAGCGGGTTTTGATGGGTTGGCGTTCACCCCCGGACAAGTTGATGTCAGACCGGAAGTTCAAACCGACGGTTCGATTTCTGGTGCTTCGGTCTTTAGCGGCCAAAGTTTCGAATACACCCTAACGGGTATTTGGAATAATTCGGCGGAAGCCAACAAAGCCGAGCTAGGGGATTACTTCATAGACAAGAACGGTAAGCAATTCGAGATCACCTTCATCGATGGTGGTAGTAGGTTTGCGGTACCGTTCCGAGCCAAGGAAGTTGAACCGGAAGGGATCATCCCCCCGGACGGCTTCGCTACACTTTTCAGCGGAACTTTAGCTAGCGGTTTGTTTCAAGGTGTCAACATCAACAAGCTGGCTGAAACAGCGATCCGTAACCGAGATGTCTTTATACTAGATAAGTTGACGGACTTCGCTGAGTCGTACACCAACGTCGAAGGCTCTACCTTAACCAAGACCCAAGTTGTTTTTGAATCTTCCGAGGGCAATATTGAATTAGCAAGAGCGGACGACTCTTTGACACCTGGAAAAATTGTAGGGATCGTTTCGGACGATTCTATTACAAACGGGTCGGCGGGGGAAGTCTTCGTCAAACCAGGGATTCGGGTCTTCGGATTCACAGGTTTGGTTGTTGGATTACCGATTTATCTGAGCCGGACCACAGCGGGTGATGTAACACAATCTCTTACAGGGTTCTTAGCGACCGAGCACATCGTCAAGTTAGGTCATGCTCTGTCTTCCGAAGAAATCCTCTTTCTACCTGACTACGACTTCGAGTTTTAAATTACACCCTTATTTTTTAAGTAGGCCCGATTCCGGGTTTTAAAGCAGTGAACAAGGTTTTTGAATGAACAATGAATTAGACATTCTCCTTAGCGATATAGAACTCCCGTCTGTTGATATTGAATTAGCCGCTGAAAAACCTAGTCCCGAAACGAGTGAAGTCAAGTTTAGTGATGTGCCGGAAACGGCGGGGAACCAAATTTTAGCCGAAGGGGCGGCGGACTTCAAAGATCATCCCCAACTAGAACCTTTCTTGAAGTCTTTGAACGACCTCCAAGCTGAATTTTATCAGAAGGTCAAAGAAGCTTCGCAAGAGTACGAGCTTTGCGGCTTTGCGAAAGTGCTTTTTTCGATTCGTAAAAAAGCATAAACCCTTAAGGAGAATGTTTAAAAATGGCTGACTACAATTTAATTACCTTTGATACCACGGATGAGCGCAAAAAGCGTCAAGACTCCGCTGGTATCACAATAGACTTCACCGCCGTGCGAATCGGTTCTAGTGAGTTAACGATCTCAGAAACGACCGGAGCTTTTGACTTCAATACTACCGCTTTGGTAGGAGCGACTTCTATTGCGATCGGTGCTTCAGCCTTGGTTATTTCCGAGAGTGGTGGTGAGATCTCTGTCAACTCTAACAAGTTGACCGGATTGGCTACGCCGACTGCCGGTACCGATGCCGCCAATAAAAATTATGTAGACGGCGTGGCTCAAGGCCTCGATGTGAAACTTTCGGTTCGAGCGGCTTCCGTTCAAGCTGTTTCAAACGATTCTACTACACCTAGTTATGATCCTGAAGGTGGTGCTTCAACCCAAGGCCAGCTAACTTTCGCCACCGGGCCTACCGCTATCGACGGTGTGACCCTCGCTGTTAGTGATCGAATTGTGCTCAAGAACGAAGTTGGTGCGGCGACCTTCACCCTCACCACCCCAGGCGGCTCAGGTTTGGGAGCTTCTACTACTACTACCTTGAAGCAATCAGCCGTTGACTTCACAACTTCAGGAACCGGAACCGGTCTCATCCTCGATGTTACCACTGACGGTACGCCGGACATCACAGTCGTTACAGTCATTAGTGCGGGTATCGGTTATGCCGTATCAGACACAGTAACAATCGGAGCCGCTGTTATCACCGTGGCTACCATTGATACAGCAAAAAGCCCGGCTAACTGCATCTGGGTTAGAACTTCCGCTAACACTTGGGACTTGGCTATCGACTTCGATGAAGATGCTGAAGTTACCGCTGGGGCCTTCACCTTCGTTGAAGAAGGTACAGCTAACGCTGACTCAGGTTTCGTTGTATCCAGCGACGATCCTATCACCGTCGGTACTACCGGTATCGTTTGGACCCAATTTTCTAGTGCTGGTGTTGTTTCAGGCGGCGACGGTATCGATGTCGCTGGTACGGTTATAAACGTAGATCTCTCTACCGCTTCAGGTTTGGAATTTGCTACGGGTGAGTTACAAGTTCTGGCTAACATCACCGAAACGTCCACTACCGAGTCAAGTTCTATTTTGGTAGCGGCTGGTGGTCTTTCGATAGCAGTAGACGACTCGACCCTCGAAGGTTCTTTGCAAGGTTCTGCCGGTGCGGAATCCCTAAGAGTAAAAGACTTAGGTATCACCACAGCCAAGTTAGCTGCTACTTCCGTCACAGCCGCTAAGCTCGGTTCCGACGTAGCGGGTGACGGCCTTACCGGTGGTAACGGCTCAGCGATCGCAGCTTTAGCTAACATCACTGAAACGTCCACTACCGAGTCAAGTTCAATCGTAGTAGCAGCGGGCGGTATTTCTATCGCCGTAGACGACTCTACCATCGAAGGTTCGGGTGCGGGTGCGGCTGGTGCTGAAAGCTTAAGAGTAAAAGACTTAGGTATCACCACAGCCAAGTTGGCAGCCACTTCAGTAACCGCTGCAAAGTTAGGTTCTGACGTAGCGGGTGACGGCCTTACCGGCGGTAACGGTTCGGCGATCGCAGCTTTAGCTAACATCACTGAAACGTCTACTACCGAGTCAAGTTCTATCGTGGTAGCGGCTGGTGGTATTTCCATCGCTGTAGACGACTCTACGCTAGAAGGTTCGGGTCAAGGTGTGGCTGGTGCTGAAAACCTCCGGGTTAAAGCAGCGGGTATCACCGAAACCCACCTCAACACTTCCGTAGCGGGTGGCGGTCTTGCAGGCGGCGGCGGCACAGCCCTTTCCGTGAACACAGGCGAAGGTATCCAGATCATTTCGGACGCCGTAGCGCTCGACTCTTCGGAACCTTTCACCAACGACAACGCTGGTGCGATCACCGGAACGGGTGGTGTTCCCCAGGTTGTTTACATCAAGGCTAACGGTAACGTTGACCTTGCCCAAGCTAACGTGGCCGACCTCGATGACTTCGAGCTTGGTTTGGTCGAAGACGCTTCTATCGCAGCCGCAGCTTCCGGTGAGATCACCGTTCGCCGAGGCGCTATCGTAGGCGGGTTCTCCGGCTTAACCCCAGGTAAGAAGCAATACGTAGACCGCACCACAGCGGGTGACTTGGCTGAAGCCCTTACCGGCTTCGTAGCTACTGAGCATGTGTATTCGGTAGGACGAGCGATGTCGGCGACAGAGATCTTGTTCGACCCACACTACGAATTCGAGTTTTAATCGGGAAGGGGCTTCGGCCCCTTTTTTTTACCCTACTACATGACACTTTTAAAGGTGGGGCGTTTAGCCCTTTTTTAAGTTCAAAACTATAAGACAACTTTTTGAATCAGAATCCCGCTACTACTCCCGTTCACCGCCCACAGACTTATCTTTTTAAAAGAAGGCCAAACCCGCCTTAATTTAAGTTTTGAATCTAACCGTCCAAGTTTTGGAGAGATTACATATGGGAGCTTTTGCGGAAGGAGCGTTAATACACCAGTTCACGTCAACCGCCACGGCAGGTGGTACGACGGCGTTAACCGTTACGTCTACTACATGGCAGCGGTTCACAGGTACTACAACGGAAACGGTAACGTTGCCCGATGCTACTACCATGCGCCGAGGACGTGAATTTGTTATTGACAACCGCTCTACCGGTGCGCTCACAGTCAACTTTAGCGGTAGCTCGCTAGCGGCTGAGATCGCCCCCGGAACATCACGAACATATAGATTGTTTGGTAACGGAGCGGCGGCGGGTGACTGGGCTATCAGCAACCAAGTTGATATCGACGGTCCTTTGGCTCTTTTCGCTACGAGATCGGCTAACGATTCTTTGTTGAATATCGGTGCCAACCAAGTCACAGGTAGCGATGGAACTACAAAATCGACACCACCCTTAGACGACACGATCCAAAGCTACGTAGCTTCCACGATCGATTTCCAAACAGCTACAGCGGTAGGCGGTACGACCGGTGGTGCGTTCACCACAGAAGCGGGTACGTTCACCAGACCAGCCATAGCGTTAGGCCAATTCACTCGTATGGTGATGGTTTACCAATCAGGTAACAACGCTATTGATACCAAGTTCGCACCTTCAGCGGCCTCACAAGGCGCTCTCGAAGATGCTGGAACTTTGTTCTCTTCTTTGGACGGTACCCCAGTCGGGTTTGTCGATCTCGAAAGCACCGGCGCTTCCAACTTCAATTTCAAAACCCCAGGGGCCGCCACCGATATAATCGAGAATTTAGGCCTCACCACTTTCGCTAGTGGAGCGGGCGGCGGAGCCGGGGGGGACGAATCCTTCAAGCTCCAGAGCATTTCTTCCAACGTCGGTACTATCAAAAAAGGCTACATCCTTTTAAGCGACGGCAGAGAATTAGCCACCTACGACGGTGCGTTCACCAACGTGGCTTTGGCTTTCGACTTGAAGTCCGCAGTCAACACAGCCGGGGTCACAGCACCTTCAGCGACTACTACATATTACTTGTACTTAGATTTGAATGCGATCCCAGGTTCTAGTTTGACCGACGGTGATTCGGATCGAGTAGTTTACGGAGCGCAATCCGGCACGTCCGGGATGTTTACGGTCCTAGCGACTACCCCCGAGTTCACTAATTTATCACGGTACATCCCGTTAGCTTCGTTGAAAACTGACGGGTCTTCGGACTATGTGAGCTTTGCTGACTTGAACGGTAGAAAGCACACTTTACCGACTAGCTTGTCCGCTGCTAACATCGAAGCTTCGGTTCGAGACCAGCTTTTAGGTTCGACTTACGAGCTAGCTTCACCGGTAATCTTTTCCGTAGACGCTGAAACTTGTGTGGACACCGGAACTTCTACGGGTGAATACACCGGAAGCTACGACCTAGACGCCACCGAGATCTTAGCCACGGTAAATCTATTGGACGGCGAAGTCCTAGACGCACCGGTTAAGATCCAAGAATTAGACTTGAGCGTTTATTGGGGCACCAAACCTACCCTAGCTACTACTTACGAAGTTAGTAGAAACGGCGGCGCAGAATACCAAACGATCACGATGACTGAAGTAGGGAGCACCGGAGCTTACTACGGTACCCACGCTTTTACAGCGGAAGCCGCTGAAGTTTCGATCTTGACCCAAGCGGCTAAAGATACCGATACCGCTTTGAACGGTACCACCCAACAATCCATAGGCCAGTTGTTTACCACCGTAGACCCTGTGGTTATGACCTCGGTGGACCTAGACATTATCAAAACTGGTTTGCCGGTCGGTAACGTTTACGCTTCGATCTACACCGACGACACCGGCGCACCCGGTACGTTGATCGGTGAAAGCCAAGCGTTGGCGATAAGCGGGTTAAGCACCGGTACCGAAAACTTCACTTTTCCCGACGTTGTCTTAGACGACACCGTTTACCACTTCGTTATCCGAACGGACGCTGAATACAAAGGTGTTTTTAGCACCGGCGTCACCGAGATCAAAATTGAGAACGCTTCGTCAGCGACCTCCGGCTTGGCTGTCAACGACGGGTCTGTTTGGACCCCCGTAGCGACTTCGGCTTTGAAGTACGAGCTTAAAGGCCAACCTCTGGATGTAAGAGTCAAGATCACCGCCAACGCTGGTGAACCCGCTACGGTCAAAGTAGACGCTTTGTCTATCTTTTACGTACCCGAAGCCCAAGGGTCGGTCAACGGTACAGCGTTTTGCCAAACCTTTAGTTTCAATTCGACAGACAACACCGACAGCTTTGCGCTGACTTGGTTGCCTGATCCGAAGCTATTGTCGGTCTATTACAAAGAAACCGGCCAAGTTTTCCGTGAGGGAGCTTATTCCATCTCGGGGCAAACTATTATCTTCCCGGTTGATTCGTTCAACAACGGTGGGGTACCGGCGACCGTAACTTTGGAATTCATCCAATTAGAAGGTTCGAGTTTCGATAACACCGACGCTAACGCTAATAGCATCGCCACGATCAACAACAACTTAGACGCCTTAGCGGTTAAGACGGCTTGTACGGATCAAGTAGACGTGGCCGATATTTCGGTACCGTTCACCACGATCACCGGTCGAAAGCCGATCAAAAACTTGGCGGCTATCCCTTCGGCTCACTTGGGCATAGAGCGTGTTCACCACAAGAACAAAATCTTTCTACTGGACGATGAAGCGGGGCCTAGCGGTGAACCCGTTTACGGCACGCACGATCACTTGGACAGGATCAGATATTACGGTAATCTTGCTGCCACTTCTGACAGTAACGGTGAATATGTAGCCGCCGATAGCGACTATGCGGAAGTCACTTTCTACGGAACAGGGTTGAATATTCTCGTAGCCGACCTTGGGAACGCTGCGAGAGATGCGAGGGCTACTATCGACGGTGGAGGTGAAGGTGCAAACTTTATGCCGTCGGGAACACTTTCGGGTGTGTTGGGTGGACGTGAATACGATTCGAATACGGTTGTCAACGCCGTTAGCGGCTTAACGTTAGGTATCCATACCGTCAAGATCAGAGGTAACACGTACCTTAGATCCTTCGGCTTCGAATTCTTAAACGAATCCACCACGATCGACATCCCTACGGGTGACGTGATTATCGGTGAAGACCGGTTGACGATAGCGGCGACTTCGGCGGCTTACGCTTCGGATTTCGATACCGCTTCGGACGCCGTGGGTACTAAGGGTGGGTGTGCGGTCGTGTACGGCGAACGCCAAGCCGACGGTACTTTCGACGTAAAGAAAAGGTTCAACGCTACCGACGGTTCGCAATTGAATTTGGGAGCGGCTAGTCACGCCAATGAAACTTTACAAAGAAAGATAAATTGGCGTGAATTCGGAGTCGGTAGAGGCGATGACTTTTCGACGTTGACCGGAACGAATAGTTCAAGAGCATTCACCTTGGATGATGGCACCACGACTTTAGTTGGTGAAACCCCCCGGTCTAACGCTCATCCGGGCAATTCAGACGTTCTCATTATTAATCTCCTCAATACCGAGCTGATTATTACATTCGTAGGAACAGGTCTGGATGTAGTGTCTACTCAAAGCGCTTCAGGAGCGACAGACACCACCGACGTTTCCATAGATGGTGTTAGTGTTGGGAATTGGGTTGCCACGACGATAACTGATCAAACACTGGTTCCAATAGTTTCAGGGCTGCCTTTTGGAACTCATACAGTTCGATTTGAGAACACTAATGATGCTCTTGCCGATATCGGTTTTATTGA
>Ga0307378_10008052_pt1 | contig 14089 bp, 13 predicted proteins | sample UN1MG_FD_202238 | JGI IMG/M metagenome (GOLD analysis project Ga0307378, IMG submission 202238) | Soil microbial communities from Risofladan, Vaasa, Finland - UN-1 | ecosystem: Environmental > Terrestrial > Soil > Coastal area > Acid sulfate soil | place: Finland: Risofladan, Vaasa | collected... | reverse complement strand
CGAGCATAGAGGATATGGGCGCGGGTTGCGTCAACATCGAGGCCCATAGGCGAGCCCACTTTGGCCTCTATGCGAGGATCAGCATCTCGCCTTTGCCGAGCACGGCCATGTCGCCCATGAGACGACGGGCGCGGGCCCCGAGCCGGATGCGGATATCTTGGGCGTGGAGCCATTCCTCGAGCAGGCGGAGATAATCGAACTCCATCACGCCGCAATCGCTGAAGGTGGGCAGGATCTCCTTGGGCTTCTCCAGGAAGACCAGGCTGCCGCGGCGGTTGCCATAGCCGGCATAGCGGCCGGCGCCGCGCTTCAGCACCAGCGTGCCGGCAATCATGCGTGCGCCGGCATAGTCGCCCGCCTTGCCGCCGACGACCACGAGGCCGCGGCGCATGCGCTCGCCGAGCAGCGCGCCGGTATCGCCGCCGATGGTGACGAAGCCGCCCTTCATGCCCATGGTCTCGCCGAAGGCCACGCCGCAAGCCTGCTCGCCCACGCCGCGGCGAATGGTGATCTCGCCGCCGACCATGCTGGCCGCGGCAAGCACGCCGGCGCTTCCGGTGACGCCGATCTTGCCGGATTTCATGCGCGCGCCCAACGAGGCGCCCGCGTCGCCGTCGATAAAAATCGCGCCGCCATCGAGCCCGGCGCCGATCTTGTCGCACCGCGCATCAGTGCCGACGAAATGGATGTTCTCGACGTCCTTGCCCATGACATTGAAGGCATCGCCCACGGTGAGGGTCTCGCGCGTGGTGCCGATCGACAGCGCCTCGATGTCCTTGCGGCTCATGCCGGCCAGCCGCGCCGGCACGAGCGGCGACAGGTCGAGCCGTTGGCCGGGCGTGTCTTTCAGCTCGAAGATCAGCGTGCTCACCCGACGATCTCCTTGAGGTGGAAGTGATGGGGGCCGAGATTGCCGCCGTAATTGCCGGCCGTGATATGGGTGACGCCTTCCCGCGCGCCGCCCTTGGCGATGGCGTGGATGCCCGCATACATCGCCTTTGAGATGGCTTCGGCGGTCAGTCCGTCGATGACGATCTCCAGCACCGCTTCCACGTTGAGCGGCAACTCCGACTTCACCGCGCCCTTAAGGCTCGGGCAATAGGCATCGTTGGTCGAGGCGATCTGGCCCTTGTATTTGGAGCCGACCTTGGAGCCGGAGCGCACTATGCCGCCGGGGAATGGAGTGATCACGTCGGGCAGCACGGCCATGGCCTTCACCGCGCGGGTGCAGGCGGCGAGTACGGCCGCATGTGTCTTACCGAGCACCAAGAGATTGCCGCCGCCGACCGCCTTCTTGGTCATCCCCGTCTTTTCCTCGCAGACGAACTCGCCGTCCATGACGGGAATGCGCCAATAGCGCTTGCCGCCGAGCACTTTCGACATCTGCCAGCCGTCGCCGAAGAAGCGGAGCGACGAACCGAGTTTCAGCGACTTTTCGCCTTCGAGACCGGCAAAGCAGGCCGAGCCGGGGCTGGTCAGCACGCATTGGCCGACGCGGTTCCTGAGCTGCTTCTGCAGCTTGTCGGCATCCATGGTGAACAGCAGCACCGCCACGCCGGGGCGTCCGTCGGGGGTTTCCTTGCGCGACAGCGTGCGCTCGATGCCGGCCTCGGCGCCGCAAGCGATCACCGAGGTGGCGAAGCCGGTCATGGTACGCGCCGAGATCAGCGCCCATTCCATGGTGGGCGCCGTGATAATGATCCGCGTGCCGACCATGGGAAAGGCCTCGGCAAACGTCTCGACAATCGTAATGCCTTTGACTTTCAGCTCTGGCATGTCATCTCGGCATTGGAATCGTCGCGAAACGGTCGCGACGGTGGGTGACGGCGTCGGTCACGCCGAACCAGGACGGATCAGCGCCATAATAGCGGTCGTAGAAGGTCTTCACGCGCTTCTCGATCTGCGCGTCGAAGCCGGGCTCGACGTGATAGCAGCGGCCGTAAGTGACGCTTACCACCTTGCCGTTGCGGACCACCAGGCTGCCCGACTTGAACACGAGATCCGCGGCGGAAAACATCGCGGTCTTGTTTTTCTGCTCGGTGTAGACGGCGATATCGGCGATGGCGCCGGGCGCCAAATGGCCGCGGTCGGTGAGGCCCATGAGCTTCGCCGGTGCGGCGCGGGTGATGATGGCCAGCTCCGACAGGGTCAGCTCGCGGGTGATCTCGGCGAGATTGGACACTTCGCGCGCGGCGTCGGGCAGATCGTCGAGCCAACGGGCGCGCTCGTCCTTGTCCATGAGCAGGTGGAATATCTCCGGATAGCGCACGAATAGCGCGCCGTTTGGATGATCGGTCGAGAACAGCACGCGCCAGGGATCCTCGGCCATGAGGAAGATCTCAAGCCCGATGGCCCATTGCAGCGCGTTGACGAAACTCTTTTTCTTGTAGTGATACGGCACCACGCCGGTGCCGTTGCCCTCGCCCTGATTGATCGCCCATTTCTTCGGATTGGCCGCGCGGCGTCCGTCGAACTGGCGCAGGATGTCGCCGGAGATGGTGACGGTCTGGCCGAACATGACCTGGCCCACATCGACGGTGGCGTTCTTATGCTTGTTCACCGCCTCCATGAGACCTGGCGCGCCGGACGAGAAGCCGCGGTCGCCGCCATCGCCATAACCGTAGAACTGGATATGAGCGAAGTGAATGGGCAGGCCTTGTGTCGCCTCGAGCGTGGCGACCGCCGTCTCCACATTGCCGGCGATGCCGAGATTGTTGCAGTGGACATGGGGCGGATGCGGGATGCCTAGACCGGCCACCGCCGTCTGCATCGCCTCGACGATGGCGCGCGACGACACGCCGTAATCGGGCACCTCGTCGTCGAGGCCGAATTTGCGGTCGTTGAACTTGAAGGCCTCGGAGCCGCCGGCATTGATGACCTTGAGGCCGATCGCCTTGGAGTGATGGAGGGTCCAGGCGACATAATCTTTCAGCTCGTCGCCGCCGCCGCGCCCGTCGCGCAACAATTCGAGCGTGTAATCGTCATTGCCCAGAATCACGAGTCCGGCCACGTCGATGATCGGGATCGAGGCGAGCTCGACCTGCGCTTCGATGGCGTGGGTCGGGATCATCGCCGGCTCGATGACGGTGGTGTAGCCCATCTCGGCATAGCGGATGCCGGTGGCGTAAGCGCCCCAGGAGGCGGGCGAGGCCGGAATCGGCTGGCCGCCTTGGGCTGCGAGCATGGGCAGTTCCGGCATCAGCTGGCGGGCGAGCGTGACGTTGGAGCCCGCGATATGCGAGTGCATGTCAACGGCGCCGGCCATGACGATCTTACCGGTGACGTCGTAGACCTCGTCCGGCGTGCGGCCTTCCGGGGCGGCGATGATGCGGCCGTCCTCGATGAAGAGATCGCCGACTCCGTCGCGGTTATGCGCCGGATCGATGATGCGGCCGCCTCTAAGCTCGATGAGCATCAGGCCGCCCTCCTCTCGTCGATCAGTTCGGCGATGCGGGTGAGCGCGGCGGCGACCGTCGGCTTGTCCTTGTTCGCCTTGGCGGCCTTGACCATGCCGATGCCGGAGATGGGCGACAGATACAGCGCCGCGTCGTGATCGCCGGCGGCACTTGCGACCTCGATGACGATATCGTCCTTGCCCGCGCCGCCGGGATTGGCGGACAGAACGACGGCGCTCACGCCTTTCGGCCGCACCGCGGATTCGCCGGCAAGCGCATCGATCCAAACAAGCGCGTCCGCCTCGCCCGACTTGAGCAGCCGGTCGGTGTCGTAGGCCCATGCATCATGCTGGGGCACCGCGCCGGCGAAGCTCGTGCGTACGGGCAGGCCGCAGGTCCAGGTGGAGCAGAGATTGACGCCGTCGCCGTTGCCGGACGCCGCCGTTGTGAGGATCGCCGCCCGGGTGGTCAGGACCAGATGGCGGACCATTTCCAGCACGGTGTGCAGCACCGGCTCTTCCAGCTCGGCCGGATCATAGACGAAAACGGCGAAGGCGGATTTGCGCAAGCGCGCGGCCGTCTCGTCGATCTCGGTCCGAAGTGCCTTATCGCGCAGATCGAAGCGGCCTTCGCGCAGGCTCGCTGCAAGCAGCGCGACAAGCTCGGGGAGCGGAGACTTGCCGTCGATCGCGGTCGTGCGCAGACCCTTCGGCGTCTTGGGATTGTCAGTCTTGGTATTGTCGGCCCCGAGAAGAATCAGCTCGCGCTTGTTATCCCCTGGGCGCGGCAGGCCCGGCTTGGCCGGAAACAGTTTGTCCAGGAGATCGGGGTCACGGGTCAGCGGCCCCTTGCCGATCACCACGACGGTATCGGCGCGATTGCGCACCTCGCCGAAGCTCGCCGGGGTGGCGCCCGTCTCGCGCATGACCTTGGACGCGCGCATAAGACCGGCGCTGGACGCGTGATCGAAGACGCCGCCGAGCGTCTCAGCTAGGCTGAGCGCGGCCGCGGCGCCGGCGATGTCGGTGAAAAGACCGCCGAAGATTGGGAATCGCGCGCGACCAAGCAAGTCCGCTGCACGTTCGAGCGCGCTGTCCAACTCGGCCTCCCTCCCCCTCGCCTTCGCCTTCGCCTTCGCCATAGCGGCGCAGAATTAAACAGGTGACCCCAGTGGCGCAAGCGTGCGAATGCGCCCATGCGGCCAAAACCTGCTCGTGAAGCGCCTAACCGCCTATGCGGTTTTAAGGTTCCGGCAACGACGCCAGCATCGGCAAGCGGTGTTTTCGGTCAGCGCTTCGGTCAGCCCTTGGGCTTGTCGTACTTGATATAGGAGAATCGCATGTCGTCGGCGGGTGTGCCTTCCAGGGCGCCGCCCTCCTTGCCGGGCTGCCAGCACACCACATCCTCGATCTTCTTGGCGAGTTCGAAGTCCTTGTCGGAGATGCCTTTGGCCGCATGATTCATCAGCCGCACCTCGACCCACGCATAAGAGGCGGTGATATCGGGATGGTGCCAGGCGGCCTCAGCGAGATGGCCAATGGTGTTGATGACCATCAGCGTGCCCTTCCAGCTGTTGGTCTTGTATTTGCGCCTGATCCAGCCGTCTTCGAGATACCAGTGCGGCAGCTCTTTCTTGAGCCGCGCTTCGACCTCGGCGTCGCTATAGATCCGCTCTGACGTTACCATATCACCGTCTTTTGAAAAAGTGGGCCGCATTTCCGTTATTGCCCAAACCATATCAGAGGCACTCAGACGATCAAAGGAGGCCTTTCGAGGTGAAGCGGCATGTCAGACCTGATGTCAGACCTGGAGCGTAATAAGACTGCCGTAATGGCGTTTTACGATTTGGCCTTCAATCAGTCGCGCCCGCGCGAGGCGATGGCGCTTTACGCCGGGGCCGGGTACATCCAGCACAATCCGGGCGTGAAGACCGGCAAGGACGGGTTCATCGAATATTTCGAGGAGATGGACCGCCGCTATCCGGGCAAGCGCGTTCATTTTAAGCGCGTCATCGCCGAGGGCAATTGCGTGGCGCTTCATTGCTTGCAGGAATGGCCCGGTGACGATGATTGGATTGCCATCGACATTTTCCGGTTGGATGACGCCGGAAAGATTGTAGAGCACTGGGACGTGTTGCAGGTCGCGCCGAAGACATCGGCAAATCCCAATGGCATGTTTTGACGTCCACTGGTTCACGGTCCGTTTTGCTTGAGTTCGACTCCATGTCCCCTTCCCCTGTCGTCGCGGTGACCACGACCGCGCGTCTGCATTTCGGGTTCCTCGATCCGAGCGGGCGCGGGGTCCGGCCCTTCGGCAGTTTCGGGCTGTCGCTGGACCGGCCCTCCACGCGGCTCAGGCTCCAGCGCGCCGATACCTCCGATGTGAACGGACCCGAGAGCGAACGTGCCGCGCGCTATCTGGCGACCATCGCCGCGGGCTGCGGCATCTCTCACGCTTACCGGCTACGGATGGAGCGGGTGATCCCTTCCCATGCCGGGCTCGGCTCCGGCACCCAGCTGGCGCTGGCGGTCGGCTCCGCTTTCGCCGCCGCCGAAGGTCTCGATCTGTCGCCGCTTGAGATTGCCGGCCGACTTGGCCGCGGGGCGCGGTCGGGCATCGGCATCGCCACATTCGAGACCGGCGGCGCGGTGCTGGATAGCGGTCCGGCGGATGGAGCCTTGCCCCGGCTCGCCGCCCGCGTCCCCTTTCCGGACGACTGGCGCGTGCTGCTGATCTTCGACGACAGCACCAAGGGGCTCGACGGGGCGAGCGAAGTGGCCGCCTTCGAGGCGCTGCCGGACTTCCCCGAGGCCGAGACCGCCGATCTTCAGCGACGGATGGTCGATCGTGCGCTGCCGGCGTTGACGCAAAGCGACTTCGCCACGTTCTGCGCCGAGGTCGGGCATCTCCAGGAGCGTATGGGGGCCTATTTCGGCCCGCTACAGGGCGGCGGCCCCTATACGAGCCAGGGCGTGGCCGAGACGCTCAATTGGCTCCGCGGCCAAGGCGTGACCGGCCTCGGCCAGAGTTCATGGGGGCCGACGGGCTTCGCCTTCGCAGCGAGCGAGGCAGGCGGCGAAGAGCTGCTGTCGGCACTGCGCCAGCGCGGTCTCGGCTCTGGCTTGCGCCTGGTGTTGGCGCGCGGACGCAATGAAGGCGCCGAGATCGCGATCGGCTGAGCCAAGGAAATCGGTAACACTCGCCGAGCGAGGTGCTTTGACGCCGCGCCGATTGTGCTAAAGCGGGTCCATCAAGAGCCGTCACATTCGTGACCCGCGCAAAGCGCGACCAAACTACGGGAGAGCAAAGATGGCGCTGCCGCGCATTCTGCACATGATCACGCCGCTCAAACATATGAGCCCGTTCGACGTCAACATGGGTCTGGATGCCGGCTATGACCACGCCATTCCCTACACGAACGTCACCGTCGACGACGTGTATGGCCTGGTGCAGGACGCGATTTTCTCGCGCAGCCCCGACGGCATCAAGCGCACCGGCATGTTCATCGGCGGCAAGAAGGCCATCGAGGCGCTCGACATGATGGACCGCGCCAAGAAGGCGATGGTGCCGCCGTTCGAGATCTCGGTATTCGCCGACCCGGCCGGCTCCTTCACCACCGCCGCGGCCATGGTCGCCTGCGCCAAGGTGGCGCTGAAGGACAAGTTCAAAACCGATCTCAAGGACAAGCGCGTCATCGTGTTCGGCGGCACCGGCGTCGTTGCCTTCGCGTCCGCGGTCATCGCCACCATGGACGGCGCCAAGGCGATTCTGGTCGGTTATGACGGACCGGAGCGCGTGCGCCGGCTGACGATGGAAGCCAATGCGAGATTCGATGTCGATCTCGGCTTTGCCGACGGCACCACCGAGGAGCAGAAGGCAGACCTGGCCAAGGACGCCGACATTATCTTTACAGCCGGCCCGGCGGGACGGCAGCTGCTGAGCCTTCAGCAGATCAAGCCGGCAAAGGGCCTTAAGGTCGTCGCCGACGTCAACGCGGTGCCGCCGCACGGCGTCGAAGGTGTCGGCATCAAGGACAACGGCACGCCGATCAAAGGCACGAGCGCGGTCGGCATCGGCGCGCTGGCCATTGGTGACGTGAAGTACAAGACCGAGAGTGGGCTCTTCAAGGAGATGATCGAGGCGAAGAAGCCCGTCTATCTCGATTTCCGTGCCGCTTACAAACTCGCCCAGAAGCTCACGTCCTAGGCCTTCGCGCCCTAGGCGTTCGCGCCCTGGGGCTTCGCGTCTTTACGGCGCGCGGCCGGGGCGCGGCACGGTGCTGATCGCCGCGATCTCGGCGCGCGCGATGGCGCACGCCGCGGTCGAGGCCGGCTACGATGCGCTCACTTGCGATTTCTTCGCCGACACCGACACCCAAGAGATGGCTGCCGCCTGCCGCAAGCTGCGGGGCGACATCGCTCACGGCATGCAATGGCGGGGCTTGCGGCCGGCGCTCGAGGCGCTGGCCAATCAGGCGCCCTCGCCGCTTCTCGGCGTGATCTATGGGTCCGGGTTCGAGGACCGGCCGCAGCTCCTTAGCCGGATCGCCGCGCGCTGGCCGCTGCTCGGCAACGATGCGGCAACCGTCGAGGCGGTTAAGGCGCCTGAGACGTTCTTCGCCACGCTCGCGCGGCTTGGCATCGCCCATCCCGACACGCGCACCGAACGGCCCGCCAAGGGCGCGGGCTGGGTCGCCAAGCGGCGCGGCGGGGCCGGCGGCAGTCATGTGGTGCCGAGCCGGCTGCAAAAGGATGCAAGCGACATCTACTTCCAACGCTTTGTGGAGGGACGCGCGATCTCCGCGCTGTTCGTCGCCAATAGGCGTGAATGCCGCGTCATCGGCTTTAGCGAACAGTGGACCGCGCCGGGCCCGCGCCGCCGCTTCCGCTATGGCGGGGCAGTCCGGCCTGCCACTTTGCCCAAGAGCGCCGAGGCCGAGATGGCGCGCGCCGTGGGGCTTGTGGTGAAAGCCTTCGGCCTCACCGGCCTCGGCTCCGCCGACTTCGTGCTGAGCGAGAATCAGCCGCTTTTGCTGGAGGTCAACCCGCGGCCCGGCGCCACACTCGATATCTTCGCAGGTGCGGCAAAACCGCTGCTTGGTCACCACGTCGACGCGGTGACACGCGGCAGGCTCCCCCGGGGAAGCTTGGCATTCGAGGGGGCTACCGCCTCGGCCATCCTCCATGCGCCGAAGCGCCTCATTGTGCCCCGCAACATGATTTGGCCTTCCTGGGTGGCGGACTTACCAAAGCCCGGCGAGCAGATCGACAAACAGCGTCCGATATGCACTGTACTGGCCCGCGCCGGGGCCAGAGGGCGTGCCAAGCGCCTCGCCGAGACCCGAAAAGCCAGCCTGCTGGCCAAGATTCAAAAACTGAGGGGGAGCAGTGTGAACAAGAACAAGAACGAAGGAAGTGCAGCGGAGCCGATGAAGAAGCCGAGCATCAATACCCAAGCCGCACCGCTGGTGCGCGGCATCATCGATAATGCAGACGCCTTGCGCGTGACCGTGACGAAGGGCTCGCTCGGCGAGACCCTGATCGATTGCGGCGTCAAGGCCGTGGGCGGACTGGAAGCCGGCCGGCGCCTGTCCGAGGTCTGCCTCGGCGGTCTCGGCGTGGTGACGTTCGAGACCACCAACACGGAGGATCCATGGCCCTTCAACGTGACCGTGCATACGAGCCAGCCCGTGATTGCCTGCCTCGGCTCGCAATATGCCGGGTGGAGCCTGTCGGTGGACGACAACGGCAAGAAGTTCAACGTGCTCGGCTCCGGCCCGGCCCGCGCCATGGGCTCGTCGGAGAAGCTCTACGAGGAGCTTGGCTATCGCGACAAGGCGAAGAGCGCAGCCCTCGTGATCGAGGCGGACAAGGCCCCGCCCCCGGCCCTCATCGAGCAGGTGGCCAAGGCGTGCAAGCTCAAGCCCGAGAACCTGACCATTCTCTATGCGCCGACGTCGAGCCTCGCCGGCACGGTGCAGATCGCCGCGCGCTGCCTCGAAGTCGCGCTGCATAAGGCGCATGAGTTGCACTTCCCGCTAGAAGACATCGTGGACGGCATGGCCACCGTGCCGTTGCCGCCGCCGGCGCCCGGTTTCATCGAGGCCATGGGGCGCACCAACGACGCCATCATCTATGGCGGCCGCGCCCAGCTCTACGTAACGGGCGAAGCGGCTGCGGCGAAGAAGCTCGCCGACGAGCTCCCGAGCCTTAACTCGAAGGATTACGGCAAGCCGTTTGCCGAAATCTTCGCGGCGGTGAAGGGCGATTTCTATCAAATCGATCCCATGCTGTTCAGTCCCGCCAAGGTCACGGTGACGGCACTCGAGACCGGCGAGAGCTTCCAGAGCGGCCATATCGACGACGCCGTGCTCTCCCGCTCCTTCAGCTAGACGTCCTTAATGCCCATGGCGCCCACGGCCCCGCTCAATCCCGCCGTCGTCCTTTTCGGCGACGGACGGGATTGGCATGGGCGGAGCCTGTTGCGTGCCTTCAAGCGGCGCGGGATCAAGCCGCTGGTCGCCCCGCTGGCGACGTGCGGCTTCTCGACCGCGACGGCGACCGGCCTGGCCATTCCGGGATTGGGCGACCATCGCCCCGAAGCCGCCTTCGTCCGCTTCATTCCGGGCGGCAGCTTCGAGCAGGTGACGGCTTATCTCGGCGTGCTGCATGGCTTGCGCGAGCTTGGCGTCACGGTGTGGAACGACGCCCGCGCCATCGAACGCTGCGTGGACAAGTCGACCACCACCTTCTTCCTGCAAAAGGCCGGCCTGCCGATGCCGGCGACCTACACCGGTGTCAGCCGAAGCGCCGCGGAAGACATCACCCGCACCGCTGTCGCTGAAGGGCGCAAACTGGTGCAAAAGCCGCTCTTCGGCGCGCAAGGCAAAGGCTTGAAGCTGATCACAGCGCTCGACGACCTTTCGGCCCCGGACGAGGTGAACGGGGTCTACCATTTGCAGGAGTTCGTGCCGCCCGCGCATGCCCAGCATCAGGACTGGCGGATCTTTATCTGCGCCGGGCGCGTTGTGGCCTCTATGATCAGACACGGGGCCCACTGGATCACCAATATCAAGCAAGGCGCCCGCGCCAAGGCTGCCATCGCCAGCCAGGAGCTCGGCGATCTCGCGGTGCGGGCCGCGGCTTGCGTCGGCGCCGATTATGCCGGGGTCGACATCATCCAGGCGCCTGACGGCCGCTTCCTGGTGCTCGAGGTGAACTCCATGCCGGCGTGGAACGGGCTCCAGCGGGTCAGCCGGGTGCGTATCTCCGACCATGTGATCGATGCGTTTCTCGACGCCGCGCTGCCGCCTGCCAGCCGTAAAGACATCGAGGGCGCGTGACCACGCCGTTCAAGCCCGAAACCATCGCGGCAGCCTTTCGCGAGGCCTGTCTCGCGGAGCTCGACGCGCTCAAGCCCGGCAACGTACATCGCTTCGCCGACGGCCACAGCATGAGCGTGGCCGACTTCGAGGCAAGCGCAGCGGCCGCTGCCCCTGCGATCGGGGCCGCGGATCTCTCGGTCGGTCAACGCATCGAAGCCGCGGTCAACGCCACGCAAGACGCGGTCAACCAGAACACCAATCTCGGCATCATCTTGCTGGTCGCCCCCCTGGCCCAAGCGGCCCTGGCCACAGGCGGCAGCTTGCGCGACCGATTGGACGTCGTGCTCGGAAGCCTGACCGTCGAGGACGCGCGCGCGGCCTATCGCGCCATCCGCAACGCCGCCCCCGGTGGGCTCGGCAGCGTGCCGGCCCATGACGTCGGCGCCGAGCCGGCGGTCACATTGCTGGAGGCGATGACCGCCGCGGCGGGCCGCGACCGCATTGCCTGGAACTATGCCCACGGCTTCGTCGATATCTTCGAACTCGGCCTGAAATGGCTGGAGGGTGGGATCAGCCGTTGGGGCGACGTGCCCTGGGTCACCACCTATGTTTATCTCGGATTTCTCGCCCATATCCCCGATACGCTCATCGAGCGGAAGTTCGGCGGCGACGCGGCAAGCGAGGTCCGTGACGAAGCGCGGCCGATCGAAGCGGGACTTTCACAGTGCACGGCGCCGGAGGAAATGGCCCCGCCGCTGACAGCTTTCGACCGCTCGCTGAAGGAACGGGGGCTGAATCCGGGGACTTCCGCCGATCTGACCGTGGCGACCCTCTTCGCGGCGGCTTTGAGTGACCGGTAACGTCCGGATAACGAACAAATCCGACGCACCAAAGTGGGCAATAATCGACTTGCCGATCCTTCCGGCTCCGGCTTATGTTCGGCCCCGCGGAGCTCTGACCAGGAGTTGCGGACGGAGGAGCGTTCACCCAGAGCCACTTTCGTCGGCTTGTCGCCGGACTTTGGGCCGGCGGCCGCCGTTTTTGTTTGATCATCCTAGTACTAGGGAGGGGTTGCCTCATGGCCAAAATCACTGGTGTTTGTGTCGGCGAGTCGCTCGTCGGCGACGGTAACGAAGTTGCTCATATCGATCTGTTGCTTGGCCCGCGCGGTAGCGCCGTCGAGACGGCTTTCTGCAACGCGCTGACGAACAACAAGGACGGCTTCACCACGCTTCTCGCCGTTGTCGCGCCGAACCTGCTCTGCAAGCCGGCGACGATCCTCTACAACAAGGTCACCATCAAGGATGCGCGTCAGGCCGTGCAGATGTTCGGCCCTGCACAGTATGCCGTGGCCAAGGCCGTGGCTGACTCCGTGGCCGAGGGTGTGATCCCCGCCAACGAGGCAGACGATCTTTATGTCTGCGTCGGCGTGTTTATCCATTGGGAAGCCAAGGACGACAAGAAGATCCAGGACTTCAACTACAAGGCCACCAAGGAAGCCCTCGCCCGCGCCGTTGCCGGCGAGCCCAAGGCGTCCGAAGTGACCGCCAAGAAGGACACGGCCGCTCACCCCTTCGCCGCTGGCTGAAAGGGAGAACCCCCAGGTCGGGACGACCCGGGCGGAAATCCTCCGGGCCCGATTCGGCGGTGGCTGCAGAAGCTCGGTTTTTAGAAAAACGGGGCTTACTGGCCGTCTGACTAAGATCGCCGCTCTCGCAAGAGGGCGGCGATTTCTTTTTGGGTGACGGTGCCGGAATGCAGGGCCGTGGCGGCGAGCACCCCATGTGCGCCGAGTTCGGCCACCTGCTTGATGTCGTCCAAATTGCCGACGCCGCCGGCGACATACACGGCGCGGTCTCCCTCACGGTACAATGCGTCCTTCAGGCGGGCGAGATCGGGGCCCTGCTCACGGCCGACAAGGCCGAGGCTCATCAAGATGAGCCGGTCGGGCCACAGCTTGGGATCGGCGATCACCGCGTCGGGACCCCGCAAGCCCTGCTCGTCGAAATCGAGCGACAAAACGACATTGTTGCCGAAGCTAACGCGGATATTCTCCCAGGCCTCCAGGCCGGCGATGCTCTCGCTGCCAATGACCAGGGTGGCGCCGAGCGGCAGCCAGAAGGCGCAGTCGGTGGCGTCGGTGAAGCCGGCATCGATCCACAGCGTGATGCGGGGAAAGGCGTCGGCCAGTTCCCGGCAGACATCGAAATTGTTGCCCCGGCCGGAGATGGCGTCGAGATCGGCGATGTAGAGTATGGGCGAGAAGGTGATACCGAGAAGCGCCCGGGCAATGGCCACGGCGTCGTGCGGCGGGCCGAAGGGCGTGGCCAGCGGACGGTATTCAGTCCGCTTGCCGGCGTGGGCATGCTTGCCGGCGCGGGCGTGGACGACTAACCCGTCCTTGAGATCGAGCACGGGGATGACGGCGAAATCGCCGATGGTCTTCGTGGAGATGGCTTCGGACTGAAGCGTCATGTCAACGCGCTCCTGGCAATGCGCTCCTGGCGGTGCGCTCCGGGCAATGCTGAGCCTAGCATGACGTAAAACAGTCTCCTGGCAAATTGAGGGCTGAATGACAGCGTCTTTTGGGTGGGATTTGGGCGGCGCCAATATCAAGCTGGCGCAGGTGGAGGACGGGCGGGTCTCAGCGGTGGCGCAGATCTCCTGCCCCGCGATCTCCGATCCGAGCAAGTTCAACCAGGCCGTGGCGACGGCGCTGGAGACTTGCCCGTCCGAGGGGCGGCACGCGGTGACCATGACCGGGGAGCTCTCCGACGTGTTCCCGTCGCGCGCCGCAGGCGTGGCTTATCTCACGGGCCTGATGCGGAAGACGACGGGCGCGGAGACCTTGTTCTATAGCCTGAAGGACGGCCTGATCGGTGCCGACGCCGTCCGCGAGCATTGGCAGGATGTCGCCTCGGCCAATTGGCATGCCAGCGCAACCCTGGCCGCCTCGCTCGGCTATGACGGCCTTCTGGTGGATGTGGGCACCACGACAACGGACCTCATTCCCTTAAAGAACGGCAAAGTGGCCGCCATCGGCCTCAAAGACGGCGAGCGCATGACCGAGGGTGAGCTCATCTATCGCGGCGTTGTGCGCACGCCGGTGATGGCGATCGCGCAAGCCGCGCCGTTCAAGGGCCGCATGCAGGGCATCGCGGCAGAACGCTTCGCCACCATGGCCGACGTCTATCGCATCACCGGAGAGTTGCCAGAGTACGCCGACCCCTACCCGGCCGCCGATCAACGGGGGAAGAGCGTCGCGGAGAGCGCGGGCCGGCTTGCCCGCATGCTGGGCCGGGACGCCGAGGATGCCGACTTCATCGCCTGGCAGGCGCTGGCGCATTATCTGGCCCGCCGCCAGATCGAG
>Ga0307378_10008050_pt1 | contig 14094 bp, 13 predicted proteins | sample UN1MG_FD_202238 | JGI IMG/M metagenome (GOLD analysis project Ga0307378, IMG submission 202238) | Soil microbial communities from Risofladan, Vaasa, Finland - UN-1 | ecosystem: Environmental > Terrestrial > Soil > Coastal area > Acid sulfate soil | place: Finland: Risofladan, Vaasa | collected... | reverse complement strand
GGTTATTTAGAATTCTGGTTTTGTTTTCCCCAGTTTCTTGTCTAAACATGCCTTGATGAAGCCATAATATTCTGGTTCTGGTTTAGTTGGTCTACTTTTGAATTCGCCGTGGAACTGGGAGGCAAAGAAGAAGAAACTGCTAGGAAGCTCCAGAATCTCTTTTCTTCTGCCGTCGGGACTGTTGCCTGAGAAAACCATTCCCTGTTTCTCCAAGGCGTCCCAGTAGTCTGGATTGACTTCCCATCGGTGACGGTGACGCTCAAAAATCTTTTCAGCACCATACAGCCTGTGAGCAATCGTTCCTTTCTTCACAGAGACCTCGTGGGCGCCTAAACGCATAGTCCCTCCTTTATTGTTAACATTCCTCTGTTCAGGCATCAAGTCAATCACGGGATTGGGCGTGTCTGGATTGATTTCAGTGCTGTTGGCTCCATCAAATCCACAAACGTTGCGGGCGAACTCGACAACCGCCAACTGAAATCCGTAGCAGATACCCAGAAATGGCACATTGTTTTCACGGGCAAAACTGATGCCCTTAATTTTTCCCTCGGTTCCACGGGGACCAAACCCGTAAGGAATAAAGATTCCGTCGTGCCCCTCAAGAAGCTTCAGCCCGTCTGAGTTAGTTTCTAGACACTCTGCTTCAAGGTAGTTCACTGTAACTTTTGCCTGACAAGCAGCGCCGGCGTGTCTGAAAGCTTCGTTCATGCTAACGTAACTGTCAACCAAACCCGCATACTTGCCAATCAAAGCTATCTTTACTTCGTGCTTGGGGTTTTCGAAGCAATCTACAAACTGTTTCAATTCGCTCCACTCTGGAGCCTTTTTGGATATGCCTAATCGTCTGCAAACGTAATCGCCCATACCCTGTTTATCCAAGATTAGGGGAACCTGATAGATAGATGGAACATCATATGAGCAGAAGACAGCTTCTTCGGGAATGGTGCCAAAGAGCGCTACCTTTCGAAGAGTCTCATTGTCAATCATCTCTCTGCATCTTGCCACGATAGTGTCTGGCTGGATACCTATTCTGCGCAGCTCGTTTACGCTGTGCTGAAGCGGCTTGGTTTTCATTTCGCCCGTGACATCCAAGATTGGAACAAGGGCAAGGTGCACATAGAGTGTGTTGTTGAAGCCTTCTTCTAACCGCATCTGGCGGATTGCTTCCAAGAAGGGCAGCCCTTCGATGTCGCCTACTGTTCCTCCCAGCTCTGTCAAGACAACTTCTGCTTTTGATTGCCCCGCAACCATGCGTATTCGTCTTTTAATCTCGTTTGTGACATGGGGAACAATCTGGACGCATCTGCCAAGAAAGTCTCCCCGCCTTTCCCTCTCGATAACAGTTTGGTATATCTGCCCTGTTGTTACGTTGTTTTCTTTTGGCAAGTTAATGTTCAGAAACCTTTCATACCCACCAAGATCAAGGTCTGTTTCGCCCCCGTCCTCCGTGACGAAGACCTCCCCGTGGATGTAGGGATTCATGGTTCCCGCGTCAACGTTCACGTACGGATCAACCTTTATGACCGTAACATCAAAGCCTCGAACCTGAAGCATTTTACCTATCGAAGAAGTAACAATTCCTTTACCAACAGAGGAAAGCACACCACCAGTTACAAAAATATACTTAATCATCAGCGTGACCTCGCGATAACAAACCCCTAAACTGTCTTTGCCGTTAAAAATTCTTTCTACACGATAACGTCTCAATACAATTAATTATGGTTTTAGCCTTTGAATCTTGCCTATTCTTTGCTCCGCTTTAATGTAGCTAAAGCCAGTTCGCCAGCTTCTTTCATAGTTCCACCCAAAGAAACAAAACCATGATTCCTTAACGCAATCAGGTTTTTGTCTCCCAGAATCTTCAGAACTTCTTTTGCCAACTCTATCGTGCCCGACTCGTACTCCTTTTCTGTTACAGGCAATCCCAATTTATCAGCATTAGCTACGATTGTGTCATCGTGTCCATGAAACACCGCATTTACTTCTTCATGGTTTTTGTAAATTAGATAATGCATCATCGTTTCTGAGGACGGCTGCTTCTTTCCTTCAACATAAAACGTGTTAGTTTTTTCGTCGTAATCTTTCACATAAACAAAACAGTCATCGGCTAGATTCTTTTTGCTTTTCATCCCAGACGCTGTTATTATGAACCCTTCTCCAGACCTGAAACTCAAGTTGCCCGTATAGTTTCCTTGAACCTCCGGGGTCAACTCGTTTTTCTGGAATCTTTCACACCATTCTTTCAGTTCCTCAATTCTGGGGTCTCTGGGAGCTTGGTCAGAAACAAAAATGGAGTTGAATCTTATTCTTCCCTCTTTCATTCAATCACTCAGCCATTATTTCATTGGATTAAGGCTTTTCCAGACGCTGTTCTGGTTGCTTTTGACCGACCCAAAACTAAAACAACCATATAAACGAAGTTGATGCTCCGCTTTATAGCCATTTTTTTCTTCTAAAATACATCAGCATCACTGCACTGACTGCAAGCATTATCATGTAGACCATGGGGTAGCCCCAAGGCGAATCAAGTTCAGGCATATATTTGAAGTTCATTCCGTAGATGCCTGCTACTAGGGTCAATGGAATAAATATTGTAGCAATAATCGTTAACACTTTCATGACTTCGTTCATTCTGTTGCTGACGATTGAAAGATAAATGTCCAGCATCCCCGAAAGCATATCACGAAAAGTTTCTAATGCGTCAATAACCTGAATTGTGTGATCATAAACGTCTCGTAAGTAAATGTTCATGGATTTATCGATTAAAGGTGATTCCCATCTTTCTAGCCTGCTGATGACTTCTCTTAGAGGCCAGACGGACTTGCGGAGAAAAATCAGTTCCCTTTTCAGGCGATGAATACTATGCAAAACTTCCGGCGTCGGATTCTTAACCATCTCGTCTTCTATGTCTTCGATTTTTTCTCCAATTTTCTCCAGAACCATGAAGTAGTTGTCAACAATGGCGTCTATCAGGGAATATGCGAGATAGTCTGCACCCATCTTTCTGGTGCGCCCGCGATCGGTTCTGATTCGTTCTCTGATTGGGTCAAAAACGTCTCCCTCGTTCTCTTGGAACGAGATAACGTAGTTTGTGCTGAGGATCAGGCTGACCTGTTCGGTTTTTGTTTCGTTTTCTTTCTCGTCGTAGTGGAACATTTTTAGGACGATGAAGAGGTAGTCGGTAAAGTCTTCCATTTTTGGGCGTTGCCCCGTGTTCATGATGTCTTCTAGAACGAGGGGATGTATTTTGAATTGGTTTCCAATTTGTTCTATGTTGTCTAGTTGATGGACGCCGTCTATGTTTATCCATGTTGCAGCGGGTTTATCCTTGAGGGGGAAACATTCGTCAATCGTCTTTACTTCCTTTTCCTCAAAATGGTCCCCATCATAATCAATGCATGTGACCTTTACTTTCTCGGTTTTCTCTTTTCCAATGTACACTGGTGTTCCTGGGGGAAGACCAGACTTTTTTGACCGTTTCTTGATAAAACGCGGCGTTATAGTGCACCCAATGCTCGGTTTCTCTATGGTGTATTTATAATTTTTTCCGATAAAAAGTGTTTTGTAAGTGTTGCTTTTTTGGTTCAGAAACTTTAAAGGTTTTTTTGTTATGTTCTGTTTGGTTCTATGATTACTTTCAATGATTTTCCTGCTTCTGCTACGAGCCTGAAGCCTTCGGCTGCCTCTCGGATGTCTAGTCTGTGGGTGATCATGTCAGAGACACTGATTTTCTTTTGTGATAGAATCTGCAGGGCTTCCTCAAGGTCTCTTGGCGCTGCTCCATAGGATGTCTTTATTGTTGTTTCGTTTCTCCAAAATTGTGTTATGGGTATAGGAATCTTGATTGTGGGGTCTGGAACCGCAAAAAAGAGTATTATTCCTCCCCTGTCTACACAGTCTAACGCAGTTAATGCTGCCTTCTCTGCGCCCGTGCACACTATAACCTTGTCTGCCGCTTTTCCATCGTTAAGTTCTTTCAGTTGCTGCGGCAAGTCGCCTTTGGCGTCTATTACGTGGTCTGCTCCAAACTTCTCTGCAAGTTCAAGACGATCAGGGTTTATGTCCGCCGCAAAAATTTTCTGTGCTCCCTTCAGTTTCGCCAGCTGTATGTGGAGTATTCCCGCCATTCCGCTCCCAATTATCAGAATGGTGTCGTCTTTGTTGATGTCCGCTATTCTTTGTCCTCTGACTGCGCATGCTAAAGGTTCAATGAATGTTCCCTCTTCATAGTACATGTTGGCTGGCAGCTTGTAAACTCCTGTTTCCACGTTAATTTTTGGCACCCGTATGTATTGAGAGAAGCCGCCCGGATAGTAGTTTGTTGTGTGAAGGGTTTCGCAGGCTGTATGCGCATCCTTCAGGCAGTAGTGGCATTTGTTGCAGGGCACATGATGTGAAACGAAGACGCGGTCTCCAACATTGTATTTTGTGACTTTTTCTCCTGCTTCTGCTATGATTCCTGTGGCTTCGTGTCCCAAGACCCTGGGGGCTTTTGGGAGCCTGTACCATTCTACCACGTCGGTTCCGCATATTCCGCTTGCCATGACCTTCAGCAGTACCTCGTCGGATCCAATCTCGGGTTTAGGGACGTCCTCGATTCTTATGTCCCTGTTGTTGTGGTAGACCGCTACAAGCATTGGTTCACCAAAAAGTTTTGGGGAGGCTTATGCCTTTCCCGCTTTCACTTCTTCGAATAGCTGTTGTGCTTCTTTGGGTGTGAGGTTTTCGTGGATTACGCCGCGTATAGCCCGTATCATGGGCACAGGGTACTGGTGCTGCCAGATGTTTCTGCCTAGATTCACGCCTATTGCTCCCTTCTGGATGCCGTCGTAAACGAATTCGAATACTTCCAGTGCGGTGTCTACTTTGGGTCCGCCTGCGATTACCACTGGCACGGGGCAGCCTTCAACAACTTTGTCGAAGTCTTCTTCGCAGTAGTATGTTTTGACTACTCGGGCGCCTAGCTCAGCTGCTATTCTGGAGCACAAGCCTAGATGTCGTGCGGTGCGTTTTTCGAGTTCTCTGCCTACTGCGGTTACTGCCATGACGGGTATGCCATAGTCTTCGCATTGGTCAACAAGCCGCGCGAAGCTCGTTAAGGTTTGATGCTCATATTTGCCGCCCACGTAAATGGACATGGATACGGCGCTGGCGTTAAGCCGAAGAATTTCCGTGATTGAAGTTATCTGTTCTTCGTTGGAGAGGTCGTCTCCTACTACGCTGTTGCCTCCCGAAACCCTGAGAATCACCGGTTTCTCGATTGCTGGGTCTACGCAGTTTCTGAGTACGCCTCGGGTCATCATTATGGCGTCTGCGTATGGAATTAGCGGTTTTATTGTTTCTCCGGGTTTCTCCAGTTTGCTGGTTGGTCCCTGAAAGTATCCGTGGTCTATGGGCAGAAAGAGGGCTTTTCCGTCTTTCTGTATGAGCCTGTTTAATCTGTTTTGGATTCCCCAATCCATCTTTATTTTCCTCCCTCATCTTGTGGTCTTACAATTAAATAGCCTTTTTCTATGAGCCAGTGATGAAACTGCCAAGTTGTGTACCTACAATCGGTGCTGCATGTCTTTCTGACCTGCTCATACTCCTCTGACCCAGAACTTAGTTTGTTTAGTTCAACCTGCACTGGACAGTTCACGTCGTTGCAGAATTCTCTACGCTTATAATCAATGAATCCGTCTATGCTCAAATCATTCCCTCTCGAATGGTTCTCCGAGTGTTTAACCTAACTTTTAAGATTAACCCGTTCATAGAACCATAATTTCCCATCAGCGTTCATATTAGGAGACAAATACTGGGATAAATCTCATATTATTAAAAGGTGAGTGCACATGCGCGCGCACCAATAAAATCCAGAGCTAAAACCACAATTTTTCTTCTGCTGAATCAACTGTATTCGCGTTTTTATCAGAAAAACAGCTTAATTTCACTATAATCACATGCACATCATTTTTTTGACCTTTGTCGTATCATATAAGCAAGATTCATCACAAGGGATAGTCCAACAAGGACTCCTTCGACAAAATCTGAAACGGAGAAACCTGAGTATTCAAAGTGAACAAAACGCCCAATGAGAATACCCAGAGCCATTGATATCATACCTATCGCCAACATAGTTTCATCCCTGAGAACCAACTTTAATTTCTCCTTTAAAATCAACTATTCATATTTCTCATTTGCTAAAGTTATAATAGGAGTTACTTTTGGATTGGGGTTTGCATCTTTGCTAGTTTTTGCATTGTCACTTTTCTCCTTTTTTTCCAGGCCATTCATTTCTTTTGGCTAATCCAATGGCCATAAGTCCCATTCCAGATGCCATAATGCTGATAAAAACTGGATTAAGTGCATATGTGAATAGAACACCAACTGTTAGTAAACTACAACCAAGGAGAAATAAACTCAGATAATTTATTTGATTTTTCTTCTCACTCATTTGTTTCCAATCCCCAAATTTTGTTATTGATTTTCACTGTTATATTTTTATAGGTTCTATTGATGTTTTCATCCATAATAATGGTAAATAATTGTTTAACTAACAAATTTTTTCATGGAAAATGGCTGTTTCCTTAACGGTGGACTTGAATCCACTATCCTCTACGCAAAACTCCCCCTTTTTTCAAGGACAAAATTTTAATCCCAAACCTAAAACCCAACCCAACATTCCACCACATTTTTTGGTAGTGTGCCAATATAGAATACTTTTTACTTATGCCTGCTTTTTCATGTATGAAAATGGCACAGTTCAGCCTCCTTCGGAATAAGTATCTCGGATTAGGACACTACCCCATTTTTTGATATATTTCCAATTTTGATATAATTCAAAAAACAAAACAATGATTATATTAAGTCATAATGTACAATATATGATGATGGGGCTGGTAATATGAATTTGCTAAAAAAACTACTCAACAACTACAAGCAAAACACCAATAGACATCGATTTGAAAACAGATTACAACAGGCCTGTCAATATAAAATGATTGAACTTGGCAATTAATAGCGCACGCATTTTTTACTTTCCAAAACAATCAAATTGGATATTTAATGGATCAACTGAGAGCTTGCGCGCGCGACATAACACACACAGGTGAGGATTTACTTTTACAACACCTTTCTTTAGTTTCACGCTACACGGTTTTTGCTGTCTGTAAAAAATAGAAGATGATCTAAGGTTCCTAGAATATTTTATACCGCAGTTTAATTCATTAAAGTAATTTTTTCCTAAAGTTAAACGGTAAAAAACCCGGTTTTTCAACGATTAACTGCCTAAAAAAATCTAATTCCAGCTAGAACGCAATTTAATGTTAAAGATCATTTTATACGGTAGTTAAACATTCAAAAACTGTTTTTCTACGATTAACTACGGAGAAAAATAGATTGTTGGCTGAAACGCAATTTAAGGCTGGAAATATTTTTTACGGCAGTTAATCTTCCAAAACAAGCTTTTTTCTGAAAAACCAAGAAAGATAATGATTGTGCTCTTTAATGGCTATTTCAAAGAGTAAAAGTCACCGTTTAATAAGTGAAAATATATCTGATTCGCGTAACTTGTATAATTTCGCTGTGAAGTGATGAATGGTGTATGATGCAATAATTATTGGTTCTGGACCTGCTGGTTTGACATCTTCTATTTACACGAGCAGGGCTGGGTTGAAGACTCTTGTTGTGGCAGGAACCATGTGGGGCGGTCAGCTTATGCTTACGCGGGAAGTGGAGAATTTTCCGGGATTCGAAAACGGAATCCTTGGACCCAAACTCATGGAGGAGATGCGGAAGCAGGCTGAACGCTGCGGAGCAGAATTAATCTTCGAATCCGCCACCTCTGCAGACTTCACGTCTAAACCCTTAAGGGTGAATGCGGGAAACAAAGTTTACGAAGCCAAGACAGTCATCATAGCCACTGGCGCTTCGGCTAAGTGGTTGGGTCTGGAGAGCGAAACACGGTTGAGGGGCAGGGGCGTTTCGGTGTGTGCTACGTGTGATGCGCCCTTTTTCAGGAACAGGAAAGTTGTGGTTGTGGGGGGAGGAGACACAGCCATGGAAGAGGCGTTGTTTCTGTCTAAAGTTGTGAGTGAAGTCAAGGTTATTCACAGAAGGGACAAGCTGCGGGCTTGCAAGTGGCTTCAAGAAAAGGCTTTTGCTGACCTGAAGATATCGTTTGTGTGGAACAGCACAGTCGCGGAGATTCTGGGCAAAGACCGCGTAGAGGGAGTTAAGCTTAGAAACATTGATTCAGGCAAAGAGTCTGTTCTCTCTTGTGACGCCGTTTTCTTAGCCATCGGATACACACCCAACACGAGCATCTTCCGAAACCAAATAGAACTGGATTCGACAGGTTACGTTGTAGCCAGAGAAGAAACACGAACCAACATAGAAGGAATCTTCGTTGCGGGCGATGTGGCAGATTACCGTTACCGCCAAGCTATTGCCGCTGCAGGTTCTGGATGCAAAGCTGCCCTCGACGCGGAAAAGTATCTGTTAGAGGCTTGAGAAACAGTTCTCTACCGTGGTCTCAACAGATTATTGAAAAAGGAAGATGCTCCAGTCGAGACTGACAAAGCTTTTACACGAGATAAACCCATACTGAATTTGCATACTTCTCCACAGAATATGGCATCGGAGAAGAGGAAGTGTCAGTCATGAGCGAACAATCTTACTCAAAAAAGTTGGGAATCGTCGGCAAACCTAACACTGGCAAATCCACATTTTTCTCGGCTGCGACCCTAATTCCCGTGGACATCGGAAACTACCCCTTCACAACCATCAAACCCAACCGAGGCATAGGATACCTAAGGACTCCCTGCGTCCACACCGAATTCAATGTTGAAGACAACCCAAAAAATTCCCTGTGCCTAGACGGAATCAGATTGGTTCCAGTTGAGTTAATTGACGTGGCAGGACTCGTTCCCGGCGCCTGGGAGGGACGGGGACTAGGAAACCAATTCTTAGACGAAATCAGAAAAGCAGACGCCCTTCTCCATATAGTTGACGTTTCAGGGTCAACTGACTGTGAGGGACGGCTTTGTAAGCCAGGAAAGCATGACCCTCTGGAGGACATTAAGTTTCTTGAGACTGAAATAAACATGTGGATGAACCAGATACTGAAAAAGGACTGGTCCAAACTAGCTAGGATAGTCGAGTCAGGCAAAGAAGACCTGATTTCTCTTCTTGAATCTCGCTTGAGCGGCTTAGCTATCAAAAGATACCACATAATTGAAAGCCTAAGAAAAACCGAGCTTAACATGGATAAACCGACCCTCTGGAGCGACGAGGATGTCATAAAATTTTTGGACATCTTGAGAAGCGTCTCCAAGCCAACGCTGATTGTAGCCAATAAGATTGATCTTCCAACAGCAGAAGAGAATGTTGAGCGCCTAAAAGAAAGCGGATACACTATTGTGCCCTGTAGCGCAGAAGCGGAACTGGCACTCAGAAGAGCAGGAGAAAAAGGCTTAATCAACTACACGCCTGGAGACTGCCGGTTAACTGCAAAAAATCCTGAAAAACTCACGGAAGCCCAAGATAGAGCGCTGAAGGCTATTCAGGAGCAGATTTTGTTTAAATTCGGTTCTACAGGCGTCCAAGAAGCCATCAACACCGCCTTCCTTGAGCTATTGCAGATGGTTGCTGTCTATCCTGTAGAAGACAGTGAACATCTCAGCGACCACAAGGGTCGAGTACTCCCCGATGTGTATCTCGTACCCTACGGGACCACTGCGCGTCAACTTGCCTATATCATCCACACAGAACTGGGAGACAGTTTTATTCACGCAATCGACATTCGTGGAAAAAACAGAATCGGCGAAGATTATGTGCTGAAGGACAGGGACGTGGTTTCGATAGTCAGCGCCAAGAAAAGAGGATAAAACTTTACGTTCCGAAACGGCGTTTTCGTCTTTGGTATGTTCTAACCGCACGCAGAAGGTCTATGCGTCTGAAGTCTGGCCAGTTTACGTCCACAAAACAGAGTTCACTGTATGCGGATTGCCAAGAGAGGAAACCGCTGAGTCTCTCTTCTCCTGAGGTTCGGATGATAAGGTCAGCGTCTTGTTTTGGCATGTGAGCTGTGTAAAGATACTTCTCGAAGAGCTTCTCGTTTATCTTCTCTAGGGTCAGTTCTCCGTTTTTTACTTTGTTTGCTATCTTCTTTGTTGCGTCAACGATTTCTGCCCTTCCTCCGTAAGCCAGAGCCACATTCAAGAGTCGGTCAGGATACGTTTTTGTTGCTTCTTCTACGCGCTGGATTACTTCTTGCATTGATTTAGGTAAGAGGTCTGTGCGTCCTATGACTTTGACTTTGATTTTGTTTTTGTGAATTTGTTCATTCTCAAGAATAGAAAACAGTTTTTCCTCAATCAGCTTTAAGATTTCCTCAACTTCTTTTGGGGCGCGATGAAAGTTTTCGGTTGAAAAAGCGTATAGGGTAATGAATTTTACGTCCAGTTCTATGCACCAATCCATCAGTTCCTCGATTTTGTTGGCGCCATGGCGATGACCGACCCAAGAGATCAGAGCGTTGTTGGAAGCCCATCTTCGGTTTCCGTCGAGGATGATGGCGATATGTTCTGGTTTTTTTCCATCTTTAACTTGGAACCATAGCCACTTCTCGTATAACTTGTAGATTCCCAAAAAAGAGAGTAAACCTTCAAGCATATTTTTACCACAGAGACTAAACCAAGTCCGGCATTACATTTCTGTCCGTTTGTTTAGTTTTTTCTAATTCAATATCATGGATACCAGAAGTATATAGACGCGATTTTTAGATAATAAACCTTTCAATTATCGAGAAGCTTTAGGGCATCCAGCTGATTTGCCTGTTAGCTTTCCTCGAAGTCCTCCATTGTCTTGTCTGATCCTTTGAAGTAGCTACTGTATTTTCTACGTAACAGTAGCGCGGTTAAGAATGTGGACACGATCACGGGTATACCCCCTATGATGGCATAAACTAACGGACCGTAAGAAAACAGGGGGTCAATAAGAATCTGTGACGCCTGAACAAATATAACCGAAGACCATGCGACCCCAACGATTATGACAATGGTGCGCCACAGTCGCAAGTCCCGCTCAAAGAACCAGCGAACAGCCCTGCCTGAAAGTATAACGCACATTCCGATAGCGACAAGGTATGTTGATTGTAAAAGAAACTCTCCGATAAGTCTTGGAACCTGTGCAAAGATGTCAACCAACGGGTCAGCAACATTTGCCACTGCGGTTCCTCCCAGATAGCCGCCAACAAGAATCAGCAAGATTCCTGCAAGCACTGAAAAGCCTGCTATCTGCACAGTGAATGGGGGCGGGGAGTATTCTCTTATCCATTTGACAAAGTTCTGGGTTGCTTTGTCTAATCTGAATCCTCTCACAACAAGGAATGCACCTGCGATTACGCCTAGTGCAGGTATAGCGTAATCCAATCCTTGAGGGATAAATGCTAGGACACCTAAAACTATGAATAGGATTCCTGGGAGACCAAGGAGCATTCGGGAATATCTGGGGTTCTCTACAAGAATTTTCAGGTATCGACTAAAGAGCGCGGCTGATTCTTCGATGGATTTGCTGTGCTGTATAACAATTCTTCGAACCGAAGTAACAGGCACTCTTGATTCAATCAGCGGCAACACCATCTCGTCTGTGTACCCGTCGGTAACGAGGATAACCTCTGTTGCCGGAAACGCTTTCAGAACTTCGGTGAGTTCAGCTACGAGTTGCCTGTCAGCCTCCACTCCTTTCAGATCGGAGCCTGCTATGGTTGCAACTTCGTGCTCTTCCTGTCCCTTGGCACTCTTCTTCAGGTTGTCGTAGATTCTAACCGCTTCGAACATGGCATTGGCGTCAGCTTCCTCAGGGTCTCGGAGGGCTAGACTCGCAGCAGCATTCACGTTTTCTTTTCTTCCAAGGATGGGCGTATTTATTCCTGCTTTCACGCCGAGATCATCGTCCCTGTCAACACATAAAACAAGAATGCGCTCCGCCTTGGCTACCGTCGGCATATCTGCTCTCCCTTATATTACCCTTTTATTTGGAGGCACACTTTAATCTTGTCTTTATTTTTCTCTCAAAGACTCCGTGAATAAGCCTTGCCTATGTGTGTCTCGAAATTAGAGTACCCCTTTTTCAGCCAGAAACTGAAACTCGTCCCACAGTAACTTCTCGCCGCGTTTTAACTTCGCTAACGCCCTCTCCTCCAGCTCTTTCTGGAGTTCACTCTGACGTTCAGTCTGTCTTTTATCCGCGGTTTCCTTCAATTCTCTTTCAATGGTTTTGATTTTTTCTAGAAGTTCAACGCACTTTTCGTGTTGCTGTTGGGCTTGCTGTCTGGTTTCCACATATTTTTGGTGCGTCTCAGTAGCCTCAGCTTGGAGTTCGCGGGCTTTCTCTAAGATTCCAACCATTTGTTCATGGAACTTTTGGCTCTGTTCAGCCAGTTCAGCCAGTTTCTCGTGAATTGTTTTCGCTTCAGTTCCAAAGTTTCTCTCTTCAGTTCGCAGCTCAAAGAGTTTGTCTTTCACTTTTTTTATTTTCTTTTGAACTACAAGCTGGGTTTCAAGCTGGCTTATCTGATCAATTAGTTCATCTTCTTCCTTTACTGGGAGCGAGTTTGTTTGGATTTTCCAGTCAATCTCCTGAATCTCCATCTCCGCCTGACGCAGGTTCCCCTCAGGTCTCTTTTCATTCAACTCCCTGATTTTCTCTTGTAACTCCAAAATTTTGTCGTACTTCTCGTTGCGTTTTGTCTTAACTTGATCGCGCAGGTTTTTCAGTTCTTGGACCTGCTTGTTTATGGCGTCTCTTTTTTCTTTGATGCTGTTTGCGTCGGTTCTTAGGTTTTTGACTTTTTCGTTGAGGGCGTTTCTTTTTTCAGCCAACTTGTTTGCTTCCAAGTTCAGCTTGTTTCGCTCTTCCTTGATCGGAGTTAATTCTTGGTTTAGGTCTTCGATTTTGTTTTTAGTGGAGGGCGCTATTTTATTCACTTCCTTATGCTGGGCTTAGCTTTTGCAATGATCTTCTGAATTTGATTCGCGTCTTTTGATGGGTTGGGAAAAGATGTGTTTTCTAAAATAAGAGTTTTATTCCAGTATGATTCTTGCATCGACCGTTTTTGCTCCCTTCTCGTAGACCATTACAGGATTTAGGTCAAGTTCTTTAATTTCTTGGTGGTCCATCACCAATTTTGATGTGCTTAGCAGAATTTTTGCTAGCGTGTCTATGTCGGCTGGTGGTTGATCGCGGTAGCCTCGGAGTATGGGATATGCCTTTATTTCTGAGATCATCTCTTGGGCGTCCTCTTCCGTGATTGGGGCAATTCTGAATGAGACATCTTTCATGACTTCCACGAAGATTCCGCCGAGGCCGAACATCAATGTTTGTCCAAACTGGGAGTCTTTGATTGAGCCGACTATGACTTCTGTTGAGGAGGGAGCCATCTCCTGTACGAGGATGCCGTTAATTTTTGCGTCTGGTTTATGTTTCTTTACGTTCTCCAATATTTTGTTATAGGCGTTTCTTGCTTCCTCTCGGCTGTTGATGTTGAGGATTACTCCGCCTACGTCAAATTTGTGGAGTACGTCGGGAGAAACAATCTTGAGAACTGTGGGGTAGCCGATTTCCTCGGAGAACTCTGCCGCTTCCTCAGCAGTTTTTGCTACCTTCAATGCTGTGATTGGTATTCCATATTCTTTACAAACAGTTTTGGCTTCATGCTCAAGGAGGAATTTTCTTCCCTCGGTTCTGGCTTGCTCAAAGATTTTGGTAACTTTTCCCGACAATGTCAACAACCTTTTTTCTTGGCTGCAGAGAGGTAGGTAAGTTTTTCCCCTTTCTAACTCTTTCGTATATCTTGTCCGTAAACTCTATAACTTTTTTGTCAGCGTTTTTCTGGAAAAGTACTGTTTCGCCTGAAAAAAACAGAGTTTACGTTTCATGAATTTGAGCCTCTAATTAATCAACTGATTAATTACCCAAAAACCTAACCCCTGTTTTTATCAGAGAAAAGTACTGTTTTCAACATGGCACTGTTATTAGACTACAAATATGATTATGCGTCTGTGAAGCTGCCCTTCATGCAAGAGCAGAAGCGACGCTGATGTGATTTTATTT
>Ga0307378_10008049_pt1 | contig 14094 bp, 8 predicted proteins | sample UN1MG_FD_202238 | JGI IMG/M metagenome (GOLD analysis project Ga0307378, IMG submission 202238) | Soil microbial communities from Risofladan, Vaasa, Finland - UN-1 | ecosystem: Environmental > Terrestrial > Soil > Coastal area > Acid sulfate soil | place: Finland: Risofladan, Vaasa | collected... | reverse complement strand
TCGCCGCCCCCGCCCCGACTCCGGCTCCGGCTCCTACGCCTACGCCTACGCCTACGCCTACCGCCACTGCGACGGCGACCCCCCGGTCCACGCCGCCTCCTACAACGACGCCAACGCCGACGCCACCACCGCCGCCGGCCGGCGGGAGCCCGGGTAACGACACCCATCCGGGCGGCGGTGGGCCGCAGCGATGACCGACCCGACCGTACCGAACCCTAGCGTAGGCCTGACACCGGCCCCGACGAGCGTACCGGGCCCCGTCGGTGGTCAGGGGCGCGTAACACAGAACGAAGAGAACCCGCTCGACTGGCTCGGCCGCAATCTCTTCGGCGAGAACGACCCCGCCACGCCGTTCCAGCACAGCGCCCTTGGCAGCGTCCCGGTGCTGGGCGCCCTGGGTCGGGAAATCGGGGGCCCGGCCGGTACTATCGCCGGCGCCGCCCTCTCCTTTGGGGGCGAGGTCGGCGGGGTTATCGAGAACACACTCAACGCCGTTCCATTGGGCTGGGCGGACGGGGCGGACGGCCGTTTCGATGACCTGGGTGACGAGCTGCGCGGCCGCGGCGACAAGGCGGACCTGTATGCCGAGTGGCTCGATGTTCAGGAGGCGGCGAAGGACGTACTGCGCGGCGGAAACCTCAAGTCCGACTTCACCAAGAAGGTCCGGGACCAGGAGGCCGATGAGAGTTTCGAGGGGACGGGCTTCATGAAGCCCAGCGTCTTCGAGCCCTCCGGCTCACTGGGCGGCGTTCTCGCCGGAGCGATAAACAATATCTTTGCGCTGCCGCGCGCCGGGCAGTACGCCCTTGGCCAGCAGACCGTCTTCGGTTCGGAAGACCAGACGGATATGGAGTGGCTGGGGATAAACGCCAAGAACGCCCACCTCGGCCCCCTCGGCCCCCTCCTCACCGTCCTCGAGCAGGCTACCCTGCCGGACCGCGTCACGCGCGTCCAGGCCGTCCTCGACCGGGCTGAGAAGGGCCTCCCGTTGAACCCGGCAGAGGAAAAGGTCGTCGAGAAGCTGACCGCCGGCGAATGGTCCGAGAACCACGCCCTGGACTACCTCCTGTCGGAGAACCAGGGCGTAACCCGCGAGCTGTTCGGCCAGGTGGTGGCGGACGTCGTTACGGACCCGGCGACTTACCTCACCCTCGGCTCGGGCCTGGCGTTGAAGGCTGGAGCTAAGGGAGCCTACGCCCTGGCGAAGGTCGGGGCCGAGGGCGTGTCGGGACTGTCGGCCATCGACCGGGGCATGGTGATGGTCTACAACATCCAGAAGGCTCCCATCTTGGGGGAGGTCTTCAAGGTCGCCCGCTTCACGTACGACCCTTGGGGCGCTCTCCGTCCGGGCTCTTCTAATACGAAACACGCCCTGCTCGGCATCGGCGAGGCGACGGCCGCCAGCCCGCGCATCTACGGCGCGCCGGCGTGGATTAGCGCGTACAAGCGGGCCTCCGCAATGGGCATCATTGAGGCCGTCCAGGAAGCGGAGGGCCTCTCCGCCGGCAACCGGCTGCGGCAGTGGCTCATCAACGGGTACCGTGATACGCAGATGTCCCACCTGGGCGGCGAGGTCATGAATGCCGGTGAGAACCCGAACCAAGTCATCAAGAGCCTGCGCGGCAACAAGAGCCAGATGGGCCGCGTCTCCGACTACGGGTTCCGGGTCCGGAAGCTCTACGTCGGGGCCGTTGGCGAGAAAGAGAACCTCGTGAACCGTATGCACGGCGCCTTCGGCGACGTTGCCGACTGGGCCACCGAGGTCGCGAAGATGAGCCCGGAGGAGATGTCCTTCTGGCACTCGCTTACTCACTCTGCCTCCGAGAAGAGTCTCTTCGGCAAGCTGGGTATGGTGGACCGGAGCGTCTACAAGGGGGCCCTGCCCCTCGACGACATGGTCCTGCTGAACGACGAAATCCTTGACAACGTCGCCGCGCAGAACCTCGTCACGAAGATGAAGGCCGCCTTCAAAGGGCCGAAGAAGGTCAAGGGCAAGGCCGCCCCGCCAGATACGCGCCTCACCGACCAGGTTGCGTTGTGGAATGAGAATGCCAAGCGGTACCAGGCAGTCTCCGAGATTGGTCACGCGACGGAGAACCAGGTCGACCTGGATAACCTGGTCAAGGAGCTCGAGGACAACATCCAGAAGAACCGGTACCACGGCCGCGCGATGCCTAACGAACTGGCCGAGGAGGGCCTGGAGGAGGTCGCCGACGAACTGGCCAGACTGAACGCCCGCGGCGACACGTGGCACATCGGCTTCCAGCCGGCCGGTAAGGACGTATGGGGCCTGTACCGGAACCCGCAGGGCGTGCTCAAGATGGCCGGCCAGGTGTCCATTCGACACGCGACCGACCTGCCCCCGGGGGTCTTGCCGACCAGCGTGGTCGCACGGAACAGGCTGGGTCAGATTATCGGCGACGCGCCGGCAAGCCTTCTGGCCAAGCCCCTCGAGTCCATCGAGATGGCAGCGCGAGTGGCCGGCGACAGTATCTCGGGCCAGCGCTTGGTCCAGAACATGGAGCAGCGCTTCATCAAGAGCGGCTTCCAGTCCCTCGGCCTGACGCGCGGGCAGTCCCGCGACGTCTGGCGCTCGGTCCGGAACACGGCCCAGCTCCAGGCCACCACAGTCCAGGGCATCAACCCGAACGAGTTCATGTGGAAGTCCATCCGTGAGTCCCTCCCGGCGGACCTGGCGCGCAATATCAACGAGCACGACCTGATGGTCGCCATCCTAGACGCCAGTTCCGGCGACCTGCGCATCATGGGCCTGACCGCGGGCCTCACCCAGCGTGCCCGTACGTCGATGGCTGCCCACGCCCTCGGCACACACAACTACATGGGACAGGCTACGGTCACGCTCTACCGGACGCTGCGGTACTCCCTGAACCCGACCTTCTACATCCAGAAGGTCACTGACTCGGCGTACTTCAATATCCTCAAGGGCGTTCATCCCGTTGGAAACAAGCCGTTCAAGAAGGGCTCGGAGCTGGAGCGGTGGAGCAAGCTTGTGGACCGCCTCGGCGAGACCGCGACGGCCCGAGACTTCGCCATGGACATGCCGGAGTACCAGTTCAATTCCATCCTCCAGGATGGCATCCGCGCCTCGCTCACGAGACGGGCGAGCCGAGTCGAGAAGATTGGGGCAGAGTGGCAGCAGCAGAACCTCCTCGCCAACTCCGCCTCCCACCAGGGCGACATCGTGGCCGAGGCCATCGAGGAGGCCCGCGCGTCTATCCGCAAACTGGCGGACGACCCCACCCTGAGCGCGGCCGAGCGAATGGAGTACGAGCTGGCCCTGGACCAGGCCGACACCTTCGAGGACGTCATCTCCCACTACAACATCCTGCACCCCGGCCTCGACCGCCGACAGGCCGGCCTGCGCTACATCGAGGAGCAGTTCACCGACGCTCGGGCCAGCGCTCGCATTGGCGCGGACGGCACACTGGACTGGCCGCGCCACATCGTCACCGGCGAGTACCACATCCCTACGACCCTGGGCGACATCCGGGGCGTTGACCTGCCGGGGATGGCTCAGACCCTGGGGTACAGGAACATCCAGGAGCTGCGCTACGCCGTCGGGCCGGAGGGCGACAAGAGCATCCGGTGGTTGAAGGAAGTCCTCAAGAACAAGTACCACGCCGACCCGGGCTATATCTCCCGGACGGTGAGCGCCGTGACCTTCGACTGGGACGAGTTCTGGACGAAGGCTATCACCAACATGGGCCTCGAGCCCGGCCAATCGCGCATCCTGCAGAACATCGTCGCGCAGGAGGCCGTCATCCGGCAGATGGAGCCCTCCGAGTACCTGTCGCAGGTGCTCAAGATGAACCTGGGCGATGTCACGACGGAGAGCCACTTTACGCAGCTCATGGCCCTGGTCAAGTCGACGAACATCGGCAGCGAGAAGAAGCAGCTCGAGTCGCTCGCCGGCATTTTCCTCGGCACCGTAGACCTGTCGGGGCAGCGAACGCTCCGGAACCATATGCTGACCCAGCTCGACGACCTGATTGCCGCCGGTGACCCCACCGGGAGCCTCACCGCGGCCCGCGCTAAGTTCTTGGGCGAGACGGAGATTATCTCCCCCGACGTCGACATCAAGACCGCCGAGCAGCTCGAGGACGCCTTCGAGGCGGGTCATCAAGCGGAGGCCGGAGCCCGACCGAATGGTACGCCGGTCGGAGGCACCGACCCCCTCACGCACGAGTACGGCGGCTACGGCATCCCCTCGGATGCCCCTGGCGTCGTCGGCAGCGACCCGGCTGGGGCCTTCGTCGACCCTAAACCCGGGACGGTCACCTTCACTAGTCAGCGGGCCGTCTCCGAGGCGTTCGCCACCCTACCTACCGAACAATTGGACCCGTTAGTGTCGACCCTGGGCCGGAACATTGAGGAATTCCCGTTGAACCAGCGGACGGGCATCTCGATTGGGAATACGTCCAGCCCGGCCGTTGACTTCGTCGCCGACGAGACCTACGGCATGGGCGTCTCCGAGACCGCCGCCGGCATGTCGGTTACCAGCTCGCAGGGCCGGACGCACATCTTCCTCAGCGATGAGTTCTTCGGTCCCGACGGCACGCGGCGCTTCTCCCAGTGGAAGCAGACGAGCCAGGACTTCCGGAAGCAGACGCGCGGAAAGTTCGGGACCACCACCGGCGGCAGCCTCGGCGGGCGAAAGGCCCGCAAGTCCGCCTCGCCGCGTATTGACCCCGACACCGGCAGGGTTTCCGATGCCTTCCTCGCCAAGCACGGGCCCGAGGTCCTCGACGACGGCGTCTACCGCCCGGTGGGCGTCGACGGCAGCTTCCTCGACGAGGTCCAGGTCGGGCCGCCGGGCTCGCGTAACCCCGCGTACGACGACCCTACTCTGGAGTTCGGCGCCCCGTTCATCGCCAACGATACGCTTGAGGGGACTGCGCTCCACGAGAGCGCCCACGGCGTGGACGCCCTCATGACCGAGTACGTCGATGAGGCCTTCAAGAACGATGACCTTATCAAGCGCCTGTGGCCAGATAAGAAGGTGCGCACTAAAATGCTCAACGACCGCGGTCGCCTCGTTCGTGAAGGCAAGCTCCCCCCGGACCAGACGGTCGAGTCGTTCTGGCAGAGCGCGTGGGAGGACCGGGTGAAGGAGTACGAGGACTTCGTGGAGCGCTACAGCGTCGGAGAGGGGCGCCACAATCTCTCCGAGTATTCCCACGATAACGACCACGAGGCGATGGCGGAGCTGTTCTCCGTGACCTTCGACCCGAACTTCGACCGGAGTACACTCCACCCCGCGAGCCGGGCGGCCGTCGAGGAGTACCAGACGCTCCTTGAGAAACTGGGTGTATACAAGCCCATCAAGACGGTGACCACGACCTCGCGCTCGCCTCACGCCCGTGACGCCTTCGCGGACTTGATTAGCAGGCGCATGAAGGGCGAGGCTATCAGTAACCCGGACGTCGAGGCCCTGGCCCAGCACTTTAGCCGGTGGCTCCAGGAAGTCCTGGTCGACAGCCTGCCCGAGGGCCGGCACTGGGTGGGCAAGCTCGCCGACGAGATTAGCGGCAAGGTACCCATCCACAACGCGTACTACGCCAACCGGACGGAGCAACTCACGCGCAACCTCATCCAGCAGAAGGTTGAGCTGGCCCAGCGCGACGCCTTCCGCCTGGCCGAGATGCAGACATCGCGCACCGTGCTCGAGCGCTCCCTAAACCACCCACTCTTCGGCATCTACCCGGCGTCCTATATGTGGGGTAAAGTCCTGCCGGAGCTGGCGACATTCATTGCCAAGAGCCCGTTCGGCTTCGAGACCTCCTTCGGGGCCCTGCTCTACCTCAAGTTGCAGGCAGACATGGCCGGCCGCAGGGAGTGGGACCCGGAGTTCGAGGACGCGGCCGGCGCCCTGGAGCGCAGCCCGACGCACTTCCTGCTGGACTACATGACGCCCAGCCTGCCCTGGTCGGACCTCCACGTCGGCACGTCGCCCGCGGCCCAGGTCATGGCCGAGAAGGGGTTCAACCCCGGGCAGATGACTGAGGCACAGCTCGGGACCATCTCGCCCCTGCGCTGGACGAAGTTCTTCGCGCAGTCCGCCACGGAGATATTCGACACTATCGGCACTCTCGGCGAACCGCCGGACCGGCAGTACGTCAACCCGCTCGAGGGCATGCAGCCGCCGCCGGCAGCGCCCGGAGTCGCGGCGCCGACGACGTCGACGCCATCATCTGTAACCGGGCCACTCTTAGGCACGGAACTAGCGCCCGTTCTATTGGACGAGCAAGCAGAACTGGAGCTGTTCCTCCAGCAATTCAACCAATGAGCTTGACGGCTCGCGGTACAGAGGAGTAAGGTATCCACATGACAGACGCAAACGAAGGCACCCCGTCGGTGACGGAGGAGGCACCGGTCACACCGGTCACTCCACCTACACCAGACGAGGTCACTACGCTTCGCAGTCGAAACGCAGGATTGGACGCCAAGGTCACCGAGTTGACCAAGACGGCCTCATCTGCCCAGGCTCAAGCGGTGGAAGCCGCTAAGAAACTGGCGGATTACGAGGCCGGCAAGGTGAACGCGGACGAAGCCCTACGCGCACAACTCGCGGAGAAGGATGCCGAGTTGGCGACAACTCGACGGGAAGCACAAATGGCGCGCATCGAGGCGTCGTATCCGGAGACCTTCAAGGTCCTCGGGGACGCAGCGGCAAGCCTGAGTGCGGATAAGTTGGCAGATGCCGAGGCCCGTTTCACGGGCGTGGCCGCCGCCAGCGAGACTCCAGCCCCAAAGCCTATCGGGAACAACGGCCCCCGGACGAACGAGAACCCCACCCCGCAGACCGCCAAGGAGCGGCTCGCGGCGAAGGAAGCTCTCTTCCGGACGTTGCAGCCTGACTTCACTCTCGACTGAGAAGCGACCGGGCGCTCTCCCGGATAGCCTGAGAGGGCACCTATACCATGGCACAGACTACGACCGCAACGACCAACTTTGGAAAGCTCCTGACCGAGCTTATCCAGGACCGGATGGAGGACGAACTCCGTCCTACCCTTCCGTGGCTCGAGGACGGCAATTACCGCAAGGCGGAGTTCGTGAAGGGCACGAACAACACCATGCGCTTCATCCGCATGCCCGACCTGAGCGTCACCATCAACAGCGGTACCACGACCCCGGGCACGCCTCCGTGGCTGACCGAGGGCGATGCGCCGGCTCCTGAGGAACTCGCCTTCGGGTTCGAGGAATTCAGCGCCTACCAGGCCGGCCGTCGGGTCGAGCTCACGGACAAGGCACTGCTCCAGTCTCCGCACGACCTCCTGAGCATCGCTTCGGAGAAAGTCGCGCTCAACGGCGCACAGACCGCTGACGCCTTTGTGTCGTACATCGTCAACGGGGGGACGAACGTCCTTTACGCCGGGACGGGCAACATTGCCCGTACCGATGTCGCCGCCGGCGATGTCATCACCTCTACGTTGCTCCGACGTGCTAACCGCACGATGAAGCGGGACCTCATCCCGACCTTCGGTGACAACACCTACCACTCGGTCATCGAGCCGGGCGTCGTCTTCGACATCGAAGAGGACAGCTCCGTCGGTGGCTGGCTGGACGCCGCGCGCTACGCCGGTGGCATGAAGCTGCTCACGGGTGAGCTGGGGTCCTTCGCGGGCATCCGGTTCGTCGAGAGCACGAATGCCGCGGTCTTCGCAGCCGGTGGGGCCGGCGGGATTGACGTCTACTCGACGTTCATCACCGGACCCGAGTCCTACGCCTTCGGCGACTGGACGACCATCACGGGCCACTACGTGGCTCCGGGTGGGCACGGCGACGAACTGTCGCAGGTTGCGTCCGTCGGCTGGAAGGGGTACTTCGGTGCCACCCTTCTTGACGAGGCCGGTCCCCGGTACCTCCGTATCGAGTCCAGCTCCGACCTGTAGTCCCTACAGGCACAACATGGGCCCCGGCTCAACTCGATGAGTTCGGCCGGGGCCCTTTCACGAGGTAGCAGTGGACCTGAACGAAGACATCACCTACCGGGGCTTCTTGCTCAACGATGCCGCCATCGTTGACAATATCGTGCCCGGCAATGATGTAGGCGGCGGCATCGCGGGCTGCGTCGTGGACAGCGTTGACTTCTCGGACGTGGACGTGGTCCAGTTCCTGGAGAAGCGCTCCCTGCAGGACGGCATGGACGCCGGCGATGTCTACCTCGGGTCCCGCCGTATCCGCATGGCGGGCACGGTCTACGACGTCTCGAGGCCCCTGCTCTACGACCGGTACTTCGACTTGAGGGCGGCCCTGTCGCCCATCCTGGCCCAGCGCGACAGCTCTATCGACCGCGGGTACCAGCCGCTCTACTTCTCTATCCCCACCGCCAACGAGGCGGCCTACGGCGGACCTACTATCGACCTCCTGGTGCGCGCTATGCCGCGAGCCACCCAGGCCGTGTTCCAGCGCGACAGCCTGGGCGGAGACAACGAGGACGGCCTGGCTATCCCGTGGCAGGCGACCTTCATCTGCAAGGACCCGGGCATCTATGGCGCCGCCTACCAGGACACGAGCCTCGCGGCCGGCGGTACCGTCAGCGGCGACTTCCAGAACCGGGGCACGTACCTCTCGCCCCTCAACATGCTCATCGTGGTTAGCTCCGCGGCCGGGAGTATCGACCTGGCGTACGGCGGCACCACCATCACTATCACCGTTCCCGCCTCCACGGGCAATCGGACCATCCGGTACAACGGTCAGGAGAAGTACCTGACCTTCGAGGAGGCCAGCATCGAACTGCCGCGGATGGACCTGCTGTCCTCTACGTCATCCACGACGCACCCCCTAGTTGTCCCCGGCACGACCGGCAATTCCTTCGTCGTCACGTTCACCAGCGTCGCCGTGCAGGCCGGGAGTCACATGTGGTTCTACGAGTCCTACGCATAATCTGGTACACTGAGTCCATCAAGCCATACAGCCGGAGGACCCGGCATAGCAAGGAGCAGCCACAATGGCAGGAACCATCACCGCATCCAAGGAAGCGGGCCGCAAGCGCGGACTAGTCAAGCTCAACGCCCTCATCTTGTGTCACACCGATGGTGTGGCGGACGTCACCGTCTTCGGTGAGGCCTTCGGTAAAGTCGTAGCCTTCGGGTACATCCCCGATACTCTCGCCACGGGCGTGGACATCACCGTCACGGACACCGAGACCGGGGCATCCCTCATCGTCCTAACGGACGCCGGGACGGCCGGCCGGTACTTCCGTCCGAGTGCCGTAATCACGGACAACGTCGGCGCCGCCGTTACGGCCGCCGTTACTGCGGTCGACGTCAACCGGGACATCTACGTCTCGGGCAAGCTCAGTGTCGCCGCCACCGGCGGGGGGTCGCTCGGAACGGGCTCCATCTTCCTCGTCGTTGACGAGAACGGGCTGTAGTCATGGCAGGAACCATCACAGGGTCCCGCGTCCTTCATCGCGGGCGAGGCATCGTCAAGAACAAGGTCAACTTCACTGTTGACGGTTCGGGTGATGCGAGCGTTGTCAACGTCGGGCCTTTATTCGGGAAGCTCGTCGCCGTCGATTACGACGCGGGCGACCTGGACACGGGCGTGGTCATCACTGTCAAGGACAAGGCGACCGGCGCGACCGTGTTCTCCCTGTCTAGCGCGGGGACGACCGACCGACATATCCGTCCGACCGGCGTAATCACGGACAACGTCGGCGTCGCCGTCACGGCTCTGGCCGCGTCCCCGAACGTCAATCGGGACATCTACCTGTCCGGCCTATTGACCATCGTGGTCTCGGCCGGTGGGAGTGGCGGCGAGTCCGGTGGACTCAACTTCACCGTGCAGGAGGGCCTGCCCGCTACCCAGCAGGACCAGGGCCTCGCTCAGTCGTACGCCATCTAGCATATCCCAGCCGGCCCTCCGTTACGGACATGACGGGGGGCTGGCTACCACCAGGTGAGCATGACAACCTTCGTGAACCTGCGCACCGCCGTAGCACGGGACATCCGTGACCCGGGCGCCAAGACATTCGTAGACGCCGACGTCGCCGACCTGGTCAATGCCGCCCTGGCCGAGGTTGGCTCTATTGCGCCCGCGCGCTTCCAGGAAGACATCACGCCCGTAGCTGACACTATGGAGTACGACCTCCGTGCGACGGAGTTCCCCGCCGGCCCCGTGCCGGAGATAGAAGTCGTGCGCGTGGAAGTGTGGGACACGGCGCAGACTCCTAACCAGGACCTCTACTCCATCGAGCCCGCGGACGGCGAGTACAGCAACCTCAGCTCTGTAGGATGGAAGGTGTGGGACGGCGTCCTGAGCATCCCGCGATGGGTGGTCCTGGACTACGCCGGTCACGAGGCGGACTACCTCCTCCGGGTGTGGGGCTACTCGCCCTACCCGACTCTCGTGGCGGACGGCGACACCGTCGGCCTGTCCAACGAGCGGGAATGGGCGCTGCGAGCCTACTGCCGCGTCGAGGCCCTCCAGCGCCTAGTCGCCGAGCGCGACCTATTCACACAGTGGCAGACCCGCTCCGGCAATTCGGACGTCAGTCCGGCGGCCCTCATGAACGGGCTCAACATTGCCATGGAGGATTGGCGCCGGCGCTCTCGCAAGATTGCGGTACTGCGCGAAGCTCCGGGTAGCTGACCCGTGGTCCAGACTCGTACCTTCCTGGTAGACCGGGGGCTCGCCACCCGGAAGAACCGCTCCTCCGGCGCGACGCGCGGCTCCGGCGCGAACAAGCATCTCGCCGTTGGCCAGGATAAGGACTACCGCCACTGGTCCTTCCTCCGCTTCGCCGACAATTGGACCAACGTCGGCGTCCTGCACAAGGCCACACTCAAGCTCTATACCGATGATGGCTTCGGTCAAATCCCCCTGCCCAAGGCCAGCGATACCCCCAAGGTGTGGGCGCGCTTCTGTCAGGAGAACTGGACCGAGGGCTCCAACCAGACGTCGTACGAGACCGGAGACTGGAAGGACCCGGCCGTCTTCGCCCACTCCGGCGCCCCCTACGGCCAGGCTATGGCGAAGCAGGAAGACGGCCTGACCAATTACGACATCACGTCCATCGTCAAGAAGTGGCAGCCTATCTCCCAGGGTGGCAAGGGTAAGACCAATAACGGCATCCGCCTCCACGGCAAGACCGACAACACCTTCGCCTGGACCGGGTGGTCAGACGACGCCACCAACGGTCTGCGGCCCTCCATCGAGATTGAGTTCGACTGGGGGGTGACGGTACCGGACACGCCGACGACGGGCCTCGTCCCGGTAGGCACGGTCGCCTCGCTCACTGTCTTCGAGGCCACCTTCTCCGACCTGGATACGGATACGCCGGACCGGCTTGCACACTCCACCGTCCAGGTATTCGACGCTACTGGCGCGGACCTCCTGTTCACCATCGAGCAGCCCGCTACGAACGCCGAGGCGACGGCGGCGAAGTCCTCCGTCGCTATCAGCGACTCCAACCGGGAGCTCCTGTCGGCGAACGTGACGTACCAGTGGCGCATCCGCCAGCGCGACGACGAGGGCCAGGTCTCCGCGTGGAGCGCGAAGACCAACTTCGACATCAGCAACACGTCGCCGGACGACCCGGCCCTGGTCAACCCGGCCGACGCCGCGCACTTCGACACCCTGGACGGCGTCCACTTCCGGACCGGCGCCTTCACGGACGCCGACGCTGGCGACTACATGGCCGCCTACCAGATGCAGCTCTCCATCTACGCGGCCGGCAGCCCTAACTGGGACGATGCCGACAACCTCCTGTGGGACACGGGACCTGTCGGCGTGCCCCTGGAGACGACGGTCGCGGACTCCTTCTACACGGGCTCGCCACTGGCCGCGGGCACGTACTACTGGCGCTGCCGGGTGTACGACCAGCGCAGTGGGGTCTCGGGGTGGACGACCTCGAGCATCATCATGGACACGGCCTTCGACACGGTCACGGCGCCTACCGCCATCCAGCTCCGGCCCCAGGCCCCGTGGCGCATCGTCATCTACGACATGGGCGCCCTCCGCGGGCCGGGCAACGTGGTCGCCATTCTCGAGAACGCGAAGAGCATCGGCGCCTCGAAGATGTACAACAGTCCGGGCGAGGCGCACTGGACTCTGCCCAAGGACCACGCGCAGCTCTCCGTCATCGAGCCGAAGCAGACCCACTACAGCATCCAGTTCTACGCCGGTGACGGCTGGCGCGAGGTCTATGCCGGCCTGGTGTGGGACATCGACGCCGCGGACACGGACATCGTCTTCTACGGCATCGACTACCTGGCCCTGCTCGACTACATTCTCGACGAGCGCTTCGACCCGCGCAAGGTCGATAAGCCCGCGGAGAACGGCGGTTCGTACTACGTCAGCACGGGCAAGAACAGCATCGGGTACATCATTTGGGACCAGCTCCGGCGAGCGCGCGGCCTGGCGAACAGTCCGGTCGGCTTCATTACGCAATCCCAGGACAAGGCCACCATGATTGCCCTGTTCACGGAGACGCAGGCCGTCTACTCCACGATGCGCCCGGCCCTCCAGTTCATCACGTCCCTCCTCGACTCGCACCGCGCCGGCCGGAACCTCAAGTCCCGCATTAGTGTCCGGGCCAAGTCCGCCGGCGGGTACGAGTTCATCACCGAGAACGACCCCGGCATCGTACGGGACGGCATGCGCCTGCAGTACGGCGAGATGGTACAGGGCTACCGGGTCATCCCCTTCGGCAAGGATTGGGCCACTCGCGTCCACTCCATCGGCCGTACGCGCGAGGGCGTCAAGGCCCTGTACAAGACCCACGTCGCCCCCGGCATGGACGAGTCCGTGTGGGGCCGGTTTGCTGTCGCCACCCTGGTGGACGGCGTCAATGACGAGAATGACCTGGACCGGCGCACGCGCCAGCTCGCCATCCACGCCGGCGTCCTGGGCAAGGAGCTGGGCGTGGGCATCCGCACCGGCCTGCTCCAGCCCTTCGACGGGTACGACATCGGCGACCTCTTCCCGGTCAACATTGACGACGGCTCCATCCATACGTCCGCCTTCGGCTCGGGGTACTGGGTCTGCTACGGTGTTACGTGGGAGGCTGGCGACCTCGGTCAACAGACCGTGACCCTGACCCTCCTACCGGAGGAGGACGGCTCTGAACCATCGGGAGACCTTCTCACACTCGAGCCTATCAGCACTCAATTGGAGTGGCAGATTGGTTGGACGCCGCCCGTCGCGGGCGCTACCGCGATGCACTGGGCTGACCAGAACACGGGTATCGTATATGACCTGGAGACCGGCGCGGTCCTCTTCGACACCATCACGGGGACGGTCTAGTGGCTAGCACTATCAACATCGCGAGTCACGGGTTCACGGGCAGCGAGTCCTTCCGGTTCGCCAATCTCGTGCCCGAGAATACGGGCGTTCTCGAGGATGTCACGTACTACGTGCTCGCCGCCGGCATCACGTCCGGTACCTTCGAGTTCAGCCTGACGGATGGCGGCGCCGCCATCACCCTGGACAATGCCATCACGGATGGCTCCATCGTCGGGACGGACACGTACGTCATCAACAGCGGCGACATGCTGCCCCCGCCTATCGACCTCCGCCACGTCGCCTACGTCACCTCGCTCCCCACCCTGCCCGATACTGCGTACCCTGTCGGGGCTCTCGCCTACCTCTCGACCGACGGCATCATCTACCGCAACGACGCGGATGTGTGGGAGACGTCCCTCGGTGACACCGGACCGGCCGGTGCCGACGGCACTGTCATCTTTGCAGCCAGCGTCTACCAGCGTGCAGCTAGTCCGCCCGCTACTCCGACTGTAGATACCGGCAGCTACAACTTCGCCACATCTACGCTGACGCCGCCAGCCGGGTGGTCCGCATCGCCACCTGCCGCTGACGGCAACCCCCTCTACGTCTCAACCGGCATCTTCGAGGCCGCCATTGGCGGAACGGACAGCACTGTCACGTGGACCGCTACGGCGGAGCTGGTGAGCGATGGTGCCGATGGCGCGACCGGCGATGCTGGTGCCGACGGCACTGTCATCTTTGCAGCCAGCGTCTACCAGCGTGCAGCTAGTCCGCCCGCTACTCCGACTGTAGATACCGGCAGCTACAACTTCGCCACATCTACGCTGACGCCGCCAGCCGGGT
>Ga0307378_10008048_pt1 | contig 14096 bp, 10 predicted proteins | sample UN1MG_FD_202238 | JGI IMG/M metagenome (GOLD analysis project Ga0307378, IMG submission 202238) | Soil microbial communities from Risofladan, Vaasa, Finland - UN-1 | ecosystem: Environmental > Terrestrial > Soil > Coastal area > Acid sulfate soil | place: Finland: Risofladan, Vaasa | collected... | reverse complement strand
AAATATATCAATTACAGAATCCAATTTATTAATTGAACCTGAATATAGATTCTCATATCTCGGACTCCCAGTAATAGTAATATTTTCTTTTAAAATTCCTTTGCTTAAATAATATGCAATATCGGCTTCACCTCCAAGAGCATAATATTTTATATTAAATTTAGATATGAGTTCATCAATTATAGGAATTGCAGAATGCGGAATATATAAAGTCGGGATATCTCTTAACTTAAAATAACCTGCAGCAATTCTTTCTGGCTGTTTAAAATCATTACTTATTAATCCTAAGGAGGGTTTTTTATTATTTATGAAATGAACTAAATTCCTTTGAAAATTAAATAAATAAATCAATTTGATGTAAAAAAGTGAGTTATAAAAAATATCGATTAGGTTTTCTAAGCTTAAAGAATTGAAACTCATAGAATAAGAAATATATTTCTTATTTTTAAGAAATATCTTCCTCTTTTGGTTAAAAAACCTAAAAAGATTAGTAAGATCTCTAAAAGAAACAAAATATTCAATAAAATAAAAAATCGGATTTAGCCCAATCTTAAATTTCAAATGATTGTAAATGGGTTTAACACTATTATATTGATTTTTTGTTTTAATTATGAAAATTATATTATCTTTAACCCGTTTTTTTAGGGATTTATTTCTTTTCGATTTTCCAAATAATCTACTTTTTAAGTAAGATCCTAAAAGTATCAGAATAAGAAAGGAGAAATTAAAAAACTTAATTAATTTATGAGGGAATTTTGGGTTATAATATAGAGTAGAATTTCCGTTATATCTTAAATTTTGAAAAAACGATAAAGATTTCTTATTACAATTAAACAATATCACTTTATCTGGTTTAGTTTTTTGAATATAATGATTTAATATTTCGAAATAGCCAAAAAACATATTAAAAAATCCAATTAGATCAAATTCTATTAATTCAGGTATAAATAAACCATCAATATTGAAGGTTTTTAATTTTTTTAAGTTTTCAAAAAAAAAAGTTAAATTTTTCTTTGTTATTTCAGAACATCTATGTTTTATTTTTAGATATTCAATTCGGTCAATTTCAAGTCTTATTTCTGAAAATAATTTAAATTCTAATGATTTTTCAACATTTAATCTTTCATTCTTAGCATTTATAATCCTTATTTTTATGTTTTTACCTTTTTTTTTCCCCAAAGAGTTAACAAAAGATTCTAATTTAAAGTTATGATACTTTTTAATGGATTTAATTAAAAATTGAGGAAGATAATTATAGTCGGCTACAAAAAAATTATATAGAATTAAGATCTCTGTCATATCGTTCAACGAATTTATTATATTAACTCTCTACTAATTATCAATTTTTTATTATTTTTATTATTCTTGTAAAAACTCTTTTATTATCACTTCAACTTGGTTTTTATCAACTTCAAAATCTTCATTTTTAGGATTTTGATTAAAGCCAATAACGTATTTATAATTGAATGATAAGGCTTTACATAGCATAAAGTAATGTGTTTTGATTTTTTTTGGAGGAAATATCTCGAGAACCTTAAGATTATCTGAAAAAATGATATTTGTTAGCCCAGCACCATGAACAGAAATTAAAATTTCTGCAGAATAATAAGTTTCAACTTGTTCTTTATAAGACAGATCTTCTGGATATATTATACTAAAATTATATTTTTCTAAAAGATCATAGATTTCTTTCTCGTTTTTTAATCTCCTTTTTGCCACTTTTTTCCGGCTAACATAAATTCTATTTTTATTATGTGCAGCTTGAATTGAAAATCCTTTAATTATATTTTCTTTGATAAAATCTAAGTACTTCTTTGGTATAAATCCAGAGCAATTTGCAGAGACAAAAGATGGAAAAATAAATCTTTCAATAGTCCATACTTCATTAGAATTAATTGATATTAACCGGAATCGATGATCTAGAAAGAATTTTAGCAATTCCATTTGTTTTTTTTCAATATCTGAATTTACTATGAGATTAATTCTGATATTATTGTATCTTGTAATCGCATATAATCTTGGCAGACAATCAATTAGCCAATGAAATATATTTTTTTTCGCCCAATCAAGGTGCATAATTGAGGAATATATTCCTTTCATATATCGATGTTTAAAAATAAAACTATCAATACAAATTGAGTCTTTTAATCGATTTAAATTAAAAAAAGATTCAACAATTGCTTTATTTTCATATGATATTCCACCAGACATTCCATAAAATTTTACATTGTTTAAAATACACGAAAATACTTCTCTTTGAGTCTCTAATTTATTCAGGTCTCTCTCACAGTATACTTTTTCATCCAAAAATATCCTTTCTTTATCATTAAATTCGATTTTATAACTTGGAGTTATAATATTATATTCCATTGCATCTAAACTATTAAAAAAATAGCTTTTTACACGATTAATGTAATAGCCCCTTTTTAATTTATATCTATGGATTGAAGCAAGAAATGGTCTAAGGAGTTGGATAAAATTTCTATGTTGTATTGATTCTTTTATAGAATTAATAAATTTTGCTCTATTCATAGTTTAATTTGTTTTGAAATTAGTTTGTTATTATTTTAAGAGTGAAATCAGGAAATTGCATAAATCAAGTTATAGTTTTTTCTACAATCATATAATTACGACCTCAAAATAATTATTTTATTATTTAATCTATTTTTTTAAGAATATTCAATAAAACGAATTTTACCTGGGAATTCACTTTCTACCATAAAAGGAATTCGGGGCTATTATTCCTTGAATTAAACTATTTAGATTCTTTTTTTTTTTAAGTTTTATGCATTCATAAATAAATTGGAAAGGGAAGTTCTTCCAAAAGATAATTGACGTACTATACTCCTTAATATTTAAAATGTGTGGAAAAATTTTGAAGAACCAATAAGGAGTCTTAAAGAAGACACTCAATAAATAACCGGATACTATCATTCTTTCTTTATTAAGCAAAGTCCTACGTGTTTTATGCATATTTTTTGAAATATCAATTATCAATTTAAATCGGAGTATCAATAAAGAGGTCCTGATTAACGGATGATTGAAGTATATAATCTTTTCAACTTTTGGACTTTTTTCTAACTTAGTTATATGAGATTTATATTGAACCTTTCCAATATAACAGAATACTTTTGATGAACAAAAAGTATCCCCTTTTAACATTGCTTGGGCCATCAATACCTGATGCATATAATCAATACCCACATACTTTTTTGCATGAGTTATATCAATTGCATCATTTCTTAATATAAGCCCTGAGAGATATCCATTCTTAAATAATATATTAACCAAGGCATTATGACCAGATTTGTATATTTGATCACCGGGATTATAATAAATTTTCCTTTTTCCGGGTCTTAAATCTCCAACTGAACCAAGTATTTGAGTGACGTTATTACTCTTTTTTATGTATTCAATAATCCACGGTAGTGTCTCTAAATTAAGGATATCTTCATCCGACAGAAAAAGCGAGTATATTCCCTTGGCTCTCTCACAACATTTAAGGAGATTTTTATCGAACCCCAGGTTTCTTTCATTTTTATAATATTTAATTCTTGGATCCTTGATTTTTTTCGTACGTTCTTCAGTATCATCTGGTGAACAATTATCACTAACAACAATTTCAATTTCTTCACTTTTAAATGAACTTAAATGATTTAAATTTTTAACCAGAACTTTTCCCCGGTTATATGTAGGGATACAAATACTTAACACAATTTTTGATATGATAGTTACCCCCTATTTTTTTTACTAATCTTTCTAACTTTAAAAAATCATTATTCGACCCAAGCGATAAGATTTGTATCATAGAAAGGTTTATTTGCGCCTAATTTCCGGATTATGATTTTATAATCTAGATTTAAACTAGCGATATAACTCTTTAGTTCAAAAAATTCTTCACTACTATGATAAATTGAAAGAAGCAAAATGGGTTTCTGTTGTTTCAGTGTATTTATTGCACCTTTAATCGCTCTTAATCCACATCCTTCAATATCTAATTTTATCACTCCAATATTTAAATTATTTTCTAGTACATAATCATCTATTGTTGTTACTTGAATTTCTTCAGACCCTTGTTTAAGTAAAGAAGTTGCTGATCCAGAATCTTCAATTTTTATTAGACCCTTTTTGAATCCCAAACCTGCATTAACAGGGATGACTTTTTTTAGATTATTTAATTCTATTGATTTTCTTAAAATCCTATAATTTTTAAAATTTGGTTCAAATGAATGAATTTTATTAATCTTGAAATCATTTTCAAACATAAAAGCAGAGTCTCCTATATAAGCACCTCCATCTATTACATCCTTTTCTATTAACTTGTATATACTTTCTTCTGGCACATAAATTAAACCATGCTTATAATAAAAGACAGCAGTATCAAAATTTCTTAAAATGGGCTTTTTAGTTTGCTTATATTCAATATTATGTTTAATAATAACTCCTTCTTCTTCGAGTTCTTTTAATGAAAGAATTTTATTTAATTCTAAGACATTATGCGTATAGACGTAATGATATCTCTCCAATAATGTGTTTATTAATTCGATACTTTTCTGATCTAAATTCTCTTTTAATTCGTTAATTTTTTCACTATTTTTGATTGCATATTCCGTAATACTCTTGGAAAAAGTGTAAAAATGATTATCTCGGCTATATTTCCGATAATACAAATTTATATGTCGCATATCATAGTTTTTAAATAATATACCTTGGACTTTAGCAAGAGATCTCTGAATTAAATTTAATATTTTTGATAAATATTTTAAAAGCAATTAATCACCTCGAAATCAAGATCATTATTTTAATATATAATAATTGAGACTTCAAAAATTCTATTTAATCTATTATTTTTTTATATCTCATCCAAATATCTTTGTTTTCTGACCACCATTTAACTGTTTCTTTAATTCCATCTGCTAAATTCCATTTAGGTATCCAACCAATTACATCTTTTACTTTATCAACTGATAAGTAGAAACTCATGGCTTCTCCGATTCTATATGGTTTATCTCCGATTAAAAAATTAGCATCAGGAAATTGATTCTTTATTAGATTTACAACTTTCAAAATTTTAATCTCTTTTCCGGTTCCTATATTAAAGATCCCTAATTTTTTTACTTTATTAGCATTAACTGCTAAAGATATACATGCTTCTACAAGATCATAAATAAAAAGAAAATCTCTAGTTTGTTCACAAGGTGTTAAAGAAAGAGTTTTCTTAGAAATTCCAGTATATATAAGTAATGGAATTAAAGAATTGGATATTTGTTTAGGACCATAAATTAAAGATGGTCTAATCGTAATTATTGGTTTAACATAAACACTCGCCATCATTTCACAAAGAAAGGTGGTGGCAATTTTTGAAGCAGAATAAGGTGAAATTGCCTCTTCCCGTTGGTTCTCTTTGAAAGGAGCAAGTGTATTACCGTACTCATCGCTAGTTCCTGTATTTATAAATAAATCATAATTATAATCATTTAAAGATATCAATAAATTTTTAGTTCCAATGTAATTTATTGAAATTAATCTATCTATTAGATTTATTTCTCTTTCAGGGTTTACATATGCAGCCATATGAAAAATAATCTCTGGTTTAATTTTATCAATACATTTTTTTACATCAGAATAATTTTGAAGATCAATATAGAAAAAGTTAGTTTTTGTTTTGTCCTCAATTCTCCAATCAAAATCATTAGATAAAGTAATAATATTAACGTGACATCCCTTTTTTATTAGTTGATTTACTAAGTGTGAACCTATAAATCCTGTACCACCAGTTACCATTATAATTTTATTTGACAAATTCATATTAATCAATTAAGGTTATTAAATATAAAAGAAGTTAATTTATTTTAAAGTAAATCACTCCTCAATTGTAATTTCATCAAATAAATATCTGCTTCTCTCTTTTACCAATCTAGTGACATCTTATGCAATTCTTAATTCTCTTATTCTTTCCTCAACACTCATCATATTTTTTGCATTAAAAAGAGGAATATCCTGATATTTTTTAAACTCATTCATATATTAATTAGGGGGAAAAATTAATCTGTCCCCATACCCAGATTCAGAATATTATATATTGATTAGAATAATTGGTTGCTTTTTCATCTTTTAGAGCCTTCTTTTATTCAACAAACTTTGTTATTATATTTTTTTAAGATTTATCCAAATTTTATTATTTTCGCAATTGTGTAATCTATGAACCCTTTTACTTCTGTTTTCATATTTTTTTTTATTAATTGAGTTTGTAATATTATTTTTTTATTAAATCCATATATGTTTTTATTTGTTTAACATCAAAATCATAATCAACATTTTCTTGCATGTACCAATCGCAAGTAAGTTTCACTACTTCTTCAATATTTAACTCTGGTTTCCAACTTAAAAAATTCTTAGCTTTGGTACAGTCTAGTAGAAGTAAATTAGTTTCATGCATAATATTGCTACTTGGGGGAATTTTTACTTGAAAATTCCCTCTACCTAAATAATGAATTATCCTACTAACAATATCTTCCACATTTAACATAGAAGTTATATTAATGCCAAAATTCCATGCCCCGTCATAATTCTCTTCACTTTCGCCCATTTTTTTTGTTAAGTATAGAAAACCTCGAATTGATTCTAATACATATAACCAAGGTCGAATAGCTTTCGGATTTCTAATTATTATATCTTCATCTTTCATTATTGATCGCATACAATCGGGTATTAGGCGATCTTCTTGCCAATCACCTCCCCCTATTACATTTCCACTTCTAACAGAAGAAACTTTCTTTTTTGATTGAATTGAATCTTTATTAAAAAAAGATCTTCTATAGGCAGATGTTATTAATTCAGAACATGCTTTACTTGAGCTATAAGGATCATAACCCCCTAATCGATCATCTTCTTTATAACCCTCTAAAAATTCCTTATTCTCATAGCATTTATCGGTTGTACAATTTATTAACAGTTTACTAGAATTACACTTTCTAAAAATTTCGAAAATATTAACAGTTCCTCCAATATTAATGTCATAAGTTTCTTTTGGAGCCCTGTAGGATTTTCGTACTATTGGTTGAGCTGCAAGATGAAAAACTATTTCTGGTTTGACTTTTTTAAATACTTCTTTTAGATTGTCATAATCTCTAATGTCACCAATAATACTATCTATTTTATTACTAAGATTTGTAACAACATAGTTATCATTCTTAGTTAAAGGAGGTAAAGCATATCCAGTTACATTGGCACCTAATTCGATTAGCCAAATCGAGAACCAAGAACCAATAAAACCTGTATGTCCAGTCACAAGAATGTTCTTATCTTCAAAAAAATTTCCGAAAATACTTTTTATTACCATACTTTCCAAAATGCTTTATTTGTTTTCCATAAATTATTTAAATGATACACGTCTCTCTCATGATCCATGCATTCCCAATTATCTTTATGTCTATAAACCATAACTTCTCCTTTAGCGGATAACATTTCAAGTGCTCCTTTTTCAAGATCACAATTTTCATCAGGCGTTAAGAAATCTAAGAAAGAGTTATTAAAAACTATAAAACCACCATTTATTAATCCACTGGATGTTTGGGGCTTTTCATAAAATACTTTTACAACGCCCCCCTCTTCAATAATTTCACCGAAACGAGCAGGAGGATATACTCCAGTAATAGTAATCATTTTACCATGAGATTTATGGAATTTAACTAAATCTGATATATTAATATCAGCAACACCGTCTCCATATGTAAGCATATTTATATCGGGATCAAGATATTTTTCTACTCTTTTAATCCTTCCACCTTTGAGGGTGTTTAATCCAGTATCTATTAGAGTCACCTGCCAATTTGGTTCGCTAAATTTGTTATGAAATTGGAGATTTTGATTCGATAAATCAATTGTAAAATCATTGTTCTTAATTTCGTAATGATAGAAGTAATCTTTTATAATTTCTGCTTTATAACCTAAACAAATTACGAAGTTATTATAATTATAATGAGAGTAAATTTTCATAATATGCCATATTATCGGTTTATTGCCGATTTTTACCATGGGTTTTGGGATATTTTCAGTCATTTCACCAAGACGAGAACCCAATCCACCAGCTAATATTATAACTTTCATAAAATAATCTATAATCGTTTTATTAAATATTCAATTTCAATCAATTAACATTTAAATTAAAATTTTTATTTTAATTTATTTTTAATTAAAAAATCAATCAATAATTCATATTTTAATTAATAAAAGAAAGGTTCAATATTTTTCTAATAAAAATATAAAAACTTAATTTTAATTTTTCAATCTAAATTTTAACATATAAAAAAAAAGCATAGTATTGCTAAGATGCAAAATTCTGATAAAAAAAAAGATAATCAAAAGTTAGACACACATTATAAAGTTCTAGCAAAAAATACTTTTTATTCAATTTTTAATCGTTATGGGACATATATTTTTTCACTAATTACTTCATTTCTCCTCGCAAGAATGATTTCTCAAGAGTTATGGGGATTCCTAATAATAGCGACTTCTATAATAGGAATTTTTACACTTACAATCTCTTTTATACCTCCAGGATTGTTATTTTCATTACAATATTATATACCACGTTATATAGCGCAAAATAAGATGAAAATAGTAAAAAATTTTATATTAAAGACCTTTTATATGAGACTAATTGTATCAATGGGCGCTTACTTTATTGCTTTATTTTTAGTCTTCTTCTTCAATAACATTTTTGCGATCACTTTAAAAAACTATATCTTTCTGTTATATATTTTATCTCCTATTATTTTTATTGAGAGCCTAAACACTTTTTTAATTGCTGTTATGTATGGTTTTAATTTGTTTAAATCTGTTTTTATATTATTATTAATACGAAATTTTGTTAGTATTAGTCTCTTATTAGTATATTTCATTACTATAAGAACAATTGATATTGAAGTGGTAGCTTTTATTAATCTATTCTCTAGTTTAATTCCTTTCTTAGTGAGTACATTTATAGTTACTCTAAAGATAATAAAAATTAATATAACCCCAGAAAATGGATTAAGATTCAAAGAAGTACTTGATAAGATTATAAAATATGGAAGTGCTCTATCAATTCAGACTATTGTTTCAGAAATGTGGACACAAAGTGAAATTCAAATAATTGGATTATTTGAAACTCCTCAATGGATCACGGGTTATAATATTTCTAATCATTATAGTAGTGTTAATAGCCTTTTTTTAACTGCTTTAGGTTATCCTTTGCAATATACATTCTCAAGTTTAGATCCTAAAGAAGATTTCTCGAAAATTGTTAAAATTTATAAAGTTGTATTTAATTTTTCATTATTCTTCTTAACATTGATAACAGGGGTATTGTTTTTTTTTGTTGATTTTTTTTTCTTTTTTTTTTATGGAGATAGTTATTTAATTTACTCGACTTTGGCAAAATTGATGGTCATTTCACCAGTCTTTGGTGTTTTGTATAATTTATACTTTTCATTTTTAAGAGCTACTAATCGAGTTAAATTGATACTATTAATATTTTCAATTACATTTTCATTCTCAGTTTCATTATTTTTGATAGGTTTAATCAATTTTGGTCTTATAGGTGCAGTATTGGGATTTCTTATTTCAAAAGTATTTATACAATTTATATTATTATTTTTCAACTTTAAAATTACCAAACTTAAATTTGATTACCTAAAAATGATATTCAATTATTCAATATTTTTTCTATCCTTATTTGCTTCTTTATTTTTAGGGAATATCCTTTTTATCGATTTAAATTACCAGATTTTACAATCTTTAAACTTACTCTTCTTCAAAGATATCAATTTTTTACAACTCGCGTCATTTTTAATCATATTTTTTACATTACATATTATTTTTAGAACTATTAGTAAAAACGAATTTGAATACGTTGAATTGCTTTTTACAAAAGATAAAACAACTCATAAACTAATAAGTAGGTTTATAAGAATTTTAAGTAAATTTCTAAGATAGTAAATCTAAATTAAACTAATTAAGAAGTAATAAATTATGAAATTTATTTTTAATCATCGCTTAAATAACTGGTACTGGCAAATTGCTGACGAGTTGAAAAGCAACTATGAAATTATTATTCCTGAAAATTATAAAAAAGAGGGAAATGAAAGCGATAAAGTTAATTTAAATGATTTAGAGAAATGTGTGAGGGAAAATGGAGAAATAGATTTTATCTTTGATTTTAGAGGAAATTTGTATGATTTAATTCAATGGAAGAATCGCAAAATTGATATTCCCATCGTGATTTTCGCAGTAAATGCAATTATGAGACCATATGTTGCTAAAATGTCAATTTTCGCAAAGATTTGGTATGTTGAAAAATATGCAAAGGGCTTAATGGAACAATATCAGAGAGATAATTTAATATATTTAGGTATGGCAGCAAATCCTAATCAATTATATCCAAACAAAATTGAAAAAGTTTATGATTTAGGATTTATAGGACGCCATTACGGAGAAAGAGCTTATTGGCTTGATAAAATTAGTAAATTTTGTGTTAAGAATAATCTAAAGTTTAAATTACCCCTAAGTCATGGAGAAAAAATGTTTCTTAGCCAAAACCAAATTAATAATGCATATAATAGCACAAAAATTAATTTATCCTTTGCTCCAAAAGAACCTGTAGGAAGAATCGTTAACTTAAGGACATATGAGATATGTATGTCTGGTAACTTCCAGTTAATGCAATATACTCCTTGTGTTGAAGAAATCTTTGAAGTAGATAAAGAAATTGTTTGCTGGAAAAATAAAGATGATTTATTTGAAAAAATTTTATATTATTTGGAGAATGAGGATGAAAGGGAGAAGATAGCGAAAAAAGGATATGAACGAGCAATTGAAAACTACACATGGACAAAAAGATTCGAGAAAGTATCTTCAATTCTAACACAAAAGAAAATTGAAATGGATATCACTAAATTTTTCGTATCTTTTGACAATATCTTAGGTAATAAAGATGCTACTAAGCTTAAAAATCTAAAAATTAAAACAGATAAGAATTTTAAATTCATTGAGGAATTTTTAAAAAAAAAAAAATACAGAATAAAATATGATTTAAAAGAAAAATCCAGAATAAAAATAAATCTAAAAGGTTATTCTTTCTACTATAAGCCCAATCTTAGAGGATTTCGCTTTATTCAATTTTATGATAAAGTAATGATGGTCTTAAAGTTTTTACCCATCAATTCTAAAATTGAATTAACTGATTGGGAAGAACTGAATAAAATTCTATATTTAACTGAAAATTTAGATTTAACTTTACCTCAATTTGGTATAGTGACCAATGGAATGGATTGGATTATTAGAGATTTCAAAAATAGAAAATGGTTGAAAAAATTTCCCACTCGAAAAGATTTAAAAGCAAGATTAAACCTAAAGAGTTATATAGTATTAAGGATAATTCAATATGCTAAGAATTATTATAGACTCTTTCAATTTCCCAATAAAATACCATTTTTTAATATTAAAAAGTATTTGAAATTATTTTTTAATTATATGGAAAAAATAATTCGAAAAATACTAAAATCACCTCAACCACAATTATTTGATTAAACTAATTAGATTATATTCACTAAATATTTAATAAAAATCAAGAAAATTAAAAATTATAATTGAAAAAGTGAAATATAAATCAAGGTTAGGAATGATAAATTTTAAAGCCACTAAGAAAATGCTACAAAGATGGACATCTGAAATTATAGATTTTAATAAATTGATTCATGGTTTTCTAAAGTTACTAAGATATATCAATGATTGGAAAAAATACATACAATTAAATGCAGCTGAGCCAATTAGATTAATTAATACATATCCAAGGGTTCATGACAAAACTAAAGAGACATATTTTGATAAACATTATTTTTATCAAAATATTTGGGCTTTTAAGAAAATTTATGAATCAGAATGCGATTCTCACATTGATGTAGGCTCAAAAATTGATTTTATAGGATTTCTAACAACAATAACGAAAGTTACTTTTATAGATATTCGACCATTAATATTAAATTTAGATAATTTAGGATCTAAAAAAGGTAATATTCTCGCATTACCATATAAAGATGGTTCAGTAAAATCCTTATCTTGTTTACATGTTGCTGAACATATTGGGTTAGGGCGATATGGTGATTCCCTTGATCCCTTAGGAACTCAAAAAGCAGCAAAAGAACTATCAAGAGTTCTTGCTCCAAATGGTACTCTTTATTTCTCCGTGCCTATAGGAAAACCGAAATTATGTTTTAATGCTCATCGGATTCATTCTACAAATCAAATTCTCAATTATTTCTCGGATCTAGAGCTTATTGAACTTTCTGGTGTAGATGATAATGGCAATTTTATAAGAAATATCAACAAAGACATATTAGATTCTTGCGTTTATGGATGTGGATTTTTTATATTTTCAAAGATAAAATAATATATCCTTTTATCATTACAAATTGAGGATTAATCTAAAAAGTGAGAATTAATAAAAATGATAAAATTAAAAAATTTTAAAAGAGTAATTTAAATCTATAAATAAGAAGAGAAAAATTAGGTAAATATAATGGAAAAAGAATCTAAAATTTATATCGCAGGGCACACAGGATTAGTTGGTTCTGCGATTACTCGACAATTAAAAAAGGAGGATCATTCAAATTTAGTTTTTAGAACCCATTCAGAATTAGAATTAACAGATCAGGAAAAAGTTAATGACTTCTTTAAAAGTGAAAAACCGGAATATGTCTTCTTAGCAGCTGCAAAAGTTGGAGGAATTTTATCAAATAATACCTATCCCGCACAATTTATTTATAGCAATTTACAAATACAAACCAGTATTATTCATGCATGTTATGAATATAAAGTAAAGAAATTATTATTACTTGGAAGTTCTTGTATATATCCAAAATTTGCCCCTCAACCAATACCTGAAGATTCTCTTTTGAGTGGAAAATTAGAACCGACTAATCAAGCTTATGCGATAGCAAAAATTGCTGGTATAATAATGTGTCAATCTTATAATCAAGAATATGGCACAAACTTCATTAGTGTAATGCCAACAAATTTATACGGTCCGAATGATCATTATGATCTCTATAATTCTCATGTACTACCAGCTTTAATAAGAAAAATCCATGAAGCAAAAATAAATAATTCAAAATATGTTGAGATATGGGGGACTGGAAGTGTAAAAAGAGAATTTTTATATGTCGATGATTTGGCAGCTGCTTGTGTTTTTTTAATGAATAATTATAATGATAATGAGATTATAAATATTGGAACTGGAGAAGATGTTAGTATTAAAGAACTTGCCATAATTATCAAAAATGTGATAGGATATGAAGGAGATTTCCATTTTGATACAACAAAACCAGATGGTACACCAAGAAAGCTATTAAATGTTAGTAAAATTAATAAACTTGGATGGGCTGCCAAGACTGATCTTAAGACAGGAATTAAAATGACATATGAAGATTTTATCTCTAAATTTACATAAAACTCCCAGTTTTACTAATTTTTTCAACTCCTTTATCTCTCAAAACAGATAAAATTAGAAAATAAAAAAATTGTTATATTTCAATTAATTTAATAAAGATTATTAAACAGATTAATAGATTAAATCTAATGCTATCAAAGAACCTATTAATTAAATTGAAATATCTAATCAATAAGATATTAGATTTTCTAAACTTAAATTCTCCAGTAAAAAATTTATATAAAAATTATTTCTTAATGTCATAGATAATATTTTGTTTAACCTCCTTAATTTTTTAATCCATTATCCAATAGAATAAAATCACTAATAGATTTATCTATAGAGAATTGATTTAAAATTTGTTTAATATCAGAATCCGAAATGACTGGGGTATTTTCGACCAATTCCTTTATAGTTTTTTCCCACTTAGTTTGTATCAATGGCACAATTTTAACATAATCCTTATTTTGGAAAAACTCATTTGCACCGCAATTGGGAGAGGAAATCACGGGAGTCTTGTTAAGAATGCTTTCAGCTATTACTCTTCCAAAAGCTTCAGTGCAAAAGGTTGGCATTATTGTGATTTTAGAAGTTTGATATAATTTGTCTAATTCTCTTCCAGTAACTC
>Ga0307378_10008047_pt1 | contig 14096 bp, 13 predicted proteins | sample UN1MG_FD_202238 | JGI IMG/M metagenome (GOLD analysis project Ga0307378, IMG submission 202238) | Soil microbial communities from Risofladan, Vaasa, Finland - UN-1 | ecosystem: Environmental > Terrestrial > Soil > Coastal area > Acid sulfate soil | place: Finland: Risofladan, Vaasa | collected... | reverse complement strand
CAGGAGATTCAGAATAGTGCTTATCAATATCAGAAAGATATAGAAGAGGGTAAAAGGATAGTAGTAGGTGTTAATAAGTTTAAGATAAAAGAAGGTTCGCCCAAAGGTCTTTTAAAAGTTAATCCGGAAGTGGGCCGCCAGCAAGTTGAAGAACTTAAGAAGTTAAAAGAGCAAAGAGACAACCATAAAGTAAAAGAAAATTTAAAATTATTAGAGAAAGCTGCAAAAACAGATGCTAATTTAATGCCTTTGATCCTAAATTGTGTAAAATCTTATGCCACATTAGGTGAAATTTGTGATGTGTTAAGAAGTATCTTTGGTGAATATAAAGAGTCTGTAAAGCTTTAGAAAGTGGAGGAATGAACAATGGAAGGGAAAAAAATCAGAGTGTTGATAGCTAAACCTGGTCTTGATGGTCATGACCGAGGCGCAAAGGTTGTAGCAAGAGCTTTAAGGGATGCTGGGATGGAGGTTATTTACACTGGATTACGGCAGAGTCCTGAGCAGATTGTGGAAACTTCCATCCAGGAAGATGTGGATGTTATTGGATTGAGTATTTTATCGGGAGCTCATACCCATATTTTCCCTAAAGTAATGGAACTTCTAAAAGAAAATAATATTAAAGATATTATCGTTATAGGCGGAGGAGTAATTCCCGAAGAAGATATCCCTGAATTAAAAAAGGCAGGTGTAGCAGAAATATTTACCCCCGGGACCGATACTCGTAACATAGTTAAATTTATTAAGGAAAAAGTAAAATAATTAATAGCGTAGAGCGTACAGCGTTTAGCGTATAGGGTAGGGGTTCGATTCATCGAACCCGCCTAAAAAAAATTACCAAAACGGCTCGGGGCGGATAAATCCGCCCCCTACAAAATAACTATTATATGATATTATTATAATTGATGATAAATGCAGGATTCTGAATATTTAATCAATTAAAAAAGGGGTTTGAATTTTGAATTATGGTTTTGCGCTTTGAGCTTTAAGTTTTTAGTTTGTCATACTATACGCAATACGCAATACGCAATACGAGCAAAGGACAATGGAAATGGAAATTATAGAAAAAATAATTAATGGTGATCGTAGAGCAGCTGCCAAGTTAATAACTTTAGCAGAAAATAACTTTAGCCAAGCTCAGGAGATTTTAAAAAAACTCTATAATTATACTGGAAATGCTTTGGTAATTGGCATAACCGGTCCTCCTGGTTCAGGCAAGAGCACTATTACCGATAAACTTACCAAAATATTGCGAAAAAAGGGCAAGAAAGTAGGTATTATTGCCATAGATCCTACTAGTCCGTTTACCGGAGGGGCTTTGTTGGGTGATAGAATTCGTATGCAGGATTTAAGCTTAGACCAAGGTGTTTTCATAAGAAGTATGAGTACTCGGGGACATCTGGGGGGACTTTCTCAGGCTACCCAGACAACAGTCAAGATATTAGATGCTTTAGGTAAAGATATAATATTTATTGAGACAGTTGGAGTAGGTCAATCAGAAGTAGATATAGTTAAAGTAGCAGATACAGTCGTATTGATAAGCATGCCAGGAATGGGAGACGATGTTCAGATTATAAAAGCGGGAATAATGGAAATCGGAGATATATTCGTAGTTAACAAAGCTGACAAAGAAGGTTGTGAACGTTTAACTACCGAGATAGAAATGATGTTAGATTTAAATCAAAATAGCGGATGGCGGCCTCCGGTTTTAAAGACTATAGCCACTGACAATGTTGGCATTGAAAAACTTTTGGAAGAAATTGATCGACATATCAAACATCTAAAGGAAAGTAGAGAGTTAGAACAAAGGCGCCGGGAAAGTGCCAAGAAAGAGATATTTGACCTTATCCAGGAACAATGGAAAGAAATACTTTTAACTTTTATTGATGATGGATTTTTAAACAAGATAGCAACTGAAATTGTAAAGCGGAAAGAAGATCCTTATACTGCAGTAGAGAAATTATCAAATATATTAATACATTCTTATACACAAGGAGGTGTAAAAAATGATTGAAAAGATAGATCATATTGGAATTGCGGTAAAAAGTATCAAAGAAACCAGTGAACTACTATGCAATATACTGGGGTTGAAAGTTGCTGTCGAAGAGATTGTAGAAGAACAGAAAGTTAAAGTTGCTTTTCTGCCTTTAGGTGATAGCGAATTAGAACTATTAGAATCTACTTCATCAGAGGGTCCTATTGCCAGGTTTATCGAGAAGAAAGGCGAAGGGATTCAGCATATCGCTTTCAGAGTTAATAATATTGAAGAAACATTGGATAAATTAAAAAAGGAAGGAGTTAGATTAATAGACGAAAAACCGAGATATGGTGCTGGTGGAGCCAAGATAGCTTTTTTACATCCTAAGTGTACTAATGGTGTTCTTATTGAATTATGCGAAAGAAGTGAATAGAAAAAATAAAATCCAGAAACCAGAAAGCATATTAAAAAATTCTTCTGACTCCTGACTCCTGAATTCTGGATGTTTGATTACTTATAAAAATACTAGAGAAAGGTGGTAAGATAAATTAATGAAATTTTCTATTGATGATTTAATGAAAAATTTAAAAGAAAGAGAAGAAAAAGTAAAAGCAGGCGGAGGAGAGAAAAGAATACAAGCTCAACATGAAAAAGGTAAACTTACTGCTCGGGAAAGGATTGCTCTTCTTTTAGATAAAGATAGCTTCACCGAGCTTGATCTTTTAGTTGAACACAGATGCAGCAATTTTGGTATGGATAAAGTGGAGGCACCTGGAGAGGGAGTTGTAACTGGTTATGGAACTATTGATGGAAGATTGATTTATGTTTTTGCCCAGGATTTTACCGTTATGGGCGGTTCGCTGGGAGAAATGCACGCCAAGAAGATATGTAAGGTAATGGATATGGCTATGAAGATGGGTGCACCATGCATCGGAGTCAATGATTCCGGCGGAGCCCGTATTCAGGAAGGAGTTGATTCTTTAAGCGGTTATGGCCAAATATTTTATCGTAACACTGTTGCTTCCGGAGTAATTCCTCAAATTTCTATAATTGTCGGTCCGGCCGCAGGTGGAGCAGTTTATTCTCCCGCGATAATGGATTTCGTATTTATGGTAAAAAATGTAGGCATAATGCATATTACAGGACCGGATGTAATTAAAGCAGTTACCGGAGAAGTAGTTACTTCAGAGAAATTAGGCGGAGCCATGACCCATAACAGAAAGAGCGGAGTAGCCCATTTTGCTGCCGAGAACGAAGAGGAAGTTTACCAGATGGTAAGAAAGATGATAGGTTATCTGCCCTCGAATAATTTAGAAACCCCTCCTCCTGTAGAATGTGACGATGACCCCAACAGAATGGAAGAAGACCTTTTAAATATTGTACCTACAGATCCAAACAAACCTTATGAAATGAAAGAGGTAATAAGATACATTGTAGATGAGGGAGATTTTTTTGAATCTCATCTTTATTTTGCAACTAATATGCTTACCGGATTTGCCAGATTAAATGGCCAATCCATAGGGATAATTGCCAATCAACCAAAAGTCTTGGCGGGCTGTTTAGATATTGATGCTTCCGATAAAGCTGCCCGTTTCATCAGATTTTGCGATGCTTTTAATATTCCCATCTTAACCCTGGTAGATGTTCCTGGATTTTTACCTGGAACCGCCCAAGAATTCGGAGGGATTATCCGACACGGAGCAAAATTACTATATGCTTATTCCGAAGCAACTGTCCCCAAAATCACTTTAATCGTTCGCAAATCTTATGGAGGAGCTTATCTGGCAATGTGCAGCAGAGATTTAGGAGCAGACCAGGTAATTGCCTGGCCTACAGCAGAAATTGCCGTAATGGGCTCTCAAGGGGCAGCAAATATTATCTTTAGAAAAGAGATAACTCAAGCAGAAGATCCTGAAAAGGTACGCAAAGAGAAGATTGATGAATTTCAACAAAAATTTTCTAATCCTTACGAAGCAGCAAAGCGAGGTTATGTGGATATGGTCATTGACCCTCGGGAAACCAGACCACGTCTTATTACAACTTTTGAGATGTTATCTACAAAGAGGGAAAGTAGACCAGCAAAGAAACACGGCAATTTCCCAGTATAAACAGTATATAGTGAATAGTCGTTAGTGAATAGCAAGGAAGAAAAAAAGAAGAATAGATTCCCGCTTCCGCGGGAATGACATAAAAATGAGGAAATAACAGAAGTGGGGGCTTGATTTATCAAGCCCGCAAGAAAATTATCAAAATAGTTCGGGTCGAATAAATTCGACCCCTACAACAGGCAATACAAAGAAAGTTTTAAGTTTTTATTTTAGCTTTTCGCTTTTAACTAAATACTAAATACTAACGACTATTAAAGAAGGAGGGAAGAATAAATATGTTTGAAGGAATCAATGGAGCTATACAGGTAGCAATTATAGACATGATTATAGTGTTTTTAGTCCTGGGGGGATTAGCTTTAGTTATATTATACATGAAGAATATTGTAGGAGATAAAAAAGGAAAAAACATACCTAAAGAAGTTAAAGTCACTTCTCCGCCATCAAGTATTACTTTAATAAAAGAAGAAGAAGTTGATAGTAAATTAGTAGCCGTAATTACTGCTGCAGTAGCTTCATATTTAGAAAAACCAAAAAGTAAATTTAAAATACTGAATATCAAAAAATATCACACATATTTGATTGCTCCCTGGACCGCAATGGGGAGACAAGAATTAATGTTAGAAAAAAATAATAAATATTAATTTTGAAGAAAGAGGAGGACGGTAAATAAAATGAGAAAATTTCAGATTAAAGTAGACGGCAAAGTATATGAAGTAGAAGTAGAAGAAGTAGGAGAAAATGAATCATTATCCGGAACCATATCTGTTCCCCGACCGGCAGCAGCTAAAGTAGCAGAAGAACCGGTAAATCAAAAAGCAGCTAAACCATCAACTAGTCCAGCTCTCGCCAAAGCACCAACTGCCGCAGTGGCAGGAGAAGAAGTAGCGGCACCTATGCCTGGTAAGATACTTCAGCTAAAAGTAGCTGAAGGAGGAAGTGTAAAAGAAGGAGATACTTTATTAATTTTGGAAGCAATGAAGATGGAAAATGAAATTGTGGCCAATACTTCAGGAATCGTAAAAAAGGTAAATGTAGCCGCAAATGACATGGTAGATACAGGGGATGTCTTATTAGTGATAGGTTAGAATAGAAAGGAGAATTTATGGATATTTTTACAAAAATCCTTCCTTTATTTAGTCTTTCGGGATTTAGCGGACTTACTTTGGGCAATATCATAATGCTTATTGTGGCGACTACATTATTGTATTTTGCCATAGTAAAGAAGTGCGAACCTTTACTGCTTTTACCAATAAGTTTTGGAGCGTTACTGGTAAATTTACCCCTGACTGGAATAATGGAAGAAGGAGGTCTTTTATATTTTATTTCTTGGGGAATAGAACATGAAGTATATCCCTGTTTAATCTTTATGGGTATTGGTGCAATGACCGATTTCGGTCCTTTATTAGCCAATCCGATAACTTTCCTTTTAGGTGCTGCTGCTCAAGTAGGCGTATTTGTAGCTTTGATCGGAGCGGTGCTTTTAGGATTTACTATACAGGAAGCAGGTTCTATAGGAATTATTGGAGGTGCTGACGGGCCGACCGCAATCTACCTTGCGGTTAAAATGGCTCCCCAGTTATTAGGAGCAATAGCAGTAGCGGCGTATTCTTATATGTCATTAGTTCCTATAATTCAACCTCCCATAATGAAATTACTAACTACGGTTGAAGAAAGAAAAATAGTTATGAAACAGCTTAGGCCAGTATCCCGTTCAGAGAGAATACTCTTTCCCATCGTTTCGACTGTTTTAATCGGTCTTTTGTTACCGGCTTCGGTTCCCATTATCGGGATGTTAATGTTGGGAAACCTGTTTAGAGAGAGTCAAGTAGTAAACAGATTGTCTAATACCGCCCAGAACGAACTAATCAATATTGTTACCATATTCCTGGCTACTTCTGTTGGTGCAACCATGCGAGCTGAATATTTTTTAACCCTTAATACTATTAAAATAATTATATTGGGCTTGGTTGCATTTGCCTTTGGAACTGCCGGCGGAGTCTTATTTGGTAAACTATTGAATAAAATTACCGGTGGAAAGATCAATCCTTTGATCGGTGCTGCCGGAGTGTCGGCTGTACCTATGGCTGCCAGAGTGACTCAAAAAGTGGGACAGGAAGCAAATCCCAGCAACTTCCTGTTAATGCATGCTATGGGACCTAATGTAGCCGGAGTAATCGGAACCGCAGTTGCTGCTGGAGTAATGCTGACTTTATTGAAATAAAGAAAATTTGTATATCGTACAAACTAGCGTATAGCGTTTAGCGTAGAGCGTATACCTTATAGTTAGCTAGTTAGTTGGTTACCTGGTTAGTTAGTTAAGAAAATAATAGGAAAAAACCAGGAATCAAAATTCGTATATCATATATCGTGAAGGAGTCAGGAGTCAGAATATAATAGTATAGAGTATCGAGTATATAGTATATAGTGTAAAAAAACAGGAGGAAAAAAGTAAGATAGGCGTTACAAAAAATAGGGGAGTATACATATGCCCTGATAGTATTTAGTAACAAAGCTAAAAACGAAAAACTAAAAACGAAAAACTAAAACTTGAAATTTAAAATTAAAGAAAAAGTTTTGAGTTTTGAATTATAGTTTTTAGTTTTTTTGTTTAAAATTTTTACTTATATTTCCAAATATGCTAAAATATTTTCAGTTTATCAGGTATTAAATAAAGGTAAAGGAAATATCATTATGCCCAAAAAATCTTATTCGATTTTGATTTTTTTTATCATCGTCTCTTTAATAGCTGCGTTAATCATAACTTATGATCGTTCTAAATTGGAGAGCAATTTTAGGCAAGTAGAATTGGTTATGAGTCTGAATGAGCTGAGAGAATTATCTTATCAGGAAGGTTATGATGAAATTGAATTGCTGGCTAAAATAAAACATTCCGGGATTAATTCCATAGCTGTCCACGAAGATACTCTGGAAAATCTTTCTTTGTCCGGAAAGATACTCTATTTTTCCGATAAGGAACTCAATAAATTAAATTTTTTCTTGAAATCAATCGACCCCTTTAAAAAATTTCAACCTGCACCAGGAGAAGCTTATATTATATTTAATAATAAAAATGATTACCTTCGTGTAAAGGAAAATTTACAAAGGCAATTAGGTGAAGATTTAGTGGGAGATCTTGGTTTTCTTCCTTATACAGGCTTGAAAGTGAAAGGGAGCGAAGAAAAACTTGCAGATTTAAGTTTAGGATTTTCAGAGGGAGATATTGAGTTAGTAAGAAATATGGACTTTCAGGTCATTCTACGTTTTAAAAATTTTACCCAGATTAATAAAGAAGATATAGAGTTCAAATTTAAAGAAAGTGATGAAGCCGGTGAGATTTCGGGAATAATATTTGAAGGGGAAACAGCTTTGGGTTATCCGAATAAAGAAAACTTGATTCACACCGCAGCACTTCTAAAAACAAAAGGTTATCCCTTCGGAGTTATAGAATTTGCAGGTCAAAAAGGGATTGAGACAATCGCCCATCAAGTAAATGAATTAGCAGTTAGAGTTCATAGTATTACCAAAGAAGAAATGGACATTATTCTCAAACAGAAAGCCATAGAAAGATGGATTAGAGCAGCAAATGAAAGGAAAGTGAGAATTTTTTATATTAAACCTTTTATGAAGTCTAACTTTAATGTTATCGAAGAAAATTTATCTTACATCAGCACTATAACCGGAGAGTTGAAATCGAACGGTTTCGGAACCGGAAAGGCGAGCATTCTTTCTACTGCCTATCAAGCACCAATAATATTTATTCTTTTATTAACCCTGGGAGTTATTTCCGGGGGATTGATACTCTTGAAAGATGTTTTCAATATAAAAGAATTTCAAAAATATTCTTTGCTATTTCTGGGAATGTTGTTCTCTCTGATCCTGCTTTTTATAAATCGGGAAATCTTTTTAATCAAGCTGATGGCTTTACTGGCAGCTCTAATATTTCCCACTTTGGCTATTATCAGTAATGGAAAATATTTTTTAAGTGATAGTAATTATAATTCAGAAAATATTAAAAATATTCCAAAAAATATGCCCGGTTTTATTCTGATGATAAAAGAAATTTTAATCGGATTTTTCAGCATAATTTTAATTACCTTATCCGGTGCCCTGCTAATAGCCGCTTTATTAAGCAATAATATATTTATGTTAGGAATAGAGCAGTTTAGCGGAATAAAGATTTCTTATCTGGTACCGCTTTTTTTAGTCCTGGCGGTAGTGTGGTTGAAGGTGAATAAGGGTAAATTAATGATTTTGGAAAATATCAGAAAACCTATCCTGATAGAACATGTAATTATAATGATGTTCTTTGTGGTATTCCTGGTAATTTATATCGCCCGTTCCGGAAATTTTTCTTTTCTCCCCGTTCTGGGTATTGAGGAGAATATAAGAATCTTCCTGGAAAAAACTTTAATCGCCCGACCCAGAAATAAGGAATTTTTAATAGGTTATCCCGCTCTATTATTGGCGATGAGCATGAATTACTTAAAAATAAAAGATTTTAAGATTCCGATGATTATTATCGGGACCATAGGTCCGGTCACTTTAATTAATACCTTCTGTCATATTCACACTCCCTTTTTATTTTCAATGCTGCGCACTTTTAACGGGGTATGGTTAGGTTTAGCAATAGGATTGGTAGCAGTTACTATATTTTATTATCTGGTAAAAATATTCAGGGAAACAATTAATTATGAAAAAATCTAAAACCATGGTAAAGATAATGATTTCCGGTTATTATGGTTTTAATAATACCGGGGATGAAGCCATTCTTAAATCTATGGTTAGAGCCTTTAAGGAAAAGATACCCCGGATAGAGATAGCAGTTCTTTCCCGTAATCCTTTACAGACTTCTCAGATATATCAGGTAAAAGCTATAAATCGACAGCACTTACGTGATATTATGCGTGGTTTGCGGGATGCTGATCTTTTCATTAGCGGGGGAGGAGGATTACTTCAGGATTCAACCGGAAAAGGCTGGAGCATATTATATTACCTGGGATTGATATTGTTGGCAAAAATAGTGAAAGTACCGGTTATGGTTTATGCCCAGGGTATCGGGCCGGTTAATAAAAAAATTAATAAGTTATTAATAAAGTGGATTCTAAATAAGGTTGACCTAATAACCGTAAGAGACAATCCGTCAAAAAAATTATTGAATAATCTGGGAGTATCACGCCCGTCAATATATGTGAATTCTGATCCCGTCTTTTTATTGAAGAAGAAAAATATTAATCATATCATAGATAATCATCCTTATATTCAGGAATTGATTTATTCAGATGACCGTCCCTTAATCGGGATTTCAGTCAGAGAACATAAAAACAACGGATCAGATTTAAAAAAAATATTAGCTCAAGCAGCTGATTATTTAATTGAAAATTATAAGGCGAAAATTATTTTTCTTCCTTTTAAATTTGATGAAGATGTGCAGAGCAGTGAAAAAATATTATCTTTGATGAAGAATAAAGCCGATATATTGAAAATAAAACTTGAGCCCGAAGAATTACTTTCTGTCCTGTCTCGATTTTCCCTGGTGGTTGGGGTGAGACTTCATTCAATTATATTTTCCAGCATGGCCAATATTCCTTTTATAGCTTTTAACTATGATCCTAAAGTCAAACATTTTGTGGAAGATTTGGGATTATCTGAATTGCTGTTAGATATAGATGAAGATATCTCTTTAAAAAATATTCAGGAAAAGATAGAATATGTTAGGGAAAATAGTGATAAAATAAAAGATATTTTACTTAAAAAAGTAAATAATTTAGAGGAAAAAGCTCTTGTTAACAATGAATTAGTTTTTAAATTTTTACACCCATAACTATTGAGGTTATATTTAATATGATTAGGATGTTTCACGTATATAAAAATTATCCCAATAAAATTCAGGCCTTACGGGATATAAATATCCACATAAAAAAGGGCGAATTTATCTTTTTGGTGGGACCTACCGGTGCAGGGAAAAGTACTTTGTTAAAATTGATTTACCGAGGGATTGTTCCCACCAAAGGACAGGTAATTGTCGATGGGATAAACATAGCTCGCCTTAAACCAGGCTATATACCTTATTTAAGACGGAATATAGGTATTGTCTTTCAAGATTTTAAATTACTATATGATAGAACAGTATATGAAAATATTTCTTTTGGTCTAAAAGCAATCGGTGCAACTAATTTTGAGATAAAGCAGCAGGTTAAGAAAGTCCTTAACTTAGTAGGGCTGGAACATAAAAATAAAATAAAACCACATTTATTATCTGGAGGAGAACAGCAGAAATTATGTATTGCCCGGGCTATTGCTAATGAACCGCTAATATTACTTACCGATGAGCCAACTGGTAATTTAGACCCGTATACTTCTTGGGAGATTATGAAACTCCTATTCCATATAAATATACGGGGAACTACTATTTTAATGGCATCTCATGATAAACTTATGATAGATAAAGCTAAGAAGCGAGTAGTAAGACTGGATCAAGGACGAATAATAGAAGATACTCAAAGAGGGGTATATTAAGATGATTTTTGAGAATATGGGATTTTATTTTAGAGAGGCCTTACTCAGTTTTAGAAGAAGTGCTTTAATGAGTATAGCTACGATACTAAGCACCACTACAATTTTAATTATTGTTGGGATGTTTCTATTAATATCTCTAAATTCAAATCTCTTTTTAGAAAATTTAGAATCTCAATTAGAGATTATAGTTTATTTAAGAGACAATATTTCTAAGGCCGAACTAAACACTTTAGAAGGCAACTTTAATTCTATAGACGGAATAAAAGAAGCAAAATTTGTATCTAAAGAGGAGGCCTACCAGCGTCTATCAAAAGATTTGGGAGAGCAAAAGGATATACTCAGCGCTATTGAAATAAACCCGCTTCCTGCTTCTTTTGAGATACAAGTAAAAGATCCTAAAATGATTGAACAAATTGCTAATCAGATAGCCAAGTTTGAAAAAGTGGAAGAAGTTGAGTATGGCCGGGAGACAGCAGAAAAATTGTTAAATTTTACTTATCTATTTAGAAGAGCGGGATTATTAGTATTAGCCCTCCTGATTTTTGCATCTATTTTGATTATATCCAATATAATAAAAATCACCGTATATAGCAGGAGAAGTGAAATTGAAATAATGAGCTTAGTTGGAGCTAGTTCCCGGTTTATTAAATGGCCTTTTATAATTGAGGGTTTTTTACAGGGTTTTATCTCAGCCGTTCTTTCCATAATAATTTTATATAATTTTTATTTTTTTGCAATAAATAAAGTGCATCAAGCCATTCCTTTTTTACCGTTAGTGGTGGACATTATAGATTTATTACCCATAGGCATAGCTATTACACTGTTAGGGAGTTTAGTGGGAATTTTAGGTAGTATGTTTTCAGTAGGAAAATATTTAGATGTATGAAAAGAGATTAGTTTTAATAAACAAGAAAATATTTTCTGTATTAATACTGACTTTAACCTTCACCTTATTCGTTATTTTTTTTAGCTATGGTGATAGTGTTGGGGACTCTGGTCAAAAAATAAAGGAAGAAAATCAGAGATTACAAAAGATAGAACAACAGATTAAAAGTGTTAAAAGCGAAATTGAAAAATTACAAAAGGAAGAAATTGGTTATTTAGAAACACTTCATAAAATTGAAAAACTTTTACAGGATACAGAGAAAGAGTTGCAAATTATTGAAAAAGATTTACAGTTTGCTCAAAAAGAATTAAAAGCAGCGGAAGATGAAATTGTTATTGAAAAAGAAAAGCTAAAAGAAAAGACTAAACTATTAGAAACCAGATTAAGGCAGACATATAAACACAGTCTAACTGACTACCTGGGAATTTTATTCAATAGTGAAAGCTTTTCTGATTTTCTTAATCGCCTCAGATATGTAAAAAATATTTTGTCTTTAGATGCTGAAATGATTAGTGATATCCGTCAGCAGATGAAAAAAATAGAAGAACATAAAATAAACCTGGAGAATAGGAAAGAAATATTAAGTTTGTTGAAAAAAGAGGTAGAGAAAGAAAAAGAAAATATTGAGTTTTCAATTAAATCTAAAAAATCCATAATTAACAAGATAGATTCTCAAAAAGATGCGAATCTGAAATCTCTAAAAGAATTAGAGCAATCTTCTCAAGAAATAAAAAATATAATAGACAGAATTTATAAACAGCAGGAAGAGGATTCTAAAAAGGCTCCCCAGAAGGAAGTCCCAACAGTTGCTCTGCAACCTAAAAAGGGAATTTTAGCCCTACCTGTCCAGGGTAAATTAATTTCCGGGTATGGAAGTCAAAAGAATACCGAATTTAATACTTATACTTTTAATTCCGGAATAGATATTAGTGCTTCCCTTGGCGAGGTAGTTCGTGCGGCCAGTTCAGGAGAGGTAATTTATACTGGAAATATAAAAGGATACGGGCAGATAATAATTATCGATCATAGCGGAAGAATTACTACTCTATATGCTCATCTTTCTAAAATATTAGTAGATATCGGGGACAAAGTAAACAAAGGACAACCTATAGGTCAAGTGGGCGATAGCGGCGGCGTTTCTTCTACCAGGCTGCATTTTGAAGTTAGAGTAGAAGGCAAGCCTACAGACCCTATGAACTGGCTGTAAATATAAACATTCTAAAAATTTGGTGGTGAAAAATTTGATAAAGATAAAAAGAAATAAAATAATTACTTTAATATCGATTTTTGTATTGGTTTCTATAATAAGTGGATTTGTATTTTTCAATATTCGAGCAAATGGCAAGACTAATGAAGAAGAACTATTTAATAATTTAGAGCCCTTCTTTGAAGTTTTAAATTTGATAAGATTTGAATATATAGAGAAGGATATAGATTTAGATGAAGTTGTTCAAGAGGCCATAAAAGGTATGCTTAAAGCCCTTGATGACCCCTATACTCGTTATATGGACTCACAAGCCCTCAAAAGGGAACAGGAAGATATGTTTTTAGGTCGTTTTGGAGGATTGGGCATAATCATTTCCATAAAAGATGATCAACTAACTATAATCTCTCCCATTGAGGATACCCCGGCTTATAGAGCAGGAATAAAAGCAGGAGATAAGATGGTAGAGATTGATGGAAAATCAACAGAAGGAATGGGATTGGATGAAGCAGTTAATATTTTAAGGGGAGATAAAGGAACTGAGGTTAGCATAGGAATTAAGAGAGAAAATGTAGAGGAAGTTTTAGGATTTACCATAATCCGAGATATAATCGAAGTTAAAGCGGTAAAAAATGAGGTAATGGGAAAAAATAATAACCTTGGATATATCCGAGTTACTACTTTTAATGTGAATACTGAACCTGAATTGGAAGAAGTGTTAAATGAATTTCAAAAAAATAATGATATCCAGGGAATTATCCTCGATTTACGCAATAACCCGGGAGGATTATTAGATAGTGCTATAGATGTGGCCAGTAAATTTATCAAAAAAGGAGCGGTCGTCCATATTAAAAATAGAGATGGGATAGTAGCTTCTATAGAATCCAGCGGGAATAAATATCCCGAATGGCCTTTATTCGTGCTGGTTAATGAAGGTAGTGCAAGTGCCTCGGAAATTGTAGCTGGGGCGATTCAGGATTCTGGAAGAGGAAGGTTGTTAGGGGAAAGAACATTTGGCAAGGGAGTAGTACAGCAAGTCTTTAATCTTTATAATGGTTCAGGAATTGCTATTACCACTTCTGAATACTTTACTCCCAGCGAAAAATCTATAAACCATATCGGTATTGAACCGGATATATTAGTAGAGCCAACAGAAGATGGTGAACAGGATATGCAATTAAACAAAGCAATACAATATTTGGAAGAGGAATTGAGATAGTCGTTAGTGAATAGTTATTAAATATCAATACATCGTGAACCCTTCTTAGGGTCATTATAATATCAATACATCGTGAACTCCTAATGATAATAAAATATCAATACATCGTGAACTCTAGAGACCGATCTTTGATAAATCAATAGAGCTTTTTGGTAATGGATAAGGATACTCCACTATTAATTTAG